>Ga0126342_10005533_pt1 | contig 22090 bp, 21 predicted proteins | sample Cyp1metagenome_FD_92528 | JGI IMG/M metagenome (GOLD analysis project Ga0126342, IMG submission 92528) | Coral microbial communities from Lord Howe Island, Old Settlement Bay, Australia - Cyphastrea 1 metagenome | ecosystem: Host-associated > Invertebrates > Cnidaria > Coral ...
AAATGGGGGTATCGCTATTTGGAAAGGTCCCATCGCTAACCTCAGTTTTTTGCATTTTATGACAACCAATGTCCAGCGAATACATATCTTCCATAACGCGAGTTTTGACGGTTGTTCATATGTACGTATGTGTTAAAATATACATAGTGTATGTGTGTGTATCATACACATGCATACATCATGCATGCATTGCACTGCATTACATGCATTGCATCTCATTACATGACGTGACGTGACATCACATGACATGGCATTCCATCATATCACATCACATCATATCACATCGATTTGCATCGCATCACGTCATCATCACATACATAACATACATAACAGACATCACATACATAACATACATAACATTCATGTCATACCAACCCACACCATGCCATACCATGACAAAACATTATGTACAATAGCATCAACACTCTGTTACATTAGATACATATATGCACTATATACACACTGTATCACTGTGCATATAAATATATACATATTACAGAGAGAGAGAGAGGCTGCACACGCGCATGCGACAACTACATATGCCTTATTACCATTTATGCTATTCTAACTATTTCTACTAGCGTCATTATCAGGATTATATTATATGTGTCGTAGCATGTGCATAGATGATACGTCGTGTATATATTATGTACGTGTATGTGATGTATGTGTTTAAAATTATATATATATAGTCATATGTGTATTATATATATATCCATCTAATTTTTATATATATAGTTATATATGTATTATATATATATATCCATCTAATTATATATTATATATATACGCCGACCCTTGCTTAGCATTGGCCTAGGTGAGGCGGCGCCCGGGATCACCGCAGGTGTGTGACATCTAACATGTTCCAATATCCAGGCGTGCGACATCTCCAAACATGTTCCATATCCATACAAACTGTTTCTATACGGGACCGACACTGCCATGTAGCTGGGCAATTTGCAATAATTTGCGCCTCGTCACCTCGTTGTTAATTCGCATGTGTGACGTTTCACCGCGCCTCGTTAATTCTACTTTTGGGAAGTACTGGGCTCGTTCCTTTACCTAACACATCACGGCGGTGCTCTTTCAAAAAAAAATACTTTTCAGAGGCTGAAAAGTTTTTTCTGGTTGGCTGGTCACAGTTGCAATGCTTCTATCAAGTCCCGAGGGGAAAAAACTTTTCAGCCTGTGAAAAGTTTTTTCCGCATATTTCTTCGTCCACAGCAGTGGGCTAAGGGCTACGGAGCATTGCACTAGCGTGCCATGGCTTTGCGAGTGCTGGTGCAGTCACACTTGGGAGTGCTTTTAAGTCTCCTGATACCCCCTTTGGGGATGTTCCCTGTGGAACATTGGGGGTGTTCCCTGTAGCAGGAAGGATGCCATCCATCTCGCAAAGCATACTCATCCAGAATGGTGCCAAAGGGGGCATCAGGAGACTTAAAGCACTCCCAAATCTTACCGCACCAGCACTCGCAAAGCCATGGCACGCTAGTGCAATGCTTGCTCCCTAGCCCTCCGCCAAATGCTGTGGCTGAAGAAATATGCGCAAAAAGAAACTTTTCACAGGCTGAAAAGTTTTTTCCCCTCGGAACTTGACAGAAGCATTGCAACTGCGACCAACCAACCAGAAAAAAACTTTTCAGCCTCTGATTTTTTTCTGGTCCATCGTCCACTCCAAAAGCAAGCCAAGGCATCACCTCGTGGGAAGTGAATTAGTCAATTCACCTCGTTAATTTGCTAAGTCTACCTCGCACCTCGGCTGACCTCGCTCTAAATTTTGCAGATGTAGCCGTTCGAAACATCCATGTAGCATGTTTCGGCACCGCTGCAGCGTTAGGCCCCGTTGCCAGGGCTGCAAGGCTGCAACCCAAGCCGCAGCACGCTGCCTAAACAAGCTCGCTACTGTTTCTATAATAGCGCTTCGAAACTGCCATCATATGGCACGTTTCGGCACCCTTTAAAGGTGTCAAACCCTCCGCTGCAGAGTTTTAGGCACCGTTGCCAAGGCTGCAAGGCTGCAACTCAAGCCGCTGAACGCTGCCCAAACAAGCCATTCACTGTTTCTATAGCAGTTCAAAACTGTCATGTGCACCCTCTAAAGGTCTCAAACCCTCCGCTGCAGAGTTATAGTCACCGTTGCCAAGGCTGCAAGGCTGCAACCCAAGCTGCAGCACGATGCCCACACAAGCCCTTTTCACTGTTTCTATAGCGGTTCGAAACTGCCATGTGGAACGTTTCGGCGGCCTTTAAAGGTGTTAAACCCTCCGCTGCAGCGTTAGGCACCGTTGCCAAGGCTGCAATGCAAGGCTGCAATGCAAGGCTGCAATGCAAGGCTGCAATGCAAGGCTGCAATCCAAGCCGCTGAACGCTACCCAAACAAGCTCTTCACTGTTTCTAAAGCGGTTCCACACTACCAACTGCTACCTTTGCTTCTACACGGCCCCGCTTAGCTGACTCCTTAAAAGTGTCGAAAGAGCCGTTTGCCACCTTTCGTTCCCCGCACTGTCACGCCTTCGAAGAGTCAACTGTTGTTTGCCACTTTGGTTCTACAAAGCCCTACCTGCCAAGCCTTGTCAAACATGTTTTACAGGGTTGGCGGCACCAGGGCGTCAGCCCATTTATTTATTTATTTATTAAATATTTGTATCATTATTTATTATCTATTTACGGATATTTACGGAAGAATCAAACAAACCTCGACAGCATCCAGCAACTGCCCAGGCTCCCGCACGGGAAGTCTGGTGGTGGAGCACGTGGGGGCTGGACTGAACCCCCCGACTGACCCACCACAAAGTTTGAGGCGCTCTTCCATGCGTTTGGTTTCCTGAAAAGCGGAGGAATCCGTGGAACAAAATTTCGATCTACACCGCGCGCATTAGACACACCAGTTGACTGCAGCAAAGGTGCACTTCCAAGTGTGCTCCAGCCATACCTGGAGCAGCTAGCTCCGATTTTGGACGACAACTGTGCGACTTTTCCGACTCCTTTGTACAACAATTTGTACAAATATGAGTATTGGCATGTCTGACATTTTGCACACCAACGACATATCTGTACATTACTTTTCTTAACCATCGGACTGTTTCTTCCTCACCAGCCTTCTCCAGCACCCTTCAGCAACATGGCCTTGACTGCTGATTAATGATGAAACCAGGGGTTATCAGAGTTGTTCCCCTTCTTACCCAGTTGGGTAAAATCAAGTAAAATAAGCGTACAAGTGGGGGGAAGCTCAGAAATTGGATACCTACCTTGGAAATTCCTTGGATTATCCTCCCACTATGCCAGCTGGTATCCCCTGAATCAGAATTATTTCATACTCCCCAAGAAACCAGTTAGGTTCATAACCCCCTGGTTTTGAACCTATCGAAAGGGGTATTGGTGATATTATGATATTGTTTAGTGGCTCAATTAATATATTCATGGGCTTGGTTCTCTTGCAGTACTGGGGATATCCCTCCAAATTTTGGCCGGGATGATATGGAAAATGCAAGAAAATGCATTGAATATCATTGCATGCATGGTTCGTATCGCTGGTATGGAACACTTATCAGAGATGCACAAATTTCTAACATCTATAATGCTGAAGATTGCGGTCACATCTTAGAACTACACCAACTATATCATATCTTGGTATTTCCTTAAGAAAATGGGTACCCTAAAAATCATCCATTGCTTGTGATTTTCCAATATAAATCATCCAGCTGCGGTATCCCCTATGGAAACCCAGGTCGCCGGGCGTAGAGATTTCGACGCCCTGGCCCTGCACCGCCAGACTCAGGGGCGATGGGCAAATCTCCGGAATGGGCGCGAACCTCAACCGGTTACGGCTCAAAAAAGGCAACACTGCAGCGAACTCGCGAAATCTCAAGCTTTTGTGAAATGATCTGCAAATTGACAAAGTCTCAAGTTGGTGGTGTTTTTTTGAAGCACGAATAAAGTCTCAATTGGCCTCGGAAAAATGGGTGAAACATGAGAATGGGCACCTTCCCACGGCCGTTGATGAATCCTCTCATGATGCCATGCAAGCCCTCATTTCCTGCACCTGAAGTAAGCATAAATGGTCTCTTTTTTTCCACTAATCACAACCTTCAAAATCTTCAAAAGGGCACCTTAACTAACATCAACTAATTAACTAACCACCTTTATACTCTGAGCTTATTTGGAGCCCGTCGTTTGTCGTTTGCCCTTTCCGAGCAAAATGTCTGAGCTCCGCGGCATTTCCAGGACTTCCACCTTGAAGGCCTGCAGTGAAGGATAACTCGACTCATGTGTACCATCACTATAGTTGGAGGAATAACCATCAATATGCCTAGGAAATGTTAAGAACATGGATATTATTGATATAACATGCTATAACATGCAATCATAAGTCATGTGGTAGCCATCGATCTTCCAGTTGCGAGTTGTCGCCAACGAAAAAGACGCAAACATCAAGTATTAGCAATTTGCACTGTGTGATTGACCATGGCAGAGTCTTGCTCCAACAGTGCAACTCCTACAGTTTTGCTTGATGGAGAAACAAGTCCTCAAACATGTTCCCGATAGCAAACTAGAGCTAGAGCAAGGTATATAATTCGACCCCTTCAGTTTTTCTAAAAGGACTCTTCTGACCTTATGACATCATCAATCCTGCAAGCTAGAGTACAAGGGCAACTTCACGACACGCGGATCTCACCGGCCTATCCTACCCTTTCGGCCACCAATCCACATGGCGCACCGGCGCTCCGGCGCGGGTGATGCGACGAACAGGTCCCAGGATCCAAATGCGCACCGTTTTTGAAAGTGACTTGATTTTGATGTCTCCACAATTTGCCCAGTGAGTCCTTGAACCAGGCCACCAAACTCTACAGATCGCATCTGAAAACCAATGTCCAGTTACCCCCATTGAACAACTCTCATTTGTGCAGCATGGTGCAGCTGCGTTTTTCGGAGCGTGCAGCATGGACGTTTGCCCCAAGAATTGGTGAGATCCTTTTGTTTCTTTACTTTGATGGGGAAAACGATGATCAACCATGAGATATCATGAGATGTTGGGTCACCTTGCAAGATTCCAGCCCTACCCAGCCGCCACTACTGAGCGAACCGTATCGGGTGCCACTGTCCTTTCCGGCATCATGGCGAGTACTGCAATTGCCTCCCGCGGATGGATGTGAAATGATGTGAACTCAAGGGATTTAATGGAATGGCCGGGTCTTACGAAACGATACGAAACGATTGGTCCTCCCGGCCCAAATATGAAACAATGACACCTTGGCATTCGACTTCCAGGCCCAATGATGTGCGGCTGTGTTCCGAACAAGAGTGGGTGCTGCCTGTTTCCAGATTTCCGTGCCATGCAATCCTTCTTTCCTGTTGGGGAACATGGAAGGCTAAGACTTGAGATTTCCAGCAATCTACACCAACTATCCTGAAGTCAGTAGTGAACTCCGTGCAAGAATTGAGAACGCGTTAGACCCCATCCGGATCACCCCCAGCAACTCCGTAGCGCTAATGTTTCAGCAACTCTTTGGGCCGCAAATCATAGCGTGGCGCTGATGAACAAAAAGAACGGACCGAAAGAATTGGGTACACCTGGCTGTCGGTCAATCATCTGCGGGAAACATCAAATGAACAGGAAGAATGAAACTATGAAATCCATTGAAATCCCAATGACTAGGGGAATTGCTAAGGACAATAGTATAGAACTCACTTGTTTTGTGACCGACGGCCGCAGTGCACATTCCGTTCATCAAATTCACCCAGCTCCCATGGGGCCTGCTTAGCAGACCAGCCTTGCCTAACGCTTGGATCTCCATGGGGGGGGACGTCACCCGGAAAAAAAAACAACCGCCAACTGGTGAGATGGCGATGCAGTGGCTGTCACTACAAAAAAAACATACAATATTAAAAGAAAAAAGGCATCTGCCGTCGATTTAGGTCATGAATGGTTGTAAGTTATACAATAATATCATCAGCAAATACCTGACTAATTGAAAATGGTTAAGCTGAAAGCCAACATCTTTCCAGACTCTGAATGAATCGGATTCTGCATGCACCGGAAGTCTTCCAATTTCACTTTTGGCTCTCCAGGCTCTCCAGTGGAGCATCGTCCAGGAGCCTCATGCCTGCAAATGAGGAACCTCTATGAAAAAATATGTGAATTGCCAACATCTTCCTCTATGAAAAAATATGTGAATTGCCAACATCTTACCCAGGGGAAGGTCTGTTGGTACCCAAGCCCAAGTCCTGAAAAAAACCGTTTGGCTCTTCAACAGCTATGCTGTATGCGTCTATATTGTCCTTCATAAACTCACCCTTTGCGGGGCTTGAGTGACAGTATCACCGCCATTTCAGGTGATACAGTATTTAACCAAAAAAAACCTCAAAACCACCGTGGCAAAGCCATGACACCATGCCTTCTGCCACTTCGTCCTGGCGGCGGGTCCAATTGGTGGATTTGGGGCTCCAAATTGTGAGTCGTTTAGTGCCCGGGATATAATCTTGAGTCCGTCCACCCGGCAACGTGCACAAAAGATTACAGTAATCTTCTCCCACCTCAGGCTCAAAGTCCAGCAAAGGTCCTGCCTGAGAAAGGAGAAGGGGTCTTCGTTGAAAGCGGCGTCTGAATGTGATTGCATGTGATTGCATGTTGTACTTATCCGTCTGAGCCCTCGCTCTGTTCACTCTTGCAGCTGTTTTTGAGATCCAATGGACCAACCTCTGAACAAACAGCAAACACCACGCTCATCAATGGTCACTTCCAGTCCACCACGGTCAACCATTCCAGACCAATACCCTCCGATGCCATGGCAATGATCCACCTAAGAAAAACTCAATTCATCATTCATAGAGGATTTCTCGTGAACACATGTGATTTTCCAGTTTGGATGATCCATGACAATTTTAGGGCAAATGACAATTCTGGGGCAACCATGGAGTAAATCAAAATTTTTGCTGCTCAAACTCCTAACCATTATTGGTTGAATTCCCAATTTTTGGTGGAATCCAAATAACCACCGGCAAATTCCAATCGTTTTGCCGTTCGGATCCACGTTTTTGCTGGTTAATCCAAACTGCTGCTGGTAATTTCCCAAAAAAATATTGCTGAATCTGTTTTTTTTTGCTGGCACCCCCCCAAAAAAAAAAATGCGCTGGCCCAATCCTAGCGGGCGACATTCCACATGCTACTGGTGAAATCAACTATTTTTCCAGGTGAAATCCCACATTTTACCGGTGAAAACGACGTGCTGGCCTCAATGAAAGCCTTGGCGCGCGCCACTGCTTGGTGCCGCAGCTGTTGAAAGCGCTGCACTTCGCGCTCTAGGGAGGTTTCCGCCGTCAGCGCCTGGGGAAATGGCTGGGTTTGAGGGAAAATTGAGAACCCTCTATGCAAAATGGGTGTAGTATGGCGTAATCATGAAATATCATGAATTATCCCGACCAAGAGACCCCCAACAGTGTTGCAAAGAACACGACGAAGAGATGCCGGGGTAGATTCTGCAAGCTCTTTTTGCGAATATCTGCTTAAAAGATCTTGTGCGAGATCTCCTTGACAGGATCTCTGCAGACTACTGCAGAAGTCCTGTGCAAGAGATCCTGTGTATATAGAGTCCCTTCGTCAAGATCTTTGTGGTAAATCTCTGTACAAGATCTCTCTACGAGGTCTCTATGAGAAATCTCTTGACAAAATCGATCTAGGAGACTGAGATCTCTATACAATATCAATATCTCTAATCCCGCACAGGTGAGAAAATTCACCAAGCTTGACATTAGCGGGATGAGAATCGCCACTCAGAGCGAACCCAAGCAAGGCTGCACAGAGCCTGGGTAAACGCCACTCAGAGCGTAGTCCGCAAAGATCGAGTATGTGCCAAGAAGCCAAAAGAGCCAAGAAGCGAGAGCTTGGCATTGGCTAAGCAGAATCGAACTTCACATCCTGTGGGAGCATCAAGGCGAGAACTTGATAGGCTCCCCATCTCGTCGCAGACCCAAAATTCGCACCAAATTGCGTCGCAAGGCATGCGTAGGCAAGCCCGGCGACGAAACCCAAGCAAGGCTGCACAGAGCCTGGGACAAAAACCTCCCCGCTGACCGTGACATGGATGGCGATCACCTTGGTGGTGACCTGGCAAGGGTTGCTGCCACTGGCAAGTTGCTGGGTGAGCCCCTATGGCACTGCCTTGGAGGCCGGCAAGGCGCTGAGCGTGGCTCCCATTTCCTGGCCATGCGGCACGTTGTAGGGCATGTCGTTTGCTCGGAGGCCTGTGAAGGCCTTGGGCCGTGGATTGCATCCTGCTTTGGTGGCTCCTGACCCAGGTCGGTATAGGGACCAGGACAGTTTTGTGGTGGCTGATCCCGCGCAGCCATGCCAGGCCATGGCTACGCCCCCCTCCCGGGGCCCCAGCCCGGGGCTACAAAACATCTCGTCAAGATCTCTGAAATAAGAGATCTCTATACAGACGAGATCTCTGTACCAAGATGTACCAAGTCTCTATGTGAGATCTCCAGGCAAGACCTTTCTGCACAAAGTCGTGAAAAAAGAGATCTTGCCAAGAGACCTCTTGTAGAGACCTTGTACAGAGATCTTGTATGAGATCTCTTACAATTATATTGTACAGAGATCTTCTACAAAGATCTTGCCAACAGATCTCTTTCAGAGACCTCGTACAGAGATTTTGCCAAGAGACGTCTTGTAGAGATCGCGCAACGTGCGCAGAGATCTTGTAAAGAGATCTCTTACGAGGATCTGGTGCAGTGATCTCCTACAGCGATCTAGCCAAGAGATCTCTTTTTCAGACGTTGTATACGGGGTCTTGCCAAACGATTTTTTGCTGAGACTTTGCACACAGGTTTTGCCAAGAGACCTCTTATAGAGTATAGAGACCTGGTATAGAGATCTCTTTCAGAGATCGTGCCAAGAGGTCTCTTATTAACAGACTTTCTAAGACATTCTCTTATAGAGAGCTCGAGCATAGATCTTATTTGGAGATCTCTTAAAGCTCTCTAAGAGAGATCTCTTGGCAAGATCCCTACAAGAGATCTCCATCCAAAATCTCTGTATATACAAGGTCTCTATGGGAGAGCACACCAACTCCCTATAAAGCATCTCCCTACTTATGTGCAAGATCTCCTCCCACGCCACAACAAGAGCACAAAGTGCCGAGAAGGTTGCACGAGGATAGCGATCCGGCACGCACAATGTGATGAAAGGGTTGTGCGAGCATATGTTAGAATCTCACCAAGCAGTGCGCGCATCACAAACATGAAGTTTTACCATATTTTACCTGGGTCTCGGGGCCCTTTTTCCTCGTCTCTGAAGTACTGCGCCTGCCACGAAGATGAGCCTGAGGCATCTGAAGTTTTGCGCTTGCCCAAAGTGATGACCATGCACCAAAACAAACATGACGTCAGTTTCACAAAACGAGAGACTCTGGAGCCTTTCAAAACATCGTCCAAATTCACCAAATATTACGCTTGCCACAAAAGACGACCTCCGAAAGCGCCTCTCATTTCGATCCACGCCTGCCACGCGGATGACAAATTGTCCGATGTCCTGCAACTGCCACGCAAACCGACGTTCCAGACCGCAAAATGTCCCGAAAGGCTAGCGCCCGCCATGAAAAATGGACATGGGTCAAAAAACAAGCACGGCACGCAGGTGAGAACGCATCTGCGAAGAAGGAACTCCTGCGCTGTAAGGGTCACCTAATTTGCTGGACACGGATGCGACCACCTTGAATCAACACCAGGCCTTAACCCTTACGGTAAGAACCCCATGTGGGGACATGGGTTTGACACGGTTTGACCATGATTTTTGAGTCCGTTGACCATCAAATAATGTTATGGGTTGCTTCAAAGCATGGCCACCAGGGGAACAGAAACAGATCGTGCACCCAAGATTTGATTGATTTCTCCGTCGTACATCGCAGTATCCAAATATTTTAACATGGTGGGATTACAGTATCTCACGCAAAAAAATACTGACAAATATTGATAAAATCTATCGGATTATCATTAATTAGTGTCTCACACACACACACACTCATCGTTCATCATCGTTCTCTCCTTGTGGACTGCTTCGAAATGTGCTCGATTGATGGACTTTGAGCCAGCCTCTTCCACGAAATCAGCCAGCTTCTCTGAATCCACAGCAGCTTCCAGCCGAATACCTGTTTTCACATGCAGGCTCAAGATGCGGACTGGCCACATAAAGTCTGCACGCCCTCTTGGCTCTGTCCTTATCAACAAGTTTAGAAACAAGTTTGGAAGGGGAACCTTGTTCACGCGAAGCTTCTGCGGATGCCAGGGCCTTAGAGACTTGGTATGTGCCTGCAGCTGTCACTGGGCTTCACTGGGGCTACAGACTTGGCACCATCCAGAGGCCGTGGCCTGTGGGCACGTGGACCTGGGACCTGGGACAACCTGGGACAACCTGGGACGACCTAACATGACCTGGGACGACCTGGGACAACCTGGGACGACCTGGGACGACCTGGGATGACCTGGGACGACCTAAAGATCTGCAAACAGCTGCGCCATGCTGCGCCTGCACCTGGGAAGCCAGCAATAACCAGGGTGCCATCTCTTCCACTGCGGCAGACAGGGGCATGGATGAGGACCCATCATCCAAACAGTCCAGCTCCTCGGAGATTTCTTCCCATCCACTGCATGTCCAAAACACAGCGGGAAAGGTCTTGTGAAATTAGTGGAAAGGTCAGCTGTCCTCCCGCAGTCGTGCCAGTGCATTCAAGAGCTCTCGAAAGTTCTCCCTGAGGCTTTCCAGCAGCTGCAACTCCTTAAATTGGACCAGATTTGATGGCACAATGATGGCACAATGATGGCAATATGATGGCACAAAGCCGGTGCCATCTCCTCTCCATCAAAGCGGTACCAGGAACCCCATCTCCGCAACTTGCGGAGGAAGACCTGGCTACATTGACAGGGCAACATCAGCCATGTCCAGGGCGACCCCCAAATCATCCAAGTCATGGATGGCCATATGATGACCATTTTCGGATTGAAACCTATGGTGACTTATTGGGGATCCCCCATTTTAAGAAGCAATCATGTGATCATCAACCTTTTCACAACGCCAGGTTTGAAATACAGAACGCATGAAGAACGAACGATGTCCGAATTGGTGAGAAAACACCCCTGAGCCATCACAACTGACTGTTAGTCACACGACTCGCCTGGACAATTGTGCAGCACAATTAGTGAATTAGTGAACTGACAGATGTCCTTTTGGAGGGATAGGTTTTGTTCCATTGAATTCCATTGGTTGTTCAATTGGTGGTACAGCCCTCTATGAATCAAACAACCAGTTTGCCGCTGCCGAGGCGGATCCATGGATAGCTCGGGGGAATCTCAGAGATCTCCTCTCATCGGGCAAAGTTGTTGCCAATTTCTGAAATGTTAAAATCACTGTTAAAGTCATCATCCTGATATCATCATCCAAGCATCTGAAAGGTCTGACTTCTCTCAGGTTTTCCATGGTTTTTCAGTGCATATTTGGATGATAATGTCACAAATGTCATAAAAATCTCGCGGAGAGCTGCATGGAAGCTGGGTTTCTCGGCTGGTCCTCCTTCATACTTGGACATGCCCGTTAGCCGTGCCTATTGAGGGAGCAGTGCCTGTTTTTCAATGCACAGTACGTATCAATACGTAGGACCATCCGAGTTCCTTCCTTCGCTGCACTCTTGCCAGCGATGAAATTCTACTGGATAAAGTCTGGTATTATAAACACTGGACTGCGGGACTGCGGGATGCACGCGAATCTGGATGCGGAGTTGGATAGATTTCGATCATTGGATCATGTTCTGCAATGTGAAGAACTCCTGTGCGATTTTCCAAGTCCGAAGCAGACCGCGCCGCGGGAATCCTCCTGTCCTGTGAATTATTGGTGCTGCGAACGTCCCATCTTTTGGTGGGGAATCGGCGCCAAACTCCACCAGACGGAACAGAAAGCAGGTCTAGGCCAGATGTGCTACAGTCTTTTCATACATCATGCAGCTGAACGTGCGAAGCAGTCCCCTGCTTCTGGCACTCAAACAAGGAGTGAGCATACAGGGTGTGCCAAACTGCACGGAGTGCTGCAACTTTCACGATGCTTATCTGCACAGAATGATCAGGTCAGCTGACTGGTGTCCCAGAACTGCTTCAAAAGGATGATGATGCAGACTTTGACACTTGAATCGTTGAATCGGTCGGGATAAAGTCTTTACGTCTTGAGATGCGTTTCAATCTGTCGTTTCAGTTTCAGGTTTCCTATCAGCCTCCTCAAAATCTCAAAACTAGGCAAAACTCGGGGACCAGCAGAGGGAACGTCGATACCCGTGCTCCCTTGGCTGTGAGCTGATTCAGTCATCCTTGAGCATCAAAGCTGACCTCAGGCGATGAAACGAGCGCGTTTGATGATGACCAGTACACGCACAAACACGCCATGCCTGGGATAACAAAAACATCTCCATCTTGAATGGTACAATTCATTGGGATATATGATATATTATGTCAATTGAACATTTTCCAGGCTAACTAAGCAGCTATTAAGTAGCTATCTCGGTGAGTTCTGGAAAATCTGCCAGTGCATCCTGGAAGCCGTGATGCGAAGGATCGCTGTTCTTCGGTGGCCAAGTGCCAGAGTGCCACAAAAGCAGCTTTCGCCGTTGGACGATTGTGCCTCGGTGATGTAGCGGGAGATTCTGATCTGGACCAGGCTGAAGCTAATGATGCTACCGGGATATAAGCTGATATAAACAACAATATGATATGTATTATTATAAATACAGGGGTGAACCAGGTCCTGTTTGGAAGAATCGGTTTGGGCCAGTTTTGTATACCACCTGCATCCATTCGCCACTATTATATAAGTTTTTGGTGGTTTACCCTTTGGTTGTTCATTGGGCATTTCCCTAGCTGTGAAGGTAGCCCTACTTACTGTATCCAGTGGATAGTGTCCAGCATCCAGTCGGCAAGAACAGGTCAGCATCTATATATCATTTCCATACTTTTCGGGAAGATCCAAAACGGTGGGCCAGTGGGTCAACCCAAGGTGCGCATCACGGGCCAAAGCCGCGCGCAGAAGAAGCCGCACGCCATTGGATGCACGGTCCAGTGCCTTGGAAACAGTGGGCCCAGTGGACCAGTGGCCTGATACCGATACCCTCTGGTCATTTAACGGCTTGCGAACTGGACAATCATCATTTTGTTGTAGGTAAGTCAATAGTCAATATGTTTTCCATCTATTTTTTAAGGTCGCTTTCCATAGTTATGTTACATAACCAGAGAGTAAGTGGTGCTGTTGCCTGAAAGTGGAAAACCCCCACTTGTCAATGGATCATTCATCACAAATCGTGAGATTGATCGCTGATGACAACTGGGGGCTACTCATGCCCTGCAACTGGCGTTTTTTATTTACCACTTGAATTTGAAGTAACATCTAGGTACAAAACACCTACGCAACGATCAGCACATGATCTGCTACTTGATATCAAACAAGGGTTCTCACTGGTGAGATGATACTGATCTGGCTCGTCCGAAACATTCTCGGTGCGCGCACGTTCTCAGATTTCTTCATTTCGACTATAGCACACCCGAACACGATGCAGAATTTGATAAATTCCAGCTTTGATAGAGCAAATGTAAATTCAACTCATCATCACTTCTCTATTTTTTTCCCCACCTGTCGGGTGAGGGTCTCTAGATTCTAACGAACGTGCTACTCCTTCTCCTTCTCTGCCAGCTCCAGACGCAGCTGGGCACGCCTGGGCCCCAACACCATATATCGCCAGCTCCTGCTGTGGGCCATGCCTGGACCCGAACACATGCCAAAGAGATGGCCAGAAAGAATGCCAGAAAAAATGTCAGAAGAATGTCAGATGGAATGTCAGAATAGATGTCAGAAAGAGTGTCAGATGGAATGCCAGAAAGAATGTCAGATTGAATGCCAGGGGGAATGTGAATGTCAGATAGAATGTCAGAAAGAATGTCAGAATAGATGTCAGATAGAATGCCAGAATGAATGCCCAAAGAAATGCCAGAAAGTATGTCAGGATATATGTTTGATACTACTCTCTTCTTGATGTCTGATTGCAAACTTGGAATCTGAACAGTTGTCGAACATGCCACGGTGGGGATCACTCGAAGTAAAGTAATTGGGAGTTACTAGATGTTACAAGTGTCTATCTTTTTGGGGGTTACTGGTACCACAGATTGTTGTCCAGTGGCGGCGATAGTGTAGTTGACTTTGCCCTGCTTCCTGGTCCTTTCGGTACCTCCCCGAGCTTAGCCACGCGCTACGTTGTCACATCTCAAGACAAAAGTTTCATCAACAATTACCCCAGGGTAAACATACAAATGTGGAAAACCCACGGTGTTCCTAGGAAATTTATTTATATACATTCATTGTCAGTTTACAGGAGGGGAACCAGTAAGATCCATTAGCACTGGTGATGTAATTATGAACCATCATAAACATCTGATTTACCGGTGGGAATCTAAACATCAAATACGTTAGACATGTACAAATGTAGCATCTATTAGACTTATTAGGGATTTCATGGCGATACAGTATTTTCTATGAAAAATGATAGAATGGGATGACAAAAACCCAAACGCCCAAACCATTAACGGGGCTATAATTGATACAACAGGTATATCCTGGGTATATGAGCATATAATGACAGGCATAGGGATGTGTGCCCGAGGATGGCGATGGCGATCCAAGTTGTGGCAATTTTAGGGCGGTGATGCACCAATGGAATTGCCATGATATGAAGATGGGTCAGAAATTCACATGAGACCAGAGATTTTTGGCAATCGTTAATCTTAACATATCTTCACGATCCTTTTTCTTAGCCAAGTTTCACCCAAAAACGGACGCCAGTCCACGCAGTTTAGGTTGTCCCCGCCTATAGTGAAGGGCAAACTGCCACAAAGGGCAAAGTATAGAACCACCTCGGCGTCCACGTGGAATATTTGGATACTTAGCTGGAACAGGGTCCCACTTTTTCCCAAGTCACCATAATGTACCATAATGGGTCCCATTGAATTTTGAGGAATTTTGGGCAAATTTTGACCAAAAGAGATCCGATGCACAACTCAAGGTCTTTTTCGTAGTTCCATGTTCCATCCTCCGTGGGACCTTTCTGGAGACTCCATGAACTAAAGATCTCGTTCGCTCAAGACAAGTTGCTCCAATTCCGAAAACATCCACCATCCCATCGTACTTTCCCGTCGGGATCTCCGGGGCAGTGTTTGGGTTGCTCGGAATGGGTGCCCAATGGCTGGGAGTCTCAGAAAGATCCACCTCAGTTGCCAGTTTTGAAAACGCCCAGCACTGAAGAAATCTGAACCAAACCTTCCCAAAGTAGAGAAAAAAAAAAGAACATGTTCCATCATGTTCCTTTGTTTCAAGAAGCGCAAGAAAGCATTGATCCACGGTTTTCCGGGACTTCTCAAGGAATCCGTTGGATTCTGAAGTGCCCAGACTCACAAAGCGTCCTAGGCACGGCAGAACTGAAGTCTGTGAGGATACCAGTGCCCTCGTAGTTGAGCAAAATGTGTGATGCCCTCAGGAAATGTGGGCTGCTGCGGCGAAAAGAGTTTCAAGATCTTTCAACCCTATCGACAGTTGGATATTCGAAAAAAAACGAAATGGAAAATGACGGAAAACAGGCAGTCCGACATTTGAGTTTGTCTGAAAATGGAGTGTCCCAAAGGGTATTTCGGATATTTCTTTTAGATCCTGTTGGTTCATCATCACTTTCCTTATGGAGTGACCATAACTTGGGGTTTGACTTCCATTTTCAACTGAGGTCCAAGCTCCACCCTTCGATGAATGATGTTCAATTTGTGAAGGAAGGCCACAGCACCACTCACTCCTAACATCGCTTTCACGACCTTCCGGAGATCGAGAGTTTTCGACACGGAAAAACACAGCACTGGAAGGAGTAGCCTCTGCTAATCAAATACGTAGCAGTGGGAAATCTCTGATCAATGGATGTTTTATGGTTTTGATGTGGGAAAAAAATCTATGAATGCAGGATCTTCCATTGCCATGTTTGATTAGCAAAGGGTATGTATGTCACAACAATGTTGGCACAACTGAGAGAAGAGACTGTAGCTTCTTCCAGGAATTTCCTGGCGCATCAAGATGATGTGCAGTCTCCATGTCAACAACACAGCTGTGGATTATCGATTCTGCGACAACAAATATACAAAAATATATAGTTATATGTAATATACAAGTGCATGTTATTGCAATTCACCCAGCGAATATATTGCAGAATGGAGGCTGTGGTCTAGGACGAATCCCGGATATCTAAAAGCTGGTTTGAGTCATGTTGGTTTCATAACCCAGGCCTGGGTCGACGAAGAACATGCACATTCGTGCACATACATGCCGATCTGTCTATGCACCCATTCGTTACCATCCGAAACGTACCCAACTTTGAATTGACCAATCTATCTAATCGATCTACAAACATTATATAGGCATCTGAATACACACATTGACACGACCTATGTATATATATATATTCAATATATATATATATATATATTCAATATATATATATTAATATATACATACACATTGGCACTGGTTACATGCACTTGTAAACTCATGCAAATGTACAAGAAAAACAGTGCAGTATGTTTGTAAAAAAAAAGAGCTAGACATAGTAGCCAGACAAATGGATAAGCCAAAAAATCCAAAGATAAAAGCCAACTCTTGATTAGTCCTTCAGGAAGGTTCTCTGGAAGTTTTAAACTACTTCGTTGCAGTCCTCATTCTTGTCATTGGACCATGTCAAATCAGTCAGAACACACGTGCGAGATAAACGCCAAACAGAAACTAAGTTCATCCACGACAGGACAGTTTTACAAGGGATCAATGACTGAAAGGTAAGCATCGCAGCCCGAAACCTTTGGACGGCAATGCCGTGGCTTAAATGGAGAAATGATCGACAACAAGTGCACAGAAGAAATAGGTCTAACTGATTCTGATTCCTCAAATAAATATAGCCAAGCCAGAAAAAGGGAGATGGATTGCGAGATACAGAGGGAAATCATGATAAATCAATACATCTACACGTACAGTCAACAGCTCAATGAGTAAATGACTCGACTGGCATCACCAACGGACCCAGGCTGTGACAGTCAACTCCCAGCCTGGCTTCAACTCTTCTTTGGAGGTCGTTTCCTGAGCGCGGACCCATGTTGGCAGGAGCGGAGCATTGGGCTCAAAGTTGCATAAAGCTGAGATGTTTGGGTTTCAGAATTGCTCTCATCATATGGGTCAAAATTGGGTACCTCTATATAAATCCATTGGTTAATCATCATTTTCAAATATTTTCAATATTCAGTGGCAATTTATTGGTATACCATGGTATACCATGGTATACCGGTATACCACGCTTTGAGAGAGACGCATGTATTCTCCATGGTCGCCTTGGCTCGTACATGTTCACCCAAGTGATGGAGCGAACAGCCAAGTGGCCACTTTCCAATGCGGTCACCATGGCCCAGCATCGTCCCTGGCTGCATGGCCAGCACCCCTACCATTTTGCACGGTCCCACCGGTCCCACCGGTCCCACCGGTCCCACCGGTCCCACCGGTCCCACGTCGCCTGAGTGGCTGAAGCTGGAATCTTTGAGGGATCTTCAAGGCAAAAAATGCACATAAAGCTGTTGATGCTTGGATGGTGGTGGCATCGTCTGAGAATCTTCAACTCTTTCCTCAGAACGCGGATAGGGGGAGGTGAACATCAGGGAAACGGTTTGAATGCGTGAGGCTCATGGAATCACAACGTTGCCATGGGGAATTTCAGATGACGCAAAGCCCAACGAGGCATGCTTTATAAGCGACCTCCACCAGCCCAGATTCTCCATCTCTACTGCTGAAAAATCCATGGTCTTGACGGCGACACATGCTGGCAACGCCACTTTTCCGCTATCTTTGGTGGTGCCAATGGCCATCCTGGGACACAAAACGAACAGGAATGATCTTCCAGAAGGACTATCTCAGAGACTGATGTGAAGGGCTTGAGTCGACCCAACATTTGAAATATGTTGACATCATTTGAACATGGCACCGATGAGTCACTAGAATTCATTACAGAACGGGATCAAAACCCTCGGGACATGTTGCCTGCAGGAGTTCCTCCAGACTTGTTCACCCTGCCAGCCCAGGTCACATCAAACTCACGCTATATAGTAAGAGTAGCCAATATTGTATCGGCCCTGGTCCCTTTGACCGCAAAGCTACAGTGCCCCTGCCACCCACATATCTCCTTCAGTGGGAGACATGTGAGTGGAATAAAGGCAAACCTGGTAGACCCTTCTTCAGCAACTGCTGGATGTAGTGTGGCGTAGCGCAGTTGTAGTTGTAGTTGTAGCGTAGTGGAGTTGTAGTTGTAAGTTGTCGTTGTCTTGTAGTGAAATTAGTGTAGTGTAGTGGCACTTGCAGTTGTAGCTGTGGTGCCGTGTAATTAGTGCAATGTATTGTAGTGTACTGTCGTGTTGTGTACTGTAGCGTGGTATAGTGTAGTGTAGCCTAGTGTATTGTAGTGTAAAGTAAAGTAGTGTAGTTGTAGTTGCAAGCGTGTAGGGCAATGTAGTGGTAGTTGCAGCTGTCGTGTAATGTAATGTAATTAGTGTAGTGCAGTGTAGCGTAGTGTAGTGTAATGTAGTGTGGTATAGTGTAGCGTAGTGTAGTGCAGTGTAGTGTAGTGTAGTGCAGTGTGGTGTAGTGTAGTGCAGTGCAGTGTAGTGTAGTGTAGCGCAGTGCAGTGCAGTGCAATGTCGTGTGGTATAGTGTAGTGTAGTGTAATGTAGTGTAGTGTAGTGTAATGTAGTGTAGTGTAGTGTAATGTAGTGTGGTATAGTGTAGCGTAGTGTAGTGTAGTGCAGTGCAGTGTAGTGTAGTGCAGTGTAGTGTAGTGCAGTGCAGTGTAGTGTAGTGCAGTGCAGTGCAATGTCGTGTGGTATAGTGTAGTGTAGTGTAGTGTAGTGTAATGTAGTGTAGTGTAGTGTAGGAAGGTCCTCGGAACCTTCTCCGGAACCTTGTTGAACGTGACCTGGCTCTGCACCAAAGCCTCCCAACCTTCGGAGCCTTCTCCGGAATATCGTTGAACCTGACCCGGCGCCTGCACCAGTGCACACCGGAGCTATTCGGGGCTGAAGACCCCATTAGCTTACGCTGTTGGGGAAAAATAGTTTTTATTATTACAAAAGCAAATTTAATTGATTTTGAAATCGGAAAAATAGTGATTTTTGTTAAGGTTTTAGATTTTTTAAATAGGGATCCCTATTAATAAATAACCCCCTAATAAAAAAAGCTACCTGAAGTGTTTATTATTTGGGGAGGGGGGGAGGGGGGTTTAGTATTAGGGGAAGGGATTAGTTGTAGCTGTGGCGTAATGCATGTAGTCAGTGTAGTAGCATAGTGTTGTGTAATGTAGTGTGGTTGTAGTTGTATTTGTAGTTGTAGTGTGCTGCAATGTAATTAGCGTAGTGTAGTGCAATGTAGTGTAGTTGTACTTGTACTTGTAGCTGTGGCAGTAGTAGTTGTTGAAATTGTAGTGTAATTGATGTAGTGTAGCGTATTTAGATGTAATTAGTGCAGCGTAGTGTTGTGTAGTTAGTGTATATAGTGTAATGTAGCGTAGTATATTTGCATTTGTAGCTGTAGCAGTGGTGTAGCTGTAGCAATAGCTGTAGCGGTAGTTGTAGTTGTAGTAGTTGTAGTTGTAGTTGTAGTTGTAGTTGCAGTTGTAGTTGTAGTTGTAGTTGTAGTTGTCTGTCTATCTATCTATCTATCTATCTATCTGTCTATCTATCTATCTATCTATCTATCTTTCTTCTATCTATCTATCTATCTATCTATCTATCTATCTATCTATCTATCTCTCTCTCTATCTATCTATCTATCTATCCATCCATCTATCTATCTATCCATCCATCCATCTATCTATCTGTCTATCTGCACGCTTGAAAACGCAGCAATTCTGCGAGACTTCCTCAATTTTCGCAGTTGGCAACATCAAAAACGAAGCAATTCTGCGAGACTTCCTTCAATTTTTGAAGTTGACAACATCAAAAACTAAGCAATCCTGCGAGACTTCCTTTAAAAATGGAAAGTTGAGTGCAGCCTCGTACCAATGCGTTTTGCGATTTTTCCATTCCATCTGTGTAAAGTGCTGCCCCTGCCACGGAAAAGTCACGCCAGGTCATACGAAGTGCTGCCCCTGTCACGCAAAATCATCTTAGCAAACCTGAAGATCTGATGCTCCAAAATGCAACCCCTCTCAGGAAATCAGCGCCCGGACCTCCGAACAGCTCTGATGAACATGTCTCTTGTACTGCGCCTGCCACGAAAAATGCATCTTTGCAGATCCTCTTCAAATGTCGCACGCTTGCAATCGTTTTTGGAAATGCTACAAGACCCTCACGTTTTGCTCACTTTTGACAAGGTGCACAATCCCTTGCGCCGGCCACGCAAAACCACGCTTCAACGTCCAAAAGTCGCACGTACATGTGGTGCTTTGTAGACATGGTAGATTTTGACTTGGAAATGTGCTTCGCGCCACAACGGCGTGCACTTTTTCGACATATCAACTTCCAAAAGTGCTCCGAAGCTGAGGTGCTTTGTACATTTTGACTTCGAAATGTGCTTCGCACCACAACGGCGTGCACTTTTCGACATCTCAACTCCCAAAAGTGTGCCGAACCCGTCAGTTTTTGACATATTTGACTTTGAAATCTGCTTCGCGCCACAACGGCGTGCACTTTTCGACATTTCAACTTCCAAAAGTGCTCCGAACCCGTCAGGTTTTGACACTTTTGCCTTTGAAATCTGCTTCGCGCCACAACTGCGTGCACTTTCTCATCTCTCATCTGGCCAGCTGGCTCCGCACCCGCCGCTTTCGCGAGCCTACTTTTCGACCCTCCAGAGCCACAAATCATTGGAAAAACACTGTGTTTCGCGACTTTCCTACCTTTTCGCGCACCTGGATTTTCTTTCTTCTTCTCTTCTCTCCTCTTTTTGATCTTCTTTCTTCTTCTCTTCTCTTCTCTGACTCTTCCCATCTCTGCTTTTCATCTGTCCATACTGTTGGAAGCTTGACTTCTAAACTTCCTTCGGCCAATAAGTACCCATTGCATCTGTGAAACGAGATACATCCCTCAATTCTTACATTAGACATGATTGATTTCCGTAAATTGATTACTCTCTTCTTGGAAATTGGGGTCCATTCAGCACTTCAGGTAGGTTGGCCTGCAGCCGACTGCTACAACGGACTGCTATAACCACTATATATATATATATCGTATATAATATATATATACATTGTATATATATATTGTATATATATATAGTATATATATATATACACACTATATATATATACACAATATATATATATACCTAGGTCAACCCAAAACCACCCAAAAAAAAAAGTTCTGCCAGTACGGGTAAAACATGTTTTGGAGAGAAAAAACAAAGTTTGATGTGGAGGGAGAAAAACCCAGTTTTGGACGACGGGTGTTTTATGAGTGCTTTTGGGTTTTCGATTGATTTTTGTGGGTTTCTGATGTTTTCTAGGGTTGTGGCAAAGCTGCTTGATCAAGAACCTGGTGTTGTAGACTAAACCCTGGTTTTTCACAGAAACTGGCCAAAAACCACGTTTTGATGGTTCGGCCGGTTTTTTTCATGGCTTTGCTTGATGTAGGTGTACATATATAAATTTATGTGTGCATACACACCTGCAAAAACATGAAAAAAGTATATCTCATATCATATTGAATTAAATTATTTTATACTATGCTATACTATTTGAAATTACATTATATTAGCTTGTATATTATACTATGTTATATTGTATTATATTACGTTATGCTATATTATATTATATCATATTACGAAATATGTTAGATTATATTTTATTATAGGTTATATATAATGTATTTTAAATAATAAATATTTACAAACTAAAATATTATTGATGTTTTAAATTATATATATTATTTAAGTTTAAGGTATATTGGAAATGGATGATATATTCGAAATATTGGATACTATTTATTTAATAAAGAATATATGTTTATA
>Ga0126342_10005534_pt1 | contig 22090 bp, 15 predicted proteins | sample Cyp1metagenome_FD_92528 | JGI IMG/M metagenome (GOLD analysis project Ga0126342, IMG submission 92528) | Coral microbial communities from Lord Howe Island, Old Settlement Bay, Australia - Cyphastrea 1 metagenome | ecosystem: Host-associated > Invertebrates > Cnidaria > Coral ...
ATAGATAAGATAGATAAGATAGATAAGATAGATAAGATAGATAAGATAGATAAGATAGATAAGATAGATAAGATAGATAAGATAGATTAGATAGATTAGATAGATTAGATAGATTAGATAGATAGATAGATAGATAGATAGATAGATAGATTAGATAGATTAGATAGATTAGATAGATTAGATAGATTAGATTAGATAGATAGATAGATAGATAAGACAGATTAGATAGATTAGATAGATTAGATAGATTAGATATTTTAGATAGATTAGATAGATTAGATAGATTAGATAGAAAGATAGAATAAAATAGAATAGAATAAAATAGAATAGAATAGAATAAGATAAGAATAGATAAGATAAGAATAGATAAGGTAAGAATAGATAAGATAAGAATAGATAAGATAAGATAGATAGATAGATAGATGCGCTACATCCATCCTAACATATACGTATGTGTAAATGGCAGTATGGTCCACAAGAAACAACCATCAGCCAAGGCGTGTTGGCCACCTATCTGCATCCAGGATAGATCGTACAAGCTAACTGCGTTTCGGGTTGCATCAAGATCAGCAAGGATACCCTAGGAGAACTCGAAAATCCTCTTCCACTTTCCATGTCCATTTTCCTGTCGCTGACACACTCACATCGTCACATCGCCCACAGTCAAGATACCGAGGACATCCGAGGACCCAAAATCGGATCACCATTTTCACCTGAAAATTGCCATGAATTATGGATGATTGTATATTGGTGTTAGGTATCATATGATATGTACATATGTATACGGCAAATGCCTGGGCTTTGCCCGGAGCCGCAACCACGACAGGCAACGCATCATCATCATCATCATCATCATCATCATCAAACCCCTATTGAAGATCTTCAATGAATGTAGAAGTGAAACAGGGGTGAGAGAATTCAACACTTATTGAAGATCTTCAATGAATGTAGAAGTTCAACGGGTGGGAGAATTAAACCCTTATCGAAGATCTTCAATTACTGCAAAGCCCAGGAGTTGCGCGTATATATGTATATGTATATATAGTATATTTTATATAATAATATATATATATATAAACTGTGCTCAAGTTTCAGTCACATCCCTCCTCCAGGCAGGTGCTCAGCCCATCCAAGCGCTTGTAATCTTTGCCTCGATGTTTTCGCGGGTCGAGCACCTCCCAAGTCAGCGTAAGGCAGTCGCTTTTGTCAACGGATGAGTTTAAAAGGAAAATCTTGACCAGAAACCATGGTGAAAAACCATCAAACATGGGGTTTCCTGCAGATTTTCGTGCCATCCAATTCTGGCACAAAAGGATGGAATTCCTTTTGTGCGCCCCCATGTTTGCTTAAGGATAAGGACAATCTGCAGCGTGCGTGAAGCCATCCCTCAGGTTGCAACCTCCACTTCGGCTTCCGTTTCCTCCTTGCCATTGACGGCTGCCATCAGGAACCATGGGAAAGGCCGAAGTCTGCTGGACCTACAGCATTCTGTGATGGCCCGAAACCTGGGTGATCTGGCTAGAAGCTGATGAAATATGACAACCCAAATGGAATGGCACTTGATTCTTCACATGTGAGGGAACACTAAAGGCTGGCCAGATAGGAAGGGACACCCTGAACGCACCACTGTCTCCAATAAGCTTTGCACTGAGATGGATTGCTGCGCAGTGTTGGCTCATGAATGCTGTCATGTTGTCTGTGAACTCTGCTTGCCTTGCAGTCTATCAAAGCAGTCCAGGTGAAATAAAACATATTATAATTCCATGTATATATATAATTATATACATTGGAAGAATATGGAAGAATTGCGTTTTTTACACATGGGACTGCCCTGCAAGTGCTTGGGGCAAACAGTCCTTTTGCAGCTTTATTTGGGTTGCACGATGTTGCACGGCGGCGCTGTTCGCGGCACTTGTGACACAAGTTTTCCATGGCTCCGCTTTCTGCATTTGCAAGGAGCCAAGAGGCTTAACTAATAACGCTAAGTTTCTAACTGCACAAGAAACCTCGTAGGATCTCAAGGGTTGGGAAGTCGTTCGCTCCCTCAATGGCAATGGCGACCGGCTACCAGAACCGAAGCTCAGGGCACTAAACCTGTCTGCACCTTAGCCTCCTATAGTCCGGCAACCAGCAACTAACTAACAGTAGAAATCATAAATTTGTTCAACGCAGATCCCTCGCTGATCGCATGCTCGAATGGTTGAAAGCAAGTAGGGCACATCAATGCAAAGAGCCCACTGTGTTGAAGCTGGCCCTGGCACACCATCTGTTGGATATGCAAAGCGCGAGACGATTTCACAACCTGCAAGGCTGGAGAGTTCCCTGTTGATAGTGGCGTCATTCCCTTTGGCTGAAACCTTGACTTGCACTTGTTTCTGGGCAGAGATCTGGAGCACTGTCATGTTCTCGTCTTGGGCAAGGATCTTGCAAATATCGGTGAGGGCCTCCACTAAAAGGGGCAAACAAATAGGAAGTTCGATGAAGTTCGTTAGTTTGTTAAGTTTTTGTGAACGTTCGTTGATTTAGCCAACCATCACCAACCAAAACAATTGCCAACAGAAAGAACCCGAGCTCACTCACCTTGAAGGTGGGTACCTTCATGATGAACAAACCTTCCACTGGAGATGTTATGTCAGTAATCCGCTCATCCAGGTTCTTCCAGTCTACCTTTGGTGCATCCTTTGGACGGAGGACCACCAGTTGCTCACGGGCGCGGGATTCGTCATAACTCTCTCCAAAGCCTCCAAAGCCAAAGCGTGGCATGGAGAGCAGCGGAATGGCCAGCAGCTTCATCTGGGCAAATAAGACGGTCATCAACAGTCCAGGTACCTTGGGATTGCTTTAGGGTCAAAATTCCCATCCCCAAAATATATCGATAGAACTCTCCAAACGAACCCCCTGGGACCTGTTCATTTTGGGAGCCCATACGGGGTTGCATTTATACAAAATTAGGGGTAAGGGGGATTTTCCTGTTGGACTAAGTTGGATTCCCCAAAGTGTGGATTAACAGGGGTTGGCCAGAAATGAAAGAAACATTAAAAACGTATATCCTCACGCCCTCTGGTAATTTAACATAGCAGTGGAAAATAAACATGTCTAATACGCAATTATCATTTTCCATAGAAATTTTACATTACCAGAGGGTACACAGTCTTCAGCAAATCCAGGTACCAAGGAGGTGACAAAGGCCATGCTTCCAAAGGCCTTCTTCAAGCCAAGCTTCTCCTGCACGATGTTGGACTCTTGAAACAAGACGTCAAAGTAGACTTTCATGAATTGGATGTAGGGGAACCTGTACCAAGGCTCAGTCTCAAGACTCTGGCCGAAGATCTGTAGAATCTCAACTTGCATCCACTCATTGAGTTTGTACCAGGTGTACCTGGGAAATGCATGAACATGCGTAGTGCCCTGTAGTGCTGCTCTCAAGCATAGCACAGGGCATTCGCATATAGAACTCCAAAGTATCTTCAAAGAGAAGCCACAAAAGGATAAAAAGAAAATATCCGCCCGCAAAATTGGCACAATTGAATTATGAATATTATGATTGAATTCCTCAATGCAGCTCACTTTTTTGATCTTCCTGATCTGAATACGTCTCTTCAATCAAGCTACTCCCCGTCATCACTATGCCGATCTTCGGTCCAACCGCTGTGTCGAAGCCTCTCCAGCACTGCAGTGATTCGTGGCAAGAGATGCTCTGGCGGCATCACCTTGGGGCTGACCATGGCTGATCCTCTGACCCGAATGGAAACATCAGTTTATTCACATAGCTGCATAGCTATTGAAAATGACCATTTATAGTGGATTTTATGAAAAATGGTGATTTTCCATAGCTATGTTAGTTTACCAGAGGGTAAGTTGTTTCACATGTTTCAAAATGCATCCGTGATATCCATGTGCATCCCTTTTTTCTTCCTTGTTATTTCCACTATCAAAACCAATATTGATCCCAACGATCTCCCCTCCCCCCCACTGTGGATTTGACCAGCACACGTAGGTTGGAAGACATCCCGAGCAGACATAGATATGATAAACTCACCATATACTCACCATTTAAATCATATTCCTTGCAAGACTCATGCGCCATATTCATGTACTGGGTACAGTGAATACAAACAGGACAATGCGCAAGCAGATTTCATAATATTTCATACTGTTAGCCATATTCCCCGAATCATATCCCTAGTATGGTTGGTATACCAATGGTACAGTATACCCCTAGAACTTTGGTGAAATTTCAGTCCACCACGTTACCTGGTTGCTTCTGTAGCGGATCTCCAGTTGCCGTGTGTTCCCTGTGGCCACCCGCCTCAAACCGTCCGCAGCACCACCAACTCCAAAGGCTCTGCAAAGGTCGACGTTTCGAAGGCCTTGGTGGCGCGGCATCGTTTCGCCCTGTGGCTGTCTTGGATTCAACATGACCGCAAACAGTGTCAGAACAAAAAAACAATGGGTTCCCCAAAAGGTGAATTACTGAAACAAACAAATCAGGGGAGTTATGATCGTCAGCAAATCCAAGTTCTTGAAAAGTTGTTGGATATTGTTGGATAATATCATTTCCACTTCAACATTTCCAATCAAGGTAGCGCCTATATACACACAGAATATTATAACTATATATATATATACATATATGTATATAATTGTATATATATATGTGTGTGTATGCAATTATATGCATACATACCCTTAGCTTCCAAACACTACAACTTTGTCGGGTGCAACCTAAAACCTTGGGTATAGCCATGGTCATGCTCAACACCTAGGTTTTGTCACTTGTCGCCCCCCCAAAAAAAAACAGGTTATCTTACAAACTGTCCGAATTCGACATAGCGCTTGGTTCCAAGAGTGTTCATGCTTTGTTGCAGCTTACAGTTATTGGATGTTCATGGATTTTCCACCGGTCAGCCTTCCCGGTCAGGACTTCACATCTACATACACATCTGAAGTAGAAAAAATGCAAACCGAAAATGAAAAAGTACGGGTCGGGAATTCAAAGCCTCTAGCAAACCGTGTTTCACCCGTGATTTACCCGTGTTCACCCATGATATCAATCGCGGGAACTGCTCAAAATTAAACATGTCTTTGTTTTGTTTGGGCTTGCGTTTGGGCGTCCATGACCAGCAAACTGGACAGAGATGCAACATGTTTGGAAGACCCGTTGCATTAAGAAAGTCAAAGCATCTGAGGACATGGTTCTGAAATTTCAGGAAATAAAAATCACCTCGGGTTTTGTTTTGAAACCTTGGGTTTTCGGTGCCACCCTACGAATTTTGTGGGTTCGGAGGGTCAACCTATATATACATATAACCTTTCCAATCTTTCTATAACATAACATAAATCTAGTATAAGGTTGTGGTGTGTCTTGGGTAGCATACACAAGAGTGTTTGTTTAGCTTGTTGTTCTATTTGATTGCAAAACATAGACCACTGACCCGCCATAGAAAGGTTGATCCAGTTGTCAAGTTGGACCATCAAGAACCAAAGGGCAAGAACTGAAGGGCACCCAGCAATACCTAGTAGAAACTGCTAAACATACGTATAAACACTACAAAAAAAAATATCATAACTACTAGTACATCGGTACCAGTATGTCTTATATACATTTATAATTATACGCCTTCCTGAACGACATGTCATCACACAAATCTTTACAGGCACAACAGTCTTGCAAAGTGTGGATGTGTTGTGCTGCAATCTGGCACATTCTACAAATATATCGGCTACGGGACAGGGAGTGCTGAACCACTGCGCATACTGTGAAAGCACGAATGAATAGAATGAATCGCTTCCCAGCTGAATTGCTTCCCGGCTGAATTGCTACTGTGAAAAGCTAAAGATTGCTTCCCCTTGCATTTTGTATTGCTACATATTGCTACCCAATAATCAGGCCCAATCTGGCTAAACGCCTAGATGCACAGCTTGCCATTTGAGACCATCTGTTGCACCTGCCCCGTGACATCGTGCGGCCTTGCAGTGATGGAATAATATCCAAAGGACGCAGAGACCACTTCAGCGACATCACCTGAATTGCCATCGAAACATATCGAAAGTATCCCCCTTGGTCCTCAAAATGGAGTTACCAACCCCCAGTGGCAAGGACCACCACAAACGCCACAAAGAGGAGGGGCAAATTGAGAATATATACAAGTCCTTGAGAACAACATCAACACCCGGAGATTGGAGGAATTCTCCAGTCAGAATGACAGGAATGCCAAGTCGCAAATATCACGCTGGTGCCCTTCTGTCATCTCTACCCTTCGAAGCGGTGGAGTCAAACCGTTCAGGGCTCGTTGCAGGTTACGCTTTCGTTCAGCGTCCTCTGGGCTTCTGATAGGGGCAGGTGACACCTAGGCCATGACCGCGTTACTTCCGATTCTCCAAAGACATCTTGCATGGACGCATGTGTGTTGAGATGTAACTTATATATATATGCTTACATATTCTACCACATTTTAGATTCTTTATGCATGTTAATATTGTCCAATCATTTCTGTTTACAGTAAGTCACCATGCAGCGCGCACTTCACGATCAAGGTTTCGTCTATGACTATGGTGAGCTCGCCCGTCGGCCAGTTGTCAGCTGGCGAAAACGACCAGCCCAAGCCACCGATTCAATGAATTAAAATTAGTTTATTCCCCAGTTTATAGCAGTGAATCACTGGCTGATGCATGCCTATACAGGTATACATGGCACAAAAAACAGGGAAGCAAAAACGCATGATTTAAAATCCAGGTCGCTACTCCATGCGACTGCTGTGACTGCTGGCTTCTTCGCAAGGCTTGCGCGGTGCGCCACATTCCTGGTAGCTGTTCCAGCCCCACATATTGGCACATCATCAATGCTTGGCTCCTGGGCTGCACATGCCTTGAGCCCAGAAATGCCGTCAAGGCCCGTGCCCATGTGGTTTTGGGCCTGAAGATGGCATCGGCACTGGGGGGAACCTTGTCATGAAGGGCTTCCAGTAGAGCAGCCCTGAACTCAATCCAGGCCTCCTCATCCAAATACGCTGCCAGCAGATCTGCCACTTCACCAACATTGGAGATATTGCCCATCCGGGACAGCACCACCTCGGCAGTTTTGACTGGGCTATAGCGGTTATTGGATGCTTCTGGTAATTCTTAATTGAGGTTGTTAAGGTTGTCCAAATGCACAAATCATCACAAAATTCACTCCAAATATACCCAAATTTCCTGCAGCCTCATGATTTCATCAACTGGCCTTCCCTCTCCTTGGATCTGTTCTTCCCACTGGTGGCAAAAACCAAGGAACCTGTGTGGCTCGCTTAGGGAATCCCATGCCCTCTATAGCATTCTCCTCCTGAAGTTGGGGAAACTCTTCCAAGACCTTCCGCAGCAAAGTTTCCACTTCCTGCTTGGTCACTTCCACTGCGGCTGCCTCTTGTCACAGCATGGTGTCACCGGGGAGAGGTTAGCAACAGCATAATTTATGCATACTCAATGTTGGATGGAGCCCAACACTGTGCTCACAGGTGACTGCGTTGTAGTGACTGGCAATTACAGTATATACATGTATGTATATATATATGCTTGATCTTTGCTTACCCTTCATGTTTAGTCGTGAATAAACATGCGGCATGATGGCTCTGTCAAATCTGCTCACATTTTCCAGTGCCTCTTCTGTCTTCTTCGGGCCATCCGCCTTCTGGCCCTGAAGCGTGTCTAGGATGTCCTGAACCACACACCGTTTGGCGATGTATTTGATCTGTGGGAATGTTCTTAGTCCCAAGATGCGACAAGGAAGAGCGCGGAATTTTATGCGGTCTTTATACATGTTCAGAACAAGATCCAGAAGCCCTCCCAATCAGTCTGACAAACACTCAAGGGGACGTGAGGGAACGTGAGTTATCTTTCTCACTGCTTGTCCTTGATCACCGCCGCGGCAAACATCTCATTGGCGCTTGCTTTCCCATTCTTGACCTTTTGCATCAAAGCAGGCACCACCAGGAAGGCTTCGGCTGGGATCACATTGGCAAAACTGGAGTCTGCAGGACTGGTGAAATCTACCTGTGCCAGCAACGGCCTCAAGTTTTCCAAAATCTTCAGGACAGGTTCCGCTGCTTGATCCACCAGGGATTGTGCCACCAGTTGCTGTCCACTGCTGAAGGCTTTCAGCCGCTCCTTGAAGATGGCTACTGCAGAAGGAAGTGTGTCCAGCAGTCCATCAATGGCATCCAAAATACCTCGCAGTAAGACCTTGGGAGCTGTCTCCACAAAGGAAGCCACAGCCTCTGGCAGCTGATTGGGAACCACATCAGGCACATCAGCCACTAGCGGGGCTGAAGGTCTGGGCAGATGCAAGGGCGGTTTGTAGAAGCAGATCATCTCATCAAGGGTTGGATCGTATGGCTCCATTTCGAATAGCCTCAGGGCAGCACGAAGTGCTTGGAACTTACAGTAGTCCTTTCAAGTTCTTTCAATGCAAGTGGTAGATTAGGTTAGACAGTGCTGGGACATGATGCAACACAAAAAGTCACCACGAAGTCACTAAGGTCTGGGCATTGAATCCTCCAAGCCTGTGGTCTCCAAAATCTGCCTCCACTCCGAAAGAGGTCTGAACGCTCGAAGTTCCATTTCTTCTTCCTTGTCAGTGACACCCATGACTGCATTAAACACACTGTGGGCCAGCTCCAACATGGGCATCAGTGCTGGTAAAGCATCATGCTCACGAAACAGGAACAGCCCGCCGGGACGAAGTACCCTGACCACCTCTTGCAGGAAACCTGGCAAGTGCTGCTGAGGAATGTGGTGCAAACCTTGCATCATGGTCACCAAATCCACCGAAGCATCCGGGACTTCCAGGAAAGGACCAGCTTCCATAAGCTGCCAGCTGACGTGCGTGCCAACTGGATCAAGAGAACCACGCTCCATCACTGCCGGCACGTCTTCTGAGAATGCGTCATGGGCAACCCAGCACTGTCCCTTCATGTGCAAAGCCCTGCGAAGAGAAAGCACCAGGCGGCCAGCATCTCCAATTGAAAGCAGATCGTGCAATTGTCCGAACTTCCCAAGGTGTGATACGATTGAGCAAACTTCTCTGGTCAATTCACTTTTCTGTGCAGACAATTGGTTCAGCTGCTTCCACGTTTTCAGAGCAGCTCCCACGGGGCCGCTGGACTCATTCACTTGCCTCTGCAAAGCACGGTAGATCTCAATATCATCTCGATTTTCAGGGTCCCGTGCAGCCTTCAAAATCATTCGAAACAACTGTTCATGATCCATGACATTGAAGATCTGAGTCAAGAAGCCATCTTTAAAGTTCTGCCGCAGCAAAGGGTTTGACAACAAGTCGCGGAAGGCGTTGGCACGCCGAGTCGGAACCTGCGGCACCCGAATTTCAGTGATCCTGGGAGCTAGAGACGAAGTGGCAACAACTGGCTGTGACAAGGCCTTGCTGGTGGTGTCATCCCATCCACAAAATATATGCAAAATATTGCAACTTCGTGGTCAATTTGGGATCCCTTGAGCTTTATCATCATCCTGAATCAGGATCTAAAACATTGGAAACAAATGGAAACAATCATAAATGAAGTCCCCTATCCCAGGTGCTATTTTGTATGGCTCCGAAAGGTATTTCGCGCCGTAGTGCCTGAACCACAAGTTGTCGAACAAGCCAAGGGGGTCATAGACCTCCTTTTTCGCAAAGAAGTCCTGGATCTGCGGGTACGCTGCCTCCAGCTGCTCAAAGCTGTAGTGACGGCCTGGCTGAGCAACATACGGAATGTTTAAGCGCCAAACCCAAACGACCTGTGTTGCAAAATATTGCAAAGTGAGAGCCGTACTTGCTGAAGTTTGAGATTTGAAATTGATCTAAGAAAACATGCCTCAAACATCCTCAAGCTGAAAACTTGAAGAAAGATGAAGTCTGCATGTCTCTGCCAAGGGTCGGTAAGGCAAATAAAAGCTTCCATTGAGTGCTAGGGTCTCTTTTACAAACCAATCATGGAACTCTTTCATCTTTGCGTCTGCTGCAGCAGTGCGCGGCAGGCGGTAGTATAGCACGAAGGCAAACATGCCCTCCTGATCTTTGGCGTAAGGCAGGAAGGTATCCACATCCTGTTCTACAAAGCGGATGGTGGTGTTCAACAAAACGACTTCGGTAGTTGCAGCCAGCCGTTTGTAAATTGGCTTGGTTCTGCTGATCCAGGACTTGAATTGGCTGCAGGGACAGAAGTACTCTTGCAGCAAGAAGGTATCGTCAACCTGAAAAAGTGGCTCGTAGAGCTGTGCGATTGGAACTGCGCTTTCATGCAGCATATGATTGCGCTCCGTCTCACTGCCCCAATCAAGAGCTGTACCCGACTTCTTTTCAATGGCATAGCGAACCTCCTTCATGATGGGCATCAGCCACTTGTACATCAGCCGTGACTGCCAAGACATTTCTCTTGGCTTCCGGTCCAATTTTGAGACCAGGCGAATGTCCTTCTCATGGCTTCTGCGAAACACGAAAAAGTCAATATTATCTGTCTCAAGAATATTGAGCCGCGCGAGCTTCATAACAACATCCTCCGATGCTCGTGCTGCAGCATGATATCGCATGAACTCATCTGCGTTCAAATGCAAAGCTTCCATATCCATCCGACTGTTCGGTTCAACTCGCATTGTCACCTGCCACATTATCCCGAAAAGACCGTACCTAGGAACAGCCGGGCGACTCCCCCATCTCTTTGGCCGTTTGGAGCAGCTGTAACATGGTCGAGAAACAAAACACAAGTCAACGGTATGCCGGTATGACATGGTATGACCACATCCTGATAGGGAGCTGTTAAGCCCAAAGGCATGTGCTGATTTCATGCTAACAATGGCCAAAATGCTTTATTAAACTATAGTTTACATTGATTCCCAACAGTTTCCACCATGGGGTTACATATGTTGACTATCAAGCGTGTTCAATCTCAGACCCACCTGACGATCCAAGGAACCCCCCAAGCGCCAGCTTGAAGAGATCGCCGCCTTCTCCACCAGCCCCGCGCGCGCAACACACTTCTTGGCCGTCGGCCTTAAGGAGGCGGAAGGATTCGACACCTGGAGCGCCAGGGTGGGCCACCCATTCCACCAAAAAAAATTGATGCTCAAAGGACAATCAAGAAATCTGAAGTGAACCTCAGATCTGGATGGAAAAATGGGAAAGTATAATATATTTTGGTTAATTCAGAATTCGGCTGCATTTAGTTGAGTTTACTTCAACTGCTTTGGGACCTGGGAGAAGAAAACAACTGCCTGCAGAAAGCAACGGTTCAATGATCTTGGACAACAAATGGTATGGCAACTGCAAGAAACGTGGGCACTGCAGGTTGAATTTTCTTCATAAATTTTGCACATCGCGTGAAGGCACACAACCATATTTGCTTGGTTTACACCAAGTTTAATGCACTCTCACATGGTTACAAGTCATCGCTTTTTTGGGGGGGCCTGTCGCTTTACATGGTTTGGTGCACTTTCTCAACACAACTGGGCCCTCCCTTAATTACTAAAGTAGTCTACGCTTATTTTGACCGCATCTCATGAAAATAGCTCATATGACCTCTGTGTGAAAGATTATTATAAAGCACCATCATCACCATCAAGGCGCATTCTGACAGGCTGAAATCCGTGGTGATGCCATGGCCGTTCACTGCCAGCGTTCCACCCACTGAGAAAGTTGAGTAGCTCTGCATGGTACGAGGAGACATTCCGAACTGATTCAAGTACAGAATCAAATCAGCCCAAGTACAGCCACTTTCACAAACAATGGTCCCTGAAGCGCTATCAAACTGCATCTGTGTCATCTTGGTCATGTCGATAACAACGCTGTCTGCAGCCATACTTTGGCCTCCCATGGAGTGTTTCGTTCCTCGGACTGCAACTCGCCGTCCTTCACTTCGAGCCTTTGCCAAAGCTCGTTTGATGTCATCGGGACTGCGGACATAAACAACTGCTCCCACAGCCTGGGTTTTGGATGGCTCCGCCCCAAAAAAAATGCTAGATTTCCCAAATGTTCGGTTTCCAGCTGGGAAAATCATAAATCACCGTAAATCACACCGTAAATCACCTTCAGCATCCTTCAGCAAAGCCAGGTTGCTGTGGTGTTCATGCGCGTGACATCATCCACCTTGATGTCTGAGCTGCTAGGATCAGGGTCAGGGTCTGGAAAGCACACATTACAACTTGGCCTGTGCACTGCTGGCTCCTCTGCCATTGCACTAAGGGCAAAAGACTAAGACTTCCCAAACCTTGAGGTTAAAACACTCCATTGATGCACAGCTTCTGTTATTTTAGATTCTAGAGGGCCTCACTCAAGATGGGGTTATTCCAGATGTGACTGGGACCACGGAGACATCTCCGCTTGCAAGGGGTGAAAGCAGGCCATACATCATAATCAAATGGCATTGAGGTGCTCAATTTTTTTTTTTGCTTTGCAGGGGATTCAAGTTGTCGGGTGCTTCGGTCTTTGCGGAATGCGCCCAACATGTGCACTGTACAGTCATGGTTAGCCATGCTATGCAAGTTGGTAAGATGGCTTTTCAAGCTACACATAGCTACACCTGAAATCCCAGAGGAAGGGACTCTGGCTTGGCTCACCTACTCACTGGTCACCGCTCACTACATATGGAACACCTGGCTGTGTGGCTTCATCCGGCAGCTTCGATCCCAGGTCGATCCCATTTTTTCCGGTGACCCGCCTGCGGATCCGTTGGGCACCCAATGCTCCATGTGTAGGTTGTTCCGGAGGGGCAGACTTGAAGACCAACCTGGAAATCTGTGAATTGTGATCGTTCCAAGGTGATTTGAAGCTTGGGAAAAACTACAGGAAACCACGGGAAACCATCTAAAAGTCCGTAAGTTGAATCTGAACCATTCCAAACCACTAAATTTGGGACTCAGCATAACGCATTCTGAAACCAGATAAACATAGATAAACCAGAGTTTCCTGCAGATTCTACCCCCCCAAAAAAGGGTACCTTGCTGTAGATCCATCGAAATTGGCACCTGTCATGACCTCGGCTGATGCCAAGTGGCCGCATCGTCGTAGGCATATCCATAGACACTAGGACCTGGGATCGCCAACGCCCTGGGACTTCTCTTGGCAACCAAAAATCGGTAGAAATGGTATGGTTATCTTAAGTTATCCCACTAAAAAGCTGGTAAACTACATTGAGTATCATTGAGTATATATATATATATCATTATATTACGTGTACTCTATCTTTGGCGGGTTGCTGGAAACAATCAACTGAATTGTGGAAGTTCCTGCTAGTATGCCCTTGATTGCCCTTTCTACTTTCGCAGCATTGCCGACGAGCCGCAGTTCTGATGGATCAGCTTGACATAGGCTGTGTTCTCAACGGGCCCTCTCCTGAGCCAACGTGCGTGTGGTCATTGCTGAAAAAATCCCCGAAACTGCTGGAAATAGTAAGATCATCTGAAGTCTGAAAAAATTCCGCCTGCATGCTTCGGATGAAACGGGTGGAGTGGGGCAGCAGTACATTTTCGCGGCCTCACCTCAGTCGCAAATGTGGACTCCTTGGAGACTGAAATAGTTCCTCTTCAAGCTGATGAACGTTCACTTCTCATGTCCATCCGAGGCCCCCCCGGACGGGACAGGTAGAAACAGACAATGAGAGCTTAGTAAACCAAGTCTTGAAGAACGTTGCGCCGAGAAACTGTTTGGGGCATTCTTCCCCACAGGGTTGAACCAGTTCCTTGCGAACATCCAATGCAATGACATGCAACGAGCTGTCAAGGTCAAACTTGCCCAAATTCACAAGGCCTAGTCATGCCATGGCACGAATACGTGAGCTTTCCGCAAGGCGAATAGCATCCCACCACCTTTTTGGTCGTAGGATCGATGACCCGAAGATCCTGCAACACCCAGAGGCAGCGAAGTGAACTAAACACAACTTTGACAATTCGGTTCCAAAAAGCATAATTTGGAAAGGTGCAGCATCAATAGAATAATCCATATGTCTATACAGTAAATATATACCATTCGGGTTGTCAAAAAATCCCCATCAAAAGTATTCAAAAGCGTCATATGGTGGGGTATTCCGGTATTCCCCCTTTACACCTTTTACCGTGGCATTTGCCATGGCATTTGCCATGGCATTTGCCATGGCATTTGCCATGGCCACCCGTCATCCATCGTCATCCCTCACCTGAGAGCCGCTTTGTTGCAACCACTCGTTGGCAGGGCACCGGTGTAGACCCAATCCTCTGCAGTCGATGTCCTTACCCTGACGCAGGATGACATGGGTAGCCAGCCTATGTTTGTTGAACATCAATAAGAACATATTGAAACATATTCAAACTATTTCAAACTAATGAAGTATATAACATTGTATATATATATATATATATAATTTATATATATATATTATATATATAGCGGTGTCAAACCATTCCTATGTGAAAACAAGGAATGACCCTCGGCAGTTCTTTCGAAGAACGTCCGCCTGTGGGCAGTTGCTCACTTGCACTCGATAGGGCAGCCTTGGAGGTGCCCATGGTGACCACACAGCAGAAAACTGGGTGTGTCTGAACATGAGGGACCCTCATATCCCCATGTTATGTTTAATATAGCTAGTGAATGGGAAAATGACGAGAACACACACACACATATAATATATATATATATTAATATTATACATATATATATATATATGAAAATGATGGGAAAATGATGATGAACCAGCAGATTTTTAAGGGCGGCCCTATTTCAAGCTCGGAAGCGTGTAGCCATCCACTGCGCTAGTGTCCCACCAATCGCAGCCCTCACCAGCAAAAAGGCATGCAGTTGCTATTGAACCATGTGCAGGCGATGACAATCACAATCAAACTAGCAGAAGTCCACCAACCTTGTTGTCCTTGCGGCAGTCGACACCGGAGACACCAAAGCTTGCCTAAAGTCTAAAGGCAAAGGCAGTCATGCAAAGCATGGGCAGTCTGGATCGATAGAGGCCAACCGCTCTCAACATTCCAATCCACCAGCCACCAGCCTCGAATTTTGAATCTACTGGAGGCGCACCTCACACCCGTGACACTTCTCCAAACAGCCTCCAACAATGTTCTTCCATCAAACAGCACGTTTCACGTGCGTGTCACCATCTTTCCGCGCCAAGCATCATCCTGCTTTGGGGCAATCTTGGCCATCACCCCCACTAGATCCTGACAGACTCAGTTGGTTTTGTCACCAGCTTCTGATCCAAAAATCCCACCAAATCCCACCAAATCCCACCAGTTGCAGCTGGAAGACCCATGGCACACTTTTGACCCACTGCATTACACCCAATCTTTGGCCAAAATCGGGTGGAGCCTCACAGCACCATACATCTTGCAAGCTGATGCTGGAGCAACATCTTAGAAATTGCAACTTGGGAGCTTAATCCTCCTGCTGGAATATGATACTTGTACCTCAGGATGATGAATTGCAGGGGAAACTTGACATGTTTGACATGTTCGCACATCGACCTTGGTTTGACTGGGCTACACGCTCGAATCACTAAATGCCACCTGGTCACTCTCCATTGGGAGGTATCCTCACAAGTCAACAAAGATTCAGTTGCACCGCAGATCCCGGGTGACATGCCGATTCCCTCACAAACCTGCAATGAATTCTCTATTCTCACGCGCTACCAACCTCACAAGTAAGATCATGTTGGACATTTTCACCCATTTTGGGGTGACATTTCTTGCATCGCAGGCGTCAGGGCCCGTCAGGGCCCATTTTGGGGCCTCACGTTGCGAGGTGCAGCAACATTGGCCGAGGAGGCAATCCAAATCTCCAGACTGGGGCAAATGTTCTTGACCTCAAGGCCAACTCAGGAAACAGCAAGTGTCGATGCTTCTTTTTTATAAAGCACAACGAGCAGAATGAGAGATTAACAAACATATCATTGGGATATAAAGTTTGAAAACATTTCCAACAAAAAAAACAATGAAACATCGGATATACAGCCAACAAACATTATATATATATGCGTATTTTTTTAATCAACCAAAATGGTGGTATAAAACCAGCAATCATAGTGGGATCACAATGAGAAAATCATGGGATTGATATGATACAACTGACATTGACTTTTGGGTTGGAGAAATTGATCGAAATGGGATAATGGGATAAACCCAAAATTGCTAGCTGCACCCATCGAATTTTGGGGAGATTTCTCCGCGTTTGTGGGGTGATCTCCACCTATGGAGGTGCTGCACAGTCAATGAAGAGCTTCAGTTGCAACATCAATCATGAAAATCCAGTGACTATTAATCATGCCTGACCCCAGTTCTGTTATTGACATTGATATACATTTATTATGATTTATTGACTATTGACCACTGGCTGTGGTATGCCATCCACACTTCCGAAGAGTTTCTTGCCGAAGGTCAATCAAACGAGGTTTCGATCCTGGCGGAACTGGAGCAACCTCAGATCGCCCGTGAAAGTGGAAGGTAACGTTTGGCTAAATATGCTAAATGACGTTCCACTTGGAAAACCCTTGGAGTTGTTGATATATCAATCTACAATATACATCAATCCACATTTTTTTTTGGTTGACATATATTAACGATCTACAGTATCTACTGGATCTAACATGTTTGCGCTTTTAATTGCCTCCTACGGGGTGCCCCTCCGCATCGCATCGAGATACCCCCAAGGTCGCAGGTGTCACTGGCGGCGGCGGAATCATCACCGCGGGCGGCATGGCGCCCAAGGGTGGTGCCGTCGGCAAGACCAGCGACGGCTGCGGTGCTGGCAAACCCAGCACTTCATCTGGTGGCTGCCTGGGGAGGAAAAAATTATACCCCAGAAAGATCCAGTCTATCGAAGTTTTTTGGGTACCGGGTTCGTATGATGATGCTTTGGGGTTTGAAGTTTGGAGGTGCATATTGTTGAAATCTGTTGAAGTTTGTGCTTTTGAAGGATGCCCAAATGATATTACTGTTCTTAACATTTCTAAAGTTGGGATGGGGCTAACAAGGGGATGTTTTCCCTCCTGCGCGGGAAAATGAAATGTCCAAATTTAGTCAGAAACATTTAGCTGTTTTCCAGCAACGCGCTGCGTGCCCGAATCACCAATCAATAAAGTGCTCTCGGTGTTGAGATCCAGCTGTGTAAACACTATATTATGATATATTATCTGGCTGGTGGTTTCACCCCCTCTGAAAAATATATAAAAATATTAGTCAGTTGGGGTTACTGTTCCCAATTTATGGCAAAATTAGAAATGTTCCAAACCATCAACCAGTTATGCATATTGCCCAACTGCAAGGCCATCAACAGCCGCTGCTCTGGGCTCTGAGTCTTCGGCAGCATTTTGGTCTTGTTATGACAGCCCTGCAGCCATAGGAGACAACCTGGCGCGGCGTCATGTCCACGGATGGTGGTTTGCTGGCTTTTTCATAGCATCACTTTTCCCTGAAACGTCCAGAAAAAATGCCTGCCTGCAAGGGCAGCTCTGAGCAGCATATGAAGCCATTGTTGGCTTTCCATCTGAAGAGAAACACGAGCAAAGGCGTGAATCGATCTTCACTTCAGCAAGGTGCCCAAAGGACAGGATATAAACGTTTCTGTCTAGGTTGCATTGAGCACAATAGAGCTTCGGTCAAGGGAAAGCAGCATGATATGGCGCGATCCACAGATACACGTGGGAAACTAGGATACTTGATGGTATGTATACTTGTATGTGCGTTTCAGAAAGGCCCTGTCTAACGCTTTGAAAATGCCACCGGTGGACAAACACCGGTAATCATACAAATGGCAGATCGATTCAAATTGCACGAACGTCATTTAAACATATCCAAATCAATATACAACTTATATTCTATTTATTGAAACTGTGTATGCTGAATGCATCCGCACTTTCGACCCTTGGATCCTTTTGTTGTTCGTCCGTCTCGGCAGAATGTCGCTCTTCTCCAGGCGCAGTGGCGCAGCTGAGGGATGGCGCTGGGGCCGCTGGGGGATGTTCAAGGCTCAATGGAAGAGGTGGCTGAGCTGCACACCACACAGACCTTGAGCTGGTTCACCATGGTTCACACCTTGTGTGGGTACCTCGCTTGGTGCAAAACTGCGGTACCATCTCGTCACTGAAGCTGCAAATTGCCACAAATAAGTGAATCAAAACAGCCATTGTGAATCCCGCAATCAACCCTGATTAGGTACGGTGAAATTGGGTCCGGCGTGTTGAAAGAATATTGAAGACTACCATCCCTTTAAAATTGAATGCCTTGAATGCCTTCGAGAACTCCGTATCTTCGGCGTCCCTCCCAAGTGCCTGAAGAAAACTTTCAGCCAGCAGAGACGTTGTCTGGGCCTGGCTTTGGTGTCTGGCAGCACCTGCAGCGGTCACTGCGTCCAAAGCAATGCACCCCGCAGGAGCTGCAGCGCCAGTCACCAGGCCATTCCAAGGAAGATGCGACCGATGGGATGAAGCGTCCATCAAGACCTGTATCCAAACTCCAGCCCTCCGCCAAGTACTGAGGCTTCAAGGCATTCACAAAACATTCCCTCCAAGACCGCAGGAAATCACGGAGAGATTCGGGGGAGGAGGCTGCAGCTTGCACCACGCGTTCACTTGGCAAGCTGCCGCTGCCCAATTTCTCGGCCATCGACAAATGGCCATCCCCAAGATCTGAAGCTGACATCCCAAGTCCCGCGGCCACTGCTTCCTGTAAAGCGTTCAACTTGGCAGCCGGAAAGCCTTTCCCCTTGTCGCCCTTCTTGAGGGTAATGGCCGCCTTCTTGGCGGCTATTTGCTGCGGGTTTAAGAAATTCTCATTGGCATACATGGATCCCGCACGAAGTGCACCATGTGCAGCAAACAACTCTTGCGTCAACGACAATTGTTCTGGCTCAGCTATGGCTCTGCATTTGGGACACAGCATCACAACGTCATGACAGTTGTAGGACTTGCACTGCTGGGGAAGGTGTGCAAAGAACACTCTTGGAATGATGTAATAACGGGCAACACCATAAGATGCACAGCCGACACATGCATTCCTTTCAGCAGCATCCAGCCCGGCATAGGCATAGTGATCTGTTGGAGTAAAGTTCAACTGAACAATCTCCAGATCGCCCTCTTGACATATTGATGCCATCCCCCGCCTCAATAATCCTTCCACCGTGCGATCCTTCATGTGCAATAGCTGCTCACCATCACTCCCAAAGACCGGTCGCAATCCAAACTTTGTGACGCACGAGTAGGCACCGCACTCCAGTGTAGCTTTGCTCCGAAGGGATTCCAGCCCATTGGGCTCCTCAGCTGTCGCCTTTTTCATCTTGCCGGGTTTGATGGTGCCACTATTCTTGTCGAGCAAGTCCTGGCACCAATGAAGAAGCTGCACCTCAGGAGGCCGGCACTTTCGAGCCAAAATGCGGGCACAGTCCCGACCGGCCAAAGCATCCCTGGCAGCGTACTCCAACTGCTGCTGGGACAATGGCCTCTGTCCCCAATTGGAACGACGGATCGCTGGATCTTTGGACAACTCAAGGCCCAACAGCAGCTGGGTCAAGGCTGCTAAACCGAGGGGTTGGGAGCTGGAAACCTCTCCCTCGCGGGCAGCAAGCCTGGATAAATCCAGGCAACCTCTCACTTCAATCTTGAACTGCTCTTTCAGCAAATCTGCATCCAAAACAACTGCAACTCCCACTTTGATATAGTGGGGATTGGCCAACATCGCCATTAGAGAAGGACAGTCATGAAGCGAAACCTCAGGAAGTAAGCAGAGGAGACACATGGACTCAGTTGCCAACTGCACCAGAGCCACCTGTCCCTGCGACCCCCATTCGGTATCAAAGCCAACAAAGCATGGCTCGCTGGTCGCACAACAAGATCCGATGATCCGTTCAGCCGCCTGAGCAGAATCCACCACTGTGACCCGTTCGGCTTCGCCATTCCAATCGACATCGAAATCCATGGCTCTCCCTGGGCCTGCCGACCCTTCACATCACAGAGCTGCGACCACAAGGCTTTGCGGCTACTAAGCTTGGTGGTAATGCGAAGGCGGCGAATTGTGCAGAAAAGCCTCCCATATTGGACTCCTTCTGTACTTCTGGTTGATACATGGCAATGGAACAGGGAAGACATGCAAAGTTTGGCATCAGGCATCCCGTATACAGCAAAGTTGTCGGGTTCGATTGGTGGGAGGTGGTGCACCTGATCGCAGGCTTCTTTTTGCAAGACTTCTGAACAAAAGTCCTGATCGTCCCCATGTCCTTGTCTTTGAAGGCCTTTTTGTGGGGCAAAAATAAGAACAAATGCCCTTTGGGCAATGTCCTGAAACTGCCATAGCTATCTTCTTGGAACAGCCCAAGATTGCAGGATGGACTGGGTCAGAACCCAGCCAGGCGACACGACAAACTCTAATATTAGCGCGCCTGTGCCTGCGTCCTGCCATCCTTCTGCACTTGGAGCTACTGTATATATCTGGTTTGTTCTCTTCCATCTTTGATGGTTCAAGGAAAAAGCAACCCCAAACCGCTGTTTGGAAAAAAAAGTTTCATCAGCTTTCAGCCAATACCAAACGCTGGACCACTGACCCACTGCCACCTTTCCTTTAAGACTTTAAAAGCTCTTCTTCCGTAGGCTTTCTGGTGCTTTTGCCGCAGTGAATCAGGACTCCATTCGCCCAGCGGCATAGATAGCCAATAGATCTCCTTCCTTCACGAATCCGCTCAAGATCCTGCGTGCATGGTATGGGGATTCAACCCCAAAGGTGACCCAAATTGGTGGCAGTTTTTATAAACCCTATAGTTAGTGAATCTTGGTGGATGATAAGCCCTGAAAAGAATGATAATGAAAAAAATAGTACAATACTGTTTGATAATTACTGTTTGAAGGTGATCTAAACCTTACATGGCATGCTGGAATCCGGAACCGATGGGCACCAACAACACATATGTATACATATGTCACATATGCTCCAAAGAAACCCAGAAGTCGCTCTCCTTCCATCTGTTCCGACAACCACCTGTCGCGGACATCGCTTTCGATCCCAGCCCCGAAGCGTTGACACGGAGCCCATGTCGCAGTAGCGGCCACTGGGAAGATTGATCTCCAGACCAGCGAGTCTCCAGTTGCCTCGCAAACAACGGCGTTTATGATGAACCGAAGGACCAGCCGGAAAAAAGTTGACCTCTTTGCCTGGGCATGAAGGCATGCAACTCTGGTTATAAAATGGAACAGGAGGTCATCTCAAAGGAAACCTCTGCACCTTAAAGTTCTCGCGTTCCTCAATTGCTCTCTATCTCTCTCGAATTGCTCTCTATCTCTCTTCTATCTCTCTTCTATCTCTCTCGTTGATCTTTTGTGTGATCCTTCTTTCGTGTTGCACTGCCGAATCTTGCTGTGCAAGTTGCCCAAGTGCCCCCATGGAGACTTCTGCTTTTCGTTGTACCCGCGCACCAGGGCCCCAAAGCACTCCTGCAGAGTGATTCGAGGATCGTCTCTAGCAACCCAAGTGTCAAAAAACTTCTGGGAAATCCCCCAAATCACGGTTCCTAGAGGTTCCTATAGTGGATTATGATAATCCTTGATGCATTTGGGATCATTTGGGAGTCTAATACAGTGTAACCAATGAAATTAATTATCGATCAACAGTTTTTTTTTTGAGAATGCTCAATTCCGCCAATTCAAGGGAACATGGCATCCTGCTAGGAATTGAAATTCCTGACTACGCCAAAATAAAGCATTACCATGTTCAATCTCTTTGACCCTGGCCCATTTTCATCAATGGATGGATTTACAATGATTTACAACCAGTGCTCTTCACCACCGGTTGATTTACATTTTACATGGCATTGTTTTTACAATCATTGGTTTCATTGACTAAATTTCCTTGTCATAGCTTTCAAATTTGTAGCCCATCACAACTCTCCTCATATGGGACTACAAAACCCCGGGTTTCTGGGTGGCATTTCACATATGAAGGGATTATATGTATATAATATATATATATGTAAAGATAGATAGATAGATAGATAGAGATAGATAGAGATAGATAGAGATAGATAGAGATAGATATAGATAGATATAGATAGATATAGATAGATATAGATAGATATAGATAGATATAGATAGATATAGATAGATATAGA
>Ga0126342_10005535_pt1 | contig 22089 bp, 23 predicted proteins | sample Cyp1metagenome_FD_92528 | JGI IMG/M metagenome (GOLD analysis project Ga0126342, IMG submission 92528) | Coral microbial communities from Lord Howe Island, Old Settlement Bay, Australia - Cyphastrea 1 metagenome | ecosystem: Host-associated > Invertebrates > Cnidaria > Coral ...
CGCCAACCAATCGCTCAGCCTATCGCGATGCAGGTTTTAGCAATCGCGCAAAGCAAAGTAAACGCATCAATTCATAAATTTGTGACCTGCTTTTACGGACGGCTCCCATATATATATTAGTCACTGCTCATGTATTATGTCACATCGCTTAGCTTTTTGCTACAGTACCAAGCCTTGATCTTCTCAGAGCTGGCGCGACGAATGGACCCCGCCGTGGGAGTCTGTGAGGACGGAGACGCGGGAGACGCCGGAGATGATAGCATATGCTCCATGGGCCAACCGTCATCATCTGGGCAGGATGGAATTGGGTGAAGCCATGTGAAGCCTGGGATCTGGGGATCTGACTTCCGAAATCTTCGCATCTGGGGATGGAAAACATTACCCCGCTGTCATCCAAATCCCGGGATTGATAACATCAAGCCTCAGAAATCTCAGAAATCTCACAACAAAGTACGCCAACATTTTGATGTATTTTTGTTTTGCTCCTTTTGATGTTTTTGAATCTGACATTGTAAACAAAAATCAAGGTGTTGAAATCTGCATGTTCTTCATTGCATCTTGCTTCAAAAATGCCTCCCAACAAACTCGCAAACGGGGTACCTGAGAAACAAACAGGAACCTAGATAATCAGCATTGTTTGAACCCCCAAATAAAGTTCCCTAATGTTTGGGACTTTAAACTGGTTTATATAGATTCCATCTTAGTTTCAAGTCGAAGTGCTTAGAGCTTAGAGCCAATTCTCATTTAATTTGAACTCCAATTTTTAAAAAAGTAAGTCACTTCGAATGAAATCAATCCAAATTCAGTTCAGATTCAAATCAAATAAACCAAATAGAAGCCAACTTAGAATCAGTTCAAGTTTGAACAACAATAGATATATACATAAATAATCATAAATATAATATACCTATACTATATGTTACCAGTACATATCCATCTCCATTCCCAGATAGCTTTCCATGAATATCGTTCACGGCCGCATAATTTTTGGGGGGGTGCTCAGTATTGAGATATCCACATTGAGGCAGGTACAAAGTTCCAAAAAAATTGAGTTGCAATCCAAGGTCTTGACAGTGCCCTATCAACCGACTATCGAACAACTCCTTGGATCTTCTTGGTGGTTCCTTCTGGTTCCTTTCAACCCTGTCCCTGAGTCTCCATGCCATCTAGATCATGGTTCAACTTGGGCAGCTGTGGCTTCTCAATGTCCACCTTCTCGATGCTCATCTGGCATCTTTCCAGTGGCAACAAAGACAGCGTTTGAAGAAAAATCAGTTTCACACTTGGGTGTCTGAAAATGGTGAGAAATTATACCCCCAAAGGGCAATTTATTAATAGGGACACTGATGATAAGGGAATGTATATGATGAGAAACCATCAATGCTGGTTGGTGTTTTCAACACCTCTGAAAAATATTGGTCAGTTGGGATGATTATTCCCAATATATGGGAAAATAAAAAATGTTCCAAACCACCAACCATCAATGCCAATCCACTATGTCCACTTCAAAATCCAGCCATTTGCGATGGCAAACCATCTCACTGCCCTGCCTCCATGGTCTCTTTGCGAGCCACAACTCGAGCCCTGCAGGCACAGCAACAAATATGGCATACATTTATATAGATATATAGATACATATATATATATAAAGAATTCATGAGAATTCTATATATTATATACATACTAGTATAATTATATATATATATTATGAATATATACATACTAGTGTATATATATATTATGAATATATACGTACTAGTATATATAGTAGTATAATATATATGTGTATATATATAATTATTTAGTACATGTTTCACACAGGACTTTTTGACCGAAAGACTGCTTGCCCGACGTACTCCGCTTTTGGGTCTTGACCCTTGCAAAGAGGGCACAAAGGCGGAAGTCCGACCTCCCGAGGTGAGAAACCTGATCTCTCGGCCCTTTGAGTCTTTGGCCGTTTTTCCCTTGCCCCAGCGATAGTGAAAGAGCCAGCTCCTTGGAAACTTCTTGGCGTCTGCGTTCACTTGGCATGCCTTTTTGACCACTTTCCTCAAGGAGGCATGGAGTTTCTTCACCTCCTTGGCTGACAGCTGGTTGGCCATCTCCTGAGGATGTATCGCAGCTTGGTAAAGCACTTCGTCGGCGACCCAATTTCCAACGCCGGCAGCAAAGCTCTGGTCCAGCAATGTCGCCTTGATGTCACGTTTTTTTCGTTCCAGCTGTATGCTGAAGTCCGTCAAGGTAGGCATCTTGATCAGCGGGTCAAAGCCCATCTTACTGACGGGCGGTTGCTTTGCGGGATCTTGGGACAGACTGATTCGCCCGAAGCGCCGGGGATCGCTCATGGCGAAACACGTGCCATCGGACATCTGAAATTCCACCTTGCAGAACTTGGGGGGCCAAGTTCGAGGATCATCCTCCTTAAGTCGCACATACTTCAAGCTCTTTTTGCCTTTCACATGGAAGCTGCCTGTCATGCCCAAGTGAAACATAGGCGATGGCCCTTGGTTCATCTCGAACCAAAGCTGCTTTCCCCAGCGCTTACATTGCTTCACCGCACGGCCCTTCAAGGCGACCAAGCGCGCCGCTGGAACCTGACAAACAATTCGATCCTTCGCCACCTTCATAGCTGCAATCCTCTTTCCACGGAGGGACTTCTGCGCCAGCCGCCGGGAGAACTCCACTTCCGGCAGCTCAGGCATAGCTGCTAGCGCTGCGCGATGAAATGCAGAATCTAGAACACATTGTTCACAGTATATCAAGACGGATCAACATATAGAATAATATTCATAATACAAGTATCTTTTAGTAATCAATGTTTCGCAATGGCAAATCAAAATTCACCACTTGCCAGCGACTTCGCTGCTTAATTGCAGCTTTCCCTTTGCCGTTTTGGAATGTTTTGGATGTGTATACAGGAAGGTACCCCGTTGAAGCTGCAATTAACCTCCAAACAAGTATTCGTTGACATCAGATCTGACTATATATACCAATGGCAAGTAGTGACAAGACTGGAAGTGGCTGCGGAAATCGACAAATCTTCCCTTGTCTCATGCTGTCATGCAGCAATGATGAATATTTGATGGCCTGGAGTAGACAAATAGAGGGGTATCAGTAACTTGTCAGTAACTTATCAGTATATTGCTATACAAAGGCCGCGCCTCCGGCGCACCTTGTGTACTTTGTCGCAAGCCTTTGGAGGGTGGCCAGGTGTCTAAACATAGGGGGACTTCACTGGGAATTCCTCAGTTCGAACACTCACAATACTATCAATACTGGCATTTGTAGAACTTGGACATCATTACCCTCTGGTAAACTAACATAGCTATGGAAAATCACCATTTTTAATGGGAAAATCCACTATTAATGGCCATTTTCAATAGCTACGTTAAATTACCAGAGGGTAGAACCAACTTCAGCTTGGTCTTGCCAAGAACACAGTGCATCTCAGTGCCAAGTACCCTGTCCAATGGCACCTCACTGAGACTCAACTAATTATAAGGACTAAACATGACTAAATCATACTAAATCATTACTAGATAGTATTATGATGTATTATGTATATATACATACATATATATATACTATTATTATTATAGTATATATATATGATAGTATATTTAGGTAGAACATGGCAAACACGGGTGATCACGGGTGTCAACCGTTGTCCATCCCCCGCTCAGCGGGTGGCCATATAGGCAGCTGCCAGAGCCACGATGCCAACCTTCACATTGTGCAAACTTCACCCAAAAAAAAACCTGGTCATAGTCATATCGAATTTACTAAAATTCATTCAACTTTGGTTGTTGAATGTTGTTGACCTTGTCCATTTTTTAAATGGCAATTGATGTCAATTGCATTTTCCGGGACTCAACATGCCTCAAATTGCGGAGAAGTTGCAGCCGCAAGCTTGAGAAACAACTGATGTCCTTTTAACACGGACAATTCACTTAATCTATGTCCATGTTGGTGGGGTATGGAATTCCCATGAATTCCCTACACTCGCTGAGTGTAAACTGTGGTTCTTTGAAGTGCACTAACAACAACTGGGAGTCGCACCAAACACCCTGCCACGATAATGATGATGGTGTGCATCAGGGTATCATCTGAGGGACGAGGCTGAGTGTTTCATCCCTTATCTTCTTTGCTGGTTAATGCTGGTTGGTAGTACTTTCACCTGCACCCCAAAAACATCAAAGTCCATCAAGGTCCACCCAGGCAACCAGGTAGGATTGAACATCACTTTGTGACTTTGTGAAACGTCTTGAAACTACCAATCAGCGGGGGAAATCCATCATCCCCCGCTGCGACGCGCCTTCCGTGGTATCTCGCAACACTTCCACCCGCTCGTCCTCAGACCGCTGAGGCGCAACTGAACAAACGACTGAACATCCATCCTGATATTTAGTACTTCCATACTTCCATCCATATTAATATCATTAGATATCATTAAATACCATTAAATATCATTGAATACAATTAAATATCATTATATAAATATATAAATATCATTAAATGTCATTAAATACCCTTAAATATCATTAAATATCATTAAGTATCATTAGATATCACTAAATATAAGTAAATATCATTAAATACCATTAAGTGTCATTAAATATTAATATCTCTAGCATTCCGTGTTAACGTTAAGGCAGCACTCAAGATGCAGCGTGTCAAAAGAGTGATGAGCTACAACAACTATTGTCAAAGGAAGTTGGGAAGCAATCTTCCGAGTTACGGATGACTTTTACCTGGAATAATACACTCAATGAAGGGTAGGGTTGTCCAAATCCCTCTGCAAAGTGAAGCCTAGTTTGGGTACCTGGGGTCGCATACCAGGGGTGGACCTAGGCACCCCCAATGAGCATATGTGTACCATATATATACTAGCTGAAGGAATAGTTGATGCACAACACTGATTGGCACCGACCCATTTTTCACATGTCTCTGCACCACACATGATGTGGGTGGTCCAGCCCTTTGGGCTGCCACAGCATCTGCCACATAGGACCTTAGCAATGCGCACTACCATCAGATGATATTATGCACATAGAATCGGGGATTGTGGCAGCTGAAAACACTTATATAAGGTTGGTTAAGTTGTTGGAAAATAAGTGGAGTAAAGTTCATGAAGTCCATGTTGCAAATGGACAGTAAGCTTGTATTATAAAAACATCGCTGCAATGGTTTCACATCATTCACACCTGTGCCTGTGCCAGATTGATGATGAACTGTTTTTCCCAAAGCGCACCGGCAGTTGCAGCAGCATGTTGCTGCCTGAGTTTGTTTGCCAACAGTTTTGTTTTGGCATGGTCGCATCACTGAATCGAAGGGCGGCAAAAACCACAGGCCGGCCTCCAGGAGCCATTCCATTCAGAACTTGGCTCAACACAATACACACCACCATAATCCCGTGATGTGCAAAGGAAAGGGAAAAGGGTAATCACCAAAAGCTGCCGGGCCATACTAGAACTCAAAGTGCAAAGAAAGTTGAAATCTTCGAATTGAAGGATCCGACTAACTCCGTTGAACAAATAAAAGAGGTCAGACCGTCACATCTATCTGTCCATGGGTGTGTGACGTGAACTACATACATGACATGATATAGATCTTCGATCTTCGGGAACAGTGGCTGCATGGTGCAGGCCAAGCAAAGACATCGATCATTGATCATCAGATCTAATACTAGTCACACTCTTGATGGCATCATCCATTATCCATGTAGATGACGTTCATCAGGATACCAAATGTTTCGCTTCTCGGGGCGTGCGCAAGACCAACGGCTGGGATGTCTCAGAAGAAGCATTGCCACCACGTTGCAACTTCACTTCCACACAGGCAGCTGCTCCCACCTTAGCAGCTTTCTTCATCGCATCTGCCGCAGAATCATTGCCATCTGTGCCCTTGGTAGCGGTAGTGGCAGCGTCATCCGCTGCAACCGGCTCCATGGCACCATTCCCATTGCCACGGCGTGCAACCTTCTTGGCCTTGAACTGTTCACCTGGCCTCAGTAGTACATAGCATATGTTGAAAGATTGGATAATGTTGGTGAAAATATTATAGGTATTTGTTTGAGTCCGTGATGAATGTCTATGATGTAAACATATAATCTAAATACTAACATTACCATAAAAATGTTGTAGTCCTTAATGCAACTGCAGTGCCTGATTACAAACAAGTTTTGGACTAGTTTGTATTCTGGATACAGTCGGGCTGTGGGTCCTCTTTGAACATAAATTTGGATATTTAATATCTAAATCAACATATCAACTAACATCAACATCAACAAATGAACACTGATAATAGACATTGATACACAGTAATGACAACTTCAACTTAACACACTATGGCCATTGTCATCACAATACACGCAATAAGTCGAGTGACACCAGACCACGTTTCAAGATGGCAAATTTCTTGTTGCCGATGGATTTCACATAGCACATAGGAAGGGCGCTCCCATCGCTGGGCTTTGCAGATAGCACTGCGTATTCCACAACGAGCTCCTTTTCCCCCCATGTGACGTTTGTGGTCTTGGTGTTGTAGTGTAAGCATGGTGGTGTGCTCTCATCCGGAACAAGCGGCACCATCCATGCCGCACATGGTGTAGGCACATCCACACTGGCAAAGGTTGAGCCATCAACGCCGAGATTCATCCCACCTCAGTTGTCAAGTGGTGGCATCCAAACTCGGACTAATTTACATGATGCGCATGCAGTGACAGTGACAGTGACAGTCTGTGACAGTGATAGTTCATTCAAAGATTTCATCAAAAACAGTAATGATGTATAATGGATGTGTGTCTATATGTATATTTGATGCATGTGGATAGTGGGACCAGTTAGTTTGACCGGCTGGTAGCCAAACAAACATAACACATGAGACAAAGGCCAAAAAGCTGCAGTCAATTGGCAGTCAATGATTTGGGATTTCGGATTTAGCTTTAACTGGTCTCGGGTATGTATACTACAGTTTCGTCTACAGTCACATGATATGTTTATTTTACAAATATGTATATGTATATATATACATATTACATTCTCACAGGTATATCGGTATAGAATATTTTGTGAACTAGTGCCCCATGGATTTGTGGATACTTGATTAGATAGATAAGTCGAATCAACTTGAATCAAAACTAAATTATATACTATATAATCTTACGATGTGTATATATATAATATATATATATACACTGTAAATATGTATGTACTTGTATGTATAGTGAAAAACATCTGTTGAAATATTGAAAACACGATCCAGGCCCTAAGACCAAATACCAAATTGCAGAAAGATAGCAATTATGTTTATTGGCATACACTCACATTGCCCCCTGATATAATGTTTTACTGTGTGTTTGGTGTTTTCCGATAGAATATTAGAATCCCAAAACATTAAAAAAAAAACATCAGGAATTCATAAACCCAATAATGCATAAGTCAGTCTTGGGGGTTCTAGTCATTCTAGTCCCAGGATTCAATTTTAATGGTTGATGAGTTGATGTGGTAGTTGTTGGGGTTGAAGCAGATATACCAAACAAAATGGGGTGATATCTTTTGATGATGCTTCAATCAAATCAAAGACTGGACACATTCGAATGTCGAAGCCTTCCCTTCGTCCTTGAAGATGCGCAGGGGCACTGCAGTCATAGGTTTCCCAGGGCCACGCTGTGACTGTGCCCGAGATCGTGCCGACGCATGTGGATCCAAAGTGAGATATTCGCCTGAGTTTGGTTTGCCCAGTATGATTCAGTATGATTACTTACTTACCTCCCACTTCAAGTGTTTCTGACATAAACCAGTCAACAAATCAACAAACAGAACACAGAACACAATTAACACAACACAACTTTTACATAGCCACTAATATATCAACATGAGACATGAGATGTGAGATGCAACACTGGCAAGACCACAAGTGGGTGGGTCAGTGTGTGTGTGTGTCTGTACCTACCAAATTTTTGTAGGTGAAACCATTGCATGGTAGACAAATTTGTGAGGTGTATCGTATAAAAGCCCAAAAAAATGAAAGACAAGTAACCAACTGTGCCACTGAATGCCAACTCGAAGTCATCTGGTAGTCGGTACAGCTGAACTTGTGGATCTTGGGCAGACCTCATCAACGATGACGGGTCGTCGATTCGCAAAAGGAGTTCGGATTTGGGCGGCCCACTCTTCCGACCCTTGGTTGTCTTCTCATCTTCAGGCATGATCACAATCGTCAACTTGGATCGCCAGGTGTTCTCCAACTCAATGGCTGCATTGATGATGGCTGTCTGCAAAGTCAATTGCAGCAAATGTAGTTGATCTGTGCCAACAACATCATTGCCTTCCGAACCAAACAGCAAGAGCTCGTTAATGATCAGACAGATGGGCTGATCACCATGTGCATCACCATCGGAGGTATCACCGAGATTTTCACTTGATGTCTGGTTCCCACTGCCAAGAAGATGGAGAGCTGCCGGGGTCACTGGTTTGATCTTCAACTCAACCAACACACTGTGCGCACTGATGCTGCGTGTGTTCAGGAGTTGCTCAAGACCTTTGGTCCATCCTATGCACAAAGCCTCCTGTGATAACATGCATGTGTCCAAGTCTCGCAAGCACTTGGTCAGCATGGTTCGGTCATTCCCACGTAATGCATCGAAGATCGGAAGCAAGTTCTTGGCAGTCTTGCTGACAAGAGTGACCATGAGCTGCAAAATGTAGGCACATCGAATGTCCTGCAAAATGCCTGCGCATGCAGCACTCAGGTTGAACTTCTTGAGCTCCGGTATGTCGCTCGGGACTTTCCAATCTCAGGGTCATCAAAAGCAAAAACACCTCCCCATTCCCAAATAGTCAACATCAAAATCCAACAACAACGTGCCTACCCGTTCCCAAACCCAATATATTGTTTAACAAACAGAATATGTTGAACAAACACACACACACACACAAGTGTTGTACTTTGGTTAGATGGCAAGTAAGAAACATACCAGATCTAGACAAGTTTGAAACTTGTGTGTTTATGTGTTCTACAACATTGCCGGGCCCTGCCTGCGACACTCTTTTCTCGAATGAGCTGAGCAAAGCACATGAATTTGTCTGTGAAGACTTGGTGGACCGTGGTAGTGATCTCATAAACCAAATCACTCAACTGAACTGCTTCTGCATGAAGAGGACATCCGGGTTGGTACCCATGATTGGTGCCACCTTTGTCGTACAAGCAGGCAGTCTCATCACAGATGCATGATGTCATGATGGTTGCCTTCATACGTCCAAAGGTGGCATGCTTCGTGATGTCAAGAACATCAGAATGGTTGTCGCACTTGAGCGATGGTTCCGATGACATCCATGTCTCAAAGTCGGGCAGGAAATGCAACAACTTGTCAGCAAACTTGGCATCATTGTCCAGCATCATTTTCTCACAAGTGTTGCTGACTGCCGCCTCAAGCTGATCAAGTCCAGTTGACGCAGAACTCCCGGTCTGTGCGTCGGCAGCCATCGCAGCACCCAACGTAATTTGCATTTTCTGCAGGGGGATCGGGTTGGGATCCGGTATCAAATGTCAATCAATCAACCAACAATGTGTCATCAACAACTAACTATAACATTGAGCTTTTTTTATGGATTATGAACCTGACCCTGAACCTCACCCTGAACCATTTGGAATGGTAAGTGTTGCAAACAACTGATCACATATCACACAACATAGGGTAATAATAATAAGGTATGTTGGCCAACCCAGAGTCCCCAAACTCTTGAAATTGTTGTTTCTTTTGTAAGTGCTTCAACCTATGACATTCTCATGTGGAGCACTTGGTGACATAGTGACATAGCTATTCTTTTTCTCAGTTAAACTATTTAGCAACTATTAACTATTAACCATTTGAACTTGAGGCTTAACCCGAAATCATTTCATACAGGCATACCTTCAACATGTAGATCTGCGCGTGCTCTTTCAATGCCGGTCGCATCGTCGACCATTTCCTGAACAGCTTGGGACCTTTCTGGGTCTCCATCATGATCTGCTCTTTGAATGCAAACATGAGGCCCATTTCGATCAGGTGCATCTTCAGGTTGAGGATTGCCTCAGAGTCGGCAATCCCGAAATTCGAAGCCACATTGCTGGAGACATGTGATGCACACTTGAGAAGATCGTCAATCCACAACTTGTTGCGCACACCCAGCGTGCACTCTATGGTTGTAGAGTTCAAATCCTTCTCGTCTGGGATATTGGGCATGGCAAGTGCTGCACTCTTAGCTTTTGCTTTGGCCTTTCCTCCAGGAGTGACGCGAGCACGTTTGTTCGCATTCATGTTCTCCTTGTCAGCTCCGCGCTTCTTGTTGTCATTCTTTTTCTTCCCCACAGTGACCACCGAACCAGTCATGACTGTGTAGATCCTTGACACAAGGACCTTCTTCGTGGCAACATCAAAGATCCATTGCGATTCACCGTTGGCATGGAGGGTAGGAACCTGACATGTGTGACAAGCAACGGAAGGGCACTGAATCGACAAAGACATGAGTGACATGAAGTGCAAAGCAGCAAACATCAACACATTGACTCCACACATTCACATTGATGTAAAATAAAAACCCTTGAGCTTGATAGCTGATAGGTATGAAGACACTGTGACTGAACAAATAAATGATGCAAAACAAGTTAGATAGATATATTGATCAAGACACGCACATCTTGGAGAGCAGCAGGATCAGGAAATTGTGATCTTGCTCACTGACACCGTCATACAACGAAGTAGTCACCGAGTTTGTCACATGCTGGATACACTGCAGAACAACTCCATTGTGAAGCCGGGGGTGCAAGAAATCCACATTCTTTGACATCATGTCGTTGAACTCTGACATCAAGTGAAGCTTCGAAAAGAACCGGTGGCAGTAACGCGCTGATTCCCAAAGTTTCCACTCTGGAAAGAGCTCACCAAACTCTGCATGGTCTTTGATAAATTGGGCACCTGCAGTATGATGGGGAAAAACATGCACAAAGTTTAACGCTCTAGGTTTGGGTCTCACAGACTCACAGAAGAAAACTGACAATGATGTGTTGAAAACCAAAATCACAAATTTGTTTTGCATTGTGTGGTCAAAGTCAGAAACATACAACAAAGAAATGGTAATCAAAACATATATATTTTAATAAATACATACAACTATGCTAACATACATGCATCAAGATTGCATGCGTTAATGTCAGATAATACAAACATACAAACATACATACATACAAACATACATACACACACACATACATACATTCATTCATTCATTCAATCATTCATTCATTCATTCAGTCATTCTTTCTTTCTTTCATTTCATTTCGTTTCATTTCCATTTCATTTTATTTCATTTCATTTCACTTCACTTCGTTTCATTTCATTCATTCATTCATTCGTTCGTTCATTCATTCATTCATTCATTCACTCACTCACTCACTCACTCACTCATTCATTCATTCATTCATTCATTCATTCATTACATACATACATGACATGACATTACATTACATTGCTTTGCATTACATTGCATTGCATTGCATTACATTACATGCATGCATGCATACATACCCATCGTCACCTATATGGTCTGCATGATGAGCCAGACCTTGCATGAGCCATTGCATGAGCGAAGAACCGACTGGGTGTTGACTATAGAGTTTCAAAGGCATTGGAGAAGCTTTTTGGTGCTTACTAGTTACTGTCTAATTGCAACGTATCACTACTTATCATTGAATCATTTATACAAAACTTTCATTCCATACACAGTGGGCACAGTGGGTTTTCCACATTCCATATCAAATCATTTAGATCATATGTATGTAACATATGTGTCTGTGTATGTATGTCCTGTTCGCCCTCACAACCGCCATCCCAAAACAAAAGCAAAGCCAGGAAACACTTGTTCTCGTAATCCTTTTGCGACCAGTTGATGCCATTGCCCTGCTTCCAATGCGACAAGGCAGCCTCGACCTGGATCTATGGCAATTATAATTTGCAATGAACCCGTGAATTTGCAATTATAATCATCATGAATCCTGAATATGTCATTGTCATTGTCCATCACCCGAGTTTCAAATTCATTGGTGTAATCTAATCTCATGGATCAATGGATTCCAATGGATTATGGACCAGTTTGTTGTCAATGAGTCAATGGACACAAATAAACAAATACAAAATACATACATATGATCATATGGTGATATAGTCTAATGTTGACATCATCAGTGCCACAATGACTGACTATGACGTGTTTGTGTCTGATGCTCGAGTTTGGCAGGTTGAATCTGGATATTTTGAACAATTACCACTACACAACTATGAAATGGAAAATGAACATCCTTTAAACTGTTGATGCTTCTGATAGATATATCATGAGTCCACAGCCAGACTGATAATATGATAATATGTTGTGTGTGTGGTGAGTAGTGTGTCTTTGTCTTTATATATGTTTATATGTTGTGTGTGTTTGTGTTATGTGTGGATGGCTTGCATTCGAGTGACATCTGGAACCATTGCGACCAACTCGCAGAACGAAGTGCCACTACCAGCATGGAATCCATTGTGGTAATGAATGAGAAATCTGATCACGTCTGGAGGTGTTCTGTGATGTAGGAGTCTCACCTCGAGGCCTCTCTTCAAGCTCATGAGCAAGTTGGGATTGGACCCTTCATCAATCAACGCCTGGTAGAAAGCCTCTGACAGGCTACCATAGGATAGGGCAAGGTAAGGCGACTGTTGCTGTCCCACATCACTTTGCGGCGACGGTTGAATCATCCATGCTTCTCCTCGAACTCCTTCACATACTCCACGGGCTTTCACGCTCTGGACGTATGTGGACTTCACCGACCGCTGCTGCCGATTGTTCATAGGGTGGCGAACTATGCTGCGTCGCCGCTGTTCAAATGGAAACAAAGTTGCATCATCTGAGTTGTTGCACAAAAACCATTTGATGCGACACTTCTCCCCAACCTGCATGTGCTGCACTGGTCACAGGTATCAGGTGTATAGGTGGAGTGACAGGGGTGTGAGGTGTTGTTACATTATGTGACTGCGACATCTGACGCTATGAGATGTTGAAGCATCTGAGAATCTAAGATGGATGATTGCCATATGTACCAATAAAGTGAAAGTGTAACATATTTCAAAACAAACGAAAGTACACAGCGTTCGTACTGTGGCTAATAGGTTCAAACTTATGATATGAATGAGTCAGTATGTGAGTCAGTATGTTAGTCTCTGAGGTTCTCAACAATTCTCAAAGATCATATGATCATCACCACATATTCATATTACAGCACAGTCACAATCATTTCGGGAGAAGACACAAACCAGAACCTATGGTAACTACTACGGTACCAAGATGAATTGTGACCTATGAGTACTTTTGTTTCTTGTATCAAGAAGGAAACTTTAAAAAACACACATACTCACAAATCACAAACACATGAACACATGAACACATGAAACACTATGACTATGATCACAAAACAAACAGCATTAACAAGTGATACGGTTATGAATAATGAATATATGAATTATTTATTTGGGTTCATACACACGCACAATTCAACACACATGGAAATACATACCTTCTGGCCTGGTAGACATTCCAGATTGCTTCTTGTAGAACTCGACCTTTCAAGTCGGTGCCGAACAAGGACTGGATGGATGATTTCTCGTCAAATGGATCGACACCTTTGAGTAGGTATTCCTTGCCACGTGCCACTGCCATTGCAACGATGGAAATGGCCAAGCAATCGAGAAAGCCCAGGAAACGAAACTGTGTGACTGGCGCAGTCACGGCCAACGCAAGGATATGGCGGTTGGCAAGACAGGTTTCAGCGCAATTAGGAATGTAATGTATATATAAGTATATATCATTCATATGTTGTCAGGATGACAGCATGGTATATTGTTAATATATGTAACAGCGTGTGATTATTCATCTGCTGGATATGCTTGCGAAATGATTTTGAAATGGTTATGATCAGGGCTCCGAGTTTCCAACAGTGAACATCAGTTGTTGTAAAGCTTTAGCCTTTGTAGAATCTTGTGGCTAAGTAGCTGTTTGTTATCAAAGCGCGCCGATGTGAAGATGTGGTCTGACTCAGGCTAGGGAATTGAGCAGTCGGAGAGTCGGAGATTGGCGAGTTCATCACTCATCACCAAACCAAACCTAACAATCAAGTAAGTATGGCTGGGTACTACAAATATTTCCATTGATCATGTATCAAGCAATTTTCCAAAGATTCCAAAGATCACTTCAAACTTCAATTTCCATACGTCCAGAAGTTTGGTTGCGGCCATGATATATACTGAAGATCTAAGAACTAACTTGCAATAAAGATTGCTTGTTGAATCTTGTTGATGTGTTGGATTGTTGATAGTAACCATGTTTACACTCACCCAAAATGATTCTTGATTTCATGGTCGGTGAACATTGACATTATGTCGAAAAACTTGTTATGTTGGTCAGTCTTTGTTGTTGTGGTTTACTTTATTTCCAAGCCGACCAGCCAACCACAGCTGAGATTCAAACATTATGTAAAATGCAGAGAGTGTTGTGGGTGAACTTCGACGCCATGGTCCATGGTTCTGACCTCAGCGTTGCGGTGGCTGATCACAGTGGAGATGTTCCAAGCATCAAATACCATCAAACAATCAGGAGAGGCTAAAATTAATCCGATTCAAGGCTATTTCGGAAGCAACTAGGTCATTGTTGTAGTCTCATGATGTGAGACTTTGATCGGTTGAAATGTTTCGAACCATTCCCTGGTGGTTAGCAGTTGCCACTGATGCTGACGGACTCTAGTTTCTTTTTTGATATCCCCCAGGCGAACAGGCGGAGGCGACTGGTCTTTAGTTTGGAACGTTCCCAGCATGACATATGCCATGTCGTGTCACATCGCGTAAATTCAAAGCAGTCATATACTTTACTTCGAGTTTCAGACCACTCACTTGGGGCTTGGAATATATTTGGATACAGTACTTGACTCCTTGAATAGAAATGTATGGTAAATGAATGAAAGATGATGTGCACAGTATTGACTCCCCGCACTTTCCTTGTGAGACACGATGCTGGTGCTGAGACCCTGTCTGGGAACGTATAACAGACTGTACTGATCAATTGGTCCATCATAGATTTTTTTCAGATCATGATGGTCATGACTTTGTGAATTGAAGCTGGTTTGAAATGCTTGCAGCATTCAACCTATTGCACGCTGACATAGATAGATCATACTTGCCAAAATGGCCGAAATCAGAATTTGATTTCAATTTCAATCTGGTCGGTCTTTGATTTCTTTACATTCTGTACATCATGGCTGTTGACATGCTCATGACTCAAATCGGTCTCCTGATCACCTGGTGATGTCGTCGAATGATCAGGAGGATCATTGGCTGGCATCGTTCTCTTGCGACATGGACGTGTGGAGCCCTGGCTGCCCTGACTCAGCATCATCGGGTTATCAATGCTAACCCTGATGGTACGCTGCAACTCAGCCACCTGAAGATGCATCATATCTGGTGACATCATGACTTGAGTGAGCGTAAACAGCATGACAACCCCGGAAATTGCTGTATGCATGCTGTTCCCAGCTTGCTCACATACTGCACGTCGACTAGGCCAATCAGACGACGGCCTACCATGATAGGCATCGTGGTGACGTTTCGCATAGCTCGAGCATGGTACCCCATGTGTGTCATCTGAAGTGCATGGGAACCCCTGGATCATGACAATCTCTCTCCGGGTCAACCATCGACGGTGAACACTGCTCATGAGGATGTTGGCCGATGCCACCAATGTCATCATAGCCTCAAAAATGGATTCAATGGCCATTGTGACATTGTGTTGGTTAGCAGATGGTCTGTACTTCAACATTGTTTATTGGTTTGTCAAAGTCAACATGAAAAGACATTTTTGTTTGGTGCTGGCCCAGCTGGGTCTTGATTGGATGTAGAACCCGATAGTCCCGATAGTGATTGATCTGATCTTACCCTGAGAAAGGAATAGACAGTAAGATACATATGAATCATACATATATGGTCAAAGATACAAGCGTAATGACAGTAATGCCGTAATGAATAATATATTAATTAATTGTTAGTTGATTGTTCAAATGCTCAAGGCCACTCTCAACCATCTAAACACGCACATGGTTGTTTGAGTTTGTGGTTGGTCCAATACCCATCAATTCAAATCAAGAAGCCGAACCCTTCTTGGAAAATGTTGCCCGGACGTCTGGGTTTTGATTCAATGAAAAGAGGCCTCCTCCTGGACATTGGTTGATATACTTTGTGTAAGCTGTGTGCTCCCACGAAGTCAAACAATGTTCAAAAGCATCATCCAGATCCCCCTCCAGATCCGAATCCATAGGGGCATGCCCTGTCTCAGACGCTCTCCTCGATCCCGGGCGCGATGCTGCCCACACGAGCTCACGCAGCAACTCTGCCATTTCATTCCTGGATGGCATGGATGGTTCTGTGGCGCAATGTTTATTATTATGTTTATGTAGCTGTGACTGTAGTAGTTGATGTATTACTTGCATTGTCGTACTCTAATGCAAGACAAATGGTACGTCAATCACTAAGTCAACCACAACTTAATCACAACACAACCAGTTGAATATGGTTCAGTAACTTTATTTGGTGGATTGAGTTCTGCAAAGTACAAATCCATATTCACTGCCACGGGAATACAACTATTTCAGTGACATCATCATTAAGTGACATTTAAAAACAATAAGGTCATGAAGCTGGATATTGTGTTTCGGTTCATTGGGCTCTAATGCTCAATGATATAACAGATTAACTATGCTTCATTCTTATTGATTGTCAAATCAATCCGGAATTCATAAAGAACAACTTCGTGCCATGATTGCCCAAGTTCTCCCAGAAGTAGATTTGCCAGTCAGCATCACACTTGCGTTGGAAACGATGTGCAAAAGAATCCAGAACACTACGAAATCCAAGCGTTTTGTCGCGATGACGACCCCTGAGGCTGCTGAGTGGCATACCCATCAAAATTTGTTTACCGTACTAATGAATGACATCAAAACCATATCATAAACAGGCAACAGCTACAACGACCACTAACAACATAAGCAAACTCAGTTTGGTATACAGTAGAACAAACTACAGAATACAAAAACATACAGCCACATATACAATAGAACAAAACCATACTGCACATTTTATAAAAATACAAAATTACAAACAATAACTTGCATTAGAACAAACCCTAAGCCATACCAAGCTTATCCCATTGATCAGTTAGCATGGTGACATAGTATGTTTCCAATTGTATTTGCTACAAAATAGCCCGCATCTTTAGTGGTAAGTGATAGATGATGGAACTGTCATTGGAAACATTAGATGATATAATGATGTGTTGGTGATACACTGTAGTTAGATGGTGCATGGGCCATAGGCAGTCGGGAAGTGGCAAATCCAATTGCTTCAACATATGGCGATCAAATGACGACATATTTATTTAGCATGTAGGCTTAGAAGAAAACATAATAAGATATGATGAATTCTGAAGCAAAGACACACACACCATTGACGAATCCTCCTGACTGGAAACTCAAAAGATTCTGGATTTAGCAGTGCGTAGCTCCACGTGTACATTGGGAGCAACTTTTCCAAAGCAGTCCTGTCAAATTTTTCAGTGCATTCCTGCACTATGACAGGCTCTTGAACCTTCCGACGTTGTCCTGCCCAGGCCAACAGGTGAGCGAAGCTTTCGGCTGTCTCTTCGTCCATGAGCCCAGCGTACGAGTAGGCTGTGCACGGTGTGCCAGCCATGTTACTAAATGCTGCCTGGCTGGCTATGCTGCATTCACGTTGATGAATTTCACACCAGGCACTCCTGATCATTGTCAGCATGGTGATGATCTGAAGACACATAGACAACTACTAGACTAGAACCCACATAGACAGCTGGCACCAGTTTCCAGTTTCCAGTAGCAAGGAATGTTGTAATTTAGGAGCTGAAGTGAAACATCACAATTTCAAAACTCTAACCGTCAGACCAAGACCAACATGACATGTCTTAGCTTTTCACAACTCTTCTCATCTTTACTTTGTGTTAAACCAAACGACTCTCAGACTCTCAGGTGGGCCTACCGACTATCGACTATCAATGACTATCAACCCAAAAAAAAACATTATTGTTTTCATACTTAGGTTCAGGTCCAAGTCGAAGTCATATTCAAAAATGAAAATGACAGTTACACAATAGTAGTAGATACACTATGGTCGGCTATAGCCTAGAAACATCTTCACAGCTTTGTCTGTGAGGACCAACGGTAGCAGCTTGGTGTTGAACTGATCATTCGACCGCAGCTCAGGCAACATTGCACGCACTGCTGGAATGAAGAAGTCTGCCACATTCCCAAAGAGGCACTGGGGTGGGTATGGATGATTCAATAGTTCTTCCCTTGATGCGGAATTCCATTCCTGGTGAACTAATGGATCGGAACAATTATAAGGATCATAAATCAAAAACGCATATAGAAACTAGTGACATAAACCATCATCAATCAGTATCAGTACAGGTGCTATGGTGTTGCATACTGTTTTACATAAACAAGCTTGGAAGACATCATATACACATGAAATCTGAAAACATTATGAATATGAAAACGTCAAATTAGCAAAGTAACCACCGCATGAAGGTGTGCTGGCTCAGCAAACCTACCCTGCGCATTCAAAGCGGCCCCCGTGGCTGCTCGAAGCTGCGCAAACGCAGTCCCTGGCGAATCCACCCCTGAAAAGGCCGTGGAGTATGTATGGACCTGCATTCGATACATGAGGGCACGGAGTACATGTTCTGCTTCATGAGCAGAATCATGAGGCACTAGGACGTCGTCTGAAACCTGTAATTCGGGATCATCATCCAAACATTTGTTCATGGACGCATCATGTAGGTCAGCATTGGTCAGGTATGTGTCGAGGAAATCATCCGGCCATCCTTAGTTTAAAACATTGCAATATATATATATATATCATCAGTATACTAACCTAACAGGCCTAACATGTGACACATGTGATTGAAAATCAATGTTACATATTGGAAGGTACCTTTTGTGTTTAAACAACTAGTTCCGAAGAAGTTAAAATACAGTAGTGCTTATGTGATTTCAGTTCATTAAGCCATCAATCGAAAGATTGTGAACCTACAGTGGAAAGGAAAACAACAAATAACTCTATTTGTCCATTTGTCCACCGGGTATCGGTTTGACTCCTCAAGAGTTTTCACCGTCACCATGTCATCCTGGTTCATCGGGGTGTTACTGCCTACAGCTTGTGCTGAGTCACTGTGTTGAGAATCGTCACCAAACAATTGCACATCGTCATTGACATACGGTTCCACAGGTTTCACAGAGGCTGAGTCTTCACCCTGCACAGGTGGTTCGTCAACATCAGCAATTGTCTTTTCTACATGTGTTTCATCGTTCAGAATAGACTTGTCCATAGTGGTGGATAATGGACTTGTTGTCACATGATCCATCTCATTATCCTTGCTGTGTCTGGACGCTGCCACACCAGACTCATCCGAGCAAGGCGGTGGCGGTGGTGCCACGGAACCATCTTCCACGGGCTGCTGCAAGATCCTTAGACCGGGTTGGACCGGTGGAAGGAAGTGGAAGATAAACCATTCCTGAGACATGTAGCATGTAGCCGTGTAGCCTGCAAAGTCCAAATCATATTATCATATTAACCGATTCTGAATATTTTCTGATCGTGAGACATAACACATAATGTAACATGTCACATGTGTTGGAAATTTCCAGCATGTAAGCATGGGTACTCAATGGTTTGAGCATTTGTCACTTGGTTTGATCAAGGTTTAATGCTCTCGTTCAAGAATCGGTTCTGATTCTGATGTCGTTGGTTGACCATCGGAATTCTTTCCCTCAACTGCAGATGCCCCTGCCGCTGTGTTCTCGGTGCCATTGTCTTCGACATGTTCTGGTGCGACCTGTGGGAATGGTATGGCTGGGACAAACATGCATGTCATATATATTTGTTGTTATGCTAAGCTATGTGTATGTGTAGTAATGTATTGGACATTTTGGGACATGAACATCTATACTATATGTTTGTTGTGACAAATTATGAATTTATGTATGAATATGTATGCATATGTTTAAGTTACACCAGATATTATCATGAACCCATGACCCACGACTACACACCTGTGCTGTTGCCGACACTGGTTGGGAAGCCAGCTGCTCATTGGATACGTCCGGTGCTGGTGGATGAGATTCTACCACAGGCTGTGCAGCGGATTGGGCAGTCTCATCAGTCTCATCATGTTTCAGCTGTGTTGGTGCTACCTGCATGAATGCGACAAGGCATTGGTAATTGACGGTAAATGGATAATCATATCCATTTGGCTGAGCTATCTGATTGAACAAAACATCAAACCATATAATACAATATATTTGCCTTACATATATGATCCATGAGACAAACATCAAGATAACAAACACAATGAAAGTCAATAGAAATGCCAATGCTAAGATACGTCCTGTGTTTGGGCTGTCATGTCCGTCTTGAAGAATGATGACATTGATGTAGCATTGATGTTGCTGGTTGGCTTAATATATTTCACGGTGCACTTCCCAAACCCAGATCGAAGACGTCCAACGAGTGAAACTTCATAGGAATGAGGCCCTTTGGTTTCATAGTTCTCCAACATAAGGGCATACACTTTGCAACCAGGCTCAGTGATCTGCATGAACTGACGAATAGCTGCAGTGTTTGCAAAGGACTTCTTGACAAAGGCTGGAAGTGAATTGAAGTAATCCTTTTTGCCGTCGAAAATGATCATGCATTTGCAGGACTTGCTGAAACCACATACATTCAATCCTCCATGTTCTCCTTTGATTGCAAGAACTGATTGGTTCTCCTCTGATGCAGCTGGTGGTTTTTGAGTCCTGGCAGGGACAATCAGGGAACATCACATCCAGCTCGTATGGTAATGGTATATATATATTGAATTATGTTTGGCCTTGTGTAAATAGTACACCTAAGCAGCAAAATATTCACCCAGATATTTAATGTATTAGATTCGTGCAACCCCAAATCTATAATCCTGTAAAGCACTGTTGTACCAGACGGTGATGGTGTCAAATCATTAGCAGGATTGCGTATGATCACCGTATGTTCTCCAGGCCGTTCGTACTGAGCTCCAGTAGCAGCAGCCGGCATGGCTGTCGAATCTGTCGAAACTAAAGTGGCTTTGGTATCAAATGTATTCATATATATATATATGCCTAGGTAGAAGTATATATATATATATATGTTTGTGCATTTGTATATGTATATGCATGTGTAAATATCAATATATATGTATATGTCTATGTATATATAGATATGTTATATATACTTGTATGTATTTACATATGCTCTCTAAACATAATCAATACAATACATGATGATTTGATTATATAATATAATCCCTTGCAACACTATGCAAATATGTAACGAATTATTTATATTATATTTAATATTCAAATATATAACAATTTAAATATGTCTAGGTTTGCACGAACATAGATACAAGTAGGATAACCCAAATAACTTCGAATTACAATTTCCAAGTCACATCATAACTAAAACAATTCATATCCCAAACGTCGTTATAATATAAATCTAAATATATCAACATATATCAAAACTAAAATGTAACAAACTAAATTGTTTATTAGTCCTTGAAGATACCCTTAAGCATAAAATAACTATTATTTAAAAAAGATTAACAGAAGACCTAGGGTCTAGAGATATATGCCGAACCTAGGCCCAGGTAGGCTAGGGTGAGGAGACCTAGGGTCAAGTGGCCTAGGGTCAAGGGACCTAGGGTCAGGGAACCTAGGGTCAGATGAACCTAGGTCCGGTGGACCTAGGGTCAGGGGACCTAGGGTCAGAGGACCTAGGGCCATGTGACCTAGGGTCAGGGGACCTAGGGTCAGGGTACCTAGGGTCAGGGGACCTAGGGTCAGGGGACCTAGGGCCATGGGACCTAGGGTCAGGTGACCTAGGGTCAGGGAACCTAGGGCCAGGGGACCTAGGGTCAGGGAACC
>Ga0126342_10005536_pt1:2500-22083 | contig 22083 bp, 19 predicted proteins | sample Cyp1metagenome_FD_92528 | JGI IMG/M metagenome (GOLD analysis project Ga0126342, IMG submission 92528) | Coral microbial communities from Lord Howe Island, Old Settlement Bay, Australia - Cyphastrea 1 metagenome | ecosystem: Host-associated > Invertebrates > Cnidaria > Coral ...
CCCAAGGTTCCCCTGATTTCCCATGGTTTTTCCCTGGGTTTTTAGAGGGCTTTCACTGTAGGGGTCCGTGGATCTTCTCCACGACAGGCCACGCGGGCATCGTCCGTTCTGCGCTGTGCTTGCCGGGTGGCCGCGTGCTGACGGCTGGCGAGGTAAGGGACATCCCACGTGAAAATAGACAAAACTAAAGATACTTTGCCCGTATTTATGATGACTTAAACGAACTATATAGTTCAGCAGCTATCAAATCTGATTCCTAAGTTTGTAACTTGAACACGGATATTATATATATATTATAAATAAACTATCTCCACAATAGAATTTCCTTAAGACTCCTTAAGAAATTTATGGAACGCCTTGGTCATCCCCAAAATCGACCCACAAATGCGCTGCGCACAGCGCGCGGCCCCAGGACGGACGTGTTTGCGCCTGGGCGGAAGCTATCGAGGATCTCGAAGGCTCCAAAGCTGCTATCAAGGGCCCAAGGGGATGAGGTGGACATGTTGGATCGACAATGAAGGATAGTAATTATGGGTGAAAGATGGTGAAAGTACGTGTTATGAGTTCTATAATTAGTCACTGGATGTTAGTGGCATACCTGAAGAGGTCACGTCTTATTCTTATGACTTTTTGGCTTCTGATGTTCTTAGCATCAATGGAAGACGTCGCATTTCAACTGAGATAATATGTTTAGCCATGGATATCGGTATGAGGAGGTGGTTTCAGCTATAGGTCAAAACGCCTGGTTTGTACTCTCTTGTGGAAAGAAATTTTGCTGGATTCCAGTGTTTCCGAAATGATTGCAAGAATTTTCACCCTTCAGAGCAGAAGGGCCTGAACCTCGTCCACGAAACTAAATTCAAGAATCAACTTCAGTATACTTCGGTAGGATAAGTCGCAAGCAAACAGCATCAACCACGAAAATATAGGAAATTGTGCCAGATAGGTTGCGCTACTTTGAGTTAGTTGTTTCCGATTGCACAGCCAATTGAACAGTTGTACAATTTCTAGACACTGCCGAGAAACATTGTCAGTCTTCTAACTGCGCCCCACTTACGAGGGCCCCACTTACGAGTGGAGTGTCATATTTTGCAAACCCTCTTGGGTCGATTTTTATCCTAAGAAGGTTTCTGAACCCCCAAGACATGCGCAAAGTAGTTTCTGTGAAGGTATTTGGATTTGGGAAACATCAGTATCACACAGCTACCATAGCCAGTTTCCAACTGTGACCCTCATCATCTATGGTATCTATGGTGCTGGCCTGTATATCAATGAACATAGCTCATTTGAGAGTTTCCTGAAATAGGGGTACCCCTAAATCATCCATTGGAATCATAGGATTTTCCATTAACCATCCAGCTATTGGGGTACCTTCATTGATGGAAACCACCAGAAAACCGGACATATTTCTGGAGGATTTCCCATGGCTATGTCGCCACCTGGGAGGTGCCAACTTCGGTTTGGAGCCCACCGTTGCTTCGAATTCGCGAAATCGAGAGGGGAAGGATGCGAAAAGGGTAGAAACATGCCAGGAATCATCAGGAATCATCAGAACAAAAATAGGGTCAACAAAAACCAGCGATCTTGGCGTGGGCCAAGGGATGGAAATAGCAATGGTTTAATGATCCCAGAGTGTGCAGGTGTGTCTAAGGGATGGACCATGGAAATAGCCATTGACAAATTTGGAATGTGTTACGGGGCACCCCTTTTTCATACAAACTCAAACCTTGGGACCTTGGGTAAGTTGTTTTGCAATTATAATAGCTAAAAAGGATTAAAAAGGGGTGTATGGTCCATGATGTTATGATATGATGATTATTCGATGATTATACGTACCAAGAAAGGGTAATACAGTAATAAATATCCATATCTTTTGGGTGCTTGCGGTATCCTCCATATTTTCGGCAGTCAGTCATTGGAGGATCCAATGGCTTGCGGCGCAAGCCCGATGCTCCAAGTTCACCACCAATTGGGTGCTGAAACTTCTTCTGGATATGGGAAATGGATGGTTTTCTTTATAACTGGCTTCACCTTGAATCAATCCACATCAATCCACATCATACCATTTTCTGATGTCGTGAACGTCCATGATTGGATCTTCAGATCTCATAGGAACTCTGGCTCAGGTCTATGGAGCCGTTCGGGGTGCTGCGGGAGCCCGTGCAAGCCCCTACTAGCCGTGCGTTCAAAAGATGCGCTGAGGCAACATGTGGACGACGACCACCGGGAAACGGTGGAACGACCATTGGGTGTCTGCAGTCATGCTGACTGTGTCATACGCGTCCGATGTATCCTGAAATAGGGTTTCTCTTCACATGGCTGAAGTAAATGGGAACGTAAGTTCATACATTGTAGTATATGAATAATAGATGCACCTGAAGTAAAATCCTGAAGTGTATAATCGGAAGAGACCTTGGCATTTTTGGCTTTTGGTATTGAGGGTCGACCAACTTGTCAGGCAGGCTTGTCTCATACTAGTTCCTGGATTTTGTCTTATCTCGAAGGGAGACTTTCGTTCCAGGTCCATGAGTTTTCACGCCTATGTGGGAAAATTGAAAATCTGACTGGGCAGTGTTTTTTCCCCGGCTAGGCCATGTTGTCGGAAAATTGCGGCTAGAACTTGGGTCAGGGTGAAGAGAATGTAGCTAGTGGGGGCACTTGGCATGGTGGGTGATTTGCAGCAACAGTGTTCAAGCCAAGTCCTTGTTGATTCTTGGCAAACTCAACAGTTGCAGCCCGAGCTTGGAACGTCGAAAACAGGATGTCTCTGTTCGTTCATTTGAAGGGATGACCGATTCCTGATTTCAAGTTGTTTTTTTTGGCTTTCCATCCCATAGATGGGATGATTGTAGATGGGATGATTGAGATGTGTGCCTCAACCACTTACAGTACCCAAGTAGAGTCAGTTCTTCAACTCCGCCACCCAACCCACTCAGCCCACCCAGCGCAGCACACCCAGTAGTGGTACGCTACAGCGCCAATCACATTCAGCGCAGCCGAGTGCGGAAATGATCTGGCACCAAATATATATATATACTGGTTTGCCCATTGTACTATATTTTTGTTAGGGGTCCCAACCCAGCCGATGTATAATATATATATAATTATATATAATTATATATATAATTATATATATATACTGTATAGATATGGCAGACCACCAAGTCCCAAAATATGTTAATACCAAATCTTACCAACATTGTTACATTTGAGGAAACAAAACACATGTTTCCAGTTTGTAAATTGCAACTCCCAGAAAAAGACCTGAATCCAATGTTTTCCAACGGTTTTCCCCCCGAAACAGTCACCGAATCTCCATGGACGCGGCGCCCGCGGCGCCCGCGGCGCCCACGGCGCGCAGCTCCCTGGCGGAACCACCGGTGGAGTTCGGCGGCGGCTTCGCGCTCAAGGGCGAGCTGGGGCATGGTGCGTCGGGACGGGTGTGCCTTGGCGCTGCCATGATGGGTTTATAGAAGCCATTGGAAGCAACAAAAAATGACATGGCCATTTTGGGGGCATACACTACCAGTATGTCTGGGTAAAATTATAAAGTGAATTATTATAATTAATGATAGGTTAGTAAGGTGAATTATCCCAGGAAAAAGATTTCAAGTTATTTATATATTGTAATTTACCAGATATGTGAAGACTAAGTGACTAAGTACAAGATAATTCAATCTAGCCCAGTTAGTGTTTCCGGGATGTTGTAGATATGTTTTGATGGTATTTACCTCATATGTTCATTCTTCCAGCTTTTCTATTTGTTTGGGGTTGCCATAGTTGTATGTATGTACTCATAATTACACAGGATTTGGACAATATATTAAAAACAAAAACAACAGAAAAAATGGAGATATGATCAACTTGAATGGGGTTGAATCAACCAATGGAAATCTGGTGACTGGTGAGACTTGGCTCCCGGGGGGCAGCTTGGACTTTGGGCGACGGAGAATTGGGATCTGTTTATAGGTTGTAAAGAGAAACACTAACAAATTCCGCATGTGCTGAAATTTTGCCATAGTAGGGTTTTGTTTGTGTTCTTGTGCCTTTACAGATATTGCTTATTGGTGGGTTTGAGCACAGTAGAGTTGACATAATCCGAGTTTAAATCAATGAAATTGAAGAATGAATGAAAGGGGGAGTTTACGAAAGTAATATATCCAACTTGAATTATGGGACACCGCGGCAGGACCGTCAGGCTATGATATCTGAAAGGAAAATGGCTGATCCTCCTAGCTGTTTTGAGATTGAACCAGCCAGCCTTGGGATTTACCTGCAACGGTGTCGTTAAACCTGGCTGGTCTGGTTGTGAATTCCTGAACTAAATGGAGGTGTATAATTAGTGTATATAGCTTGGAAAATCATCGAACTATTGCTGGATGTTCCAGTCATGATGACACCGGAGGGTTGCCCAAACTCGGGGAACCAACAAAAGTGGATCATCCACCTTGTGGTTGGAGACGTTGATGTCTGGTCTGGGATGGATGTTTCAATGACCCTATGGGCTGGTGCCATGTGCTGCTTGAAATATTGCGTATTTCGTCCGTGGACCAGACACAAGTTGACGAGCCCAACGTTTAGTTCCGTTTTCCCTCTGGTGAACTCACAATTTTGCTTTGGAACATCAAGCTCAATTTGGGCCATGGTCCATAATCTCATAAAATATCAGGCTGGATTTGCGAACATTTCTCAACCAGAGGGTACTTACTCTAATAATTACTATTAATCAGTACTTATAGACAAATTCACACGCGATACGCATGGTTTTCACAGGGGATCCCCAGGCGGGGTAGTTTATCCTGCTGTTCCCTCCAGCGCTTAGGTTCGAGTGCAAGAAGAAGGATTCTTCAACGCTGTATGTGTCGAACCCAACCTGGGGAGGGCAAAACATAGGGGAAAAAGTGTCAAAAAAGATAAGTGGAATGATAGCCGGTTGGCGGTTTGGAAAACATTTTGTTCAACTCCGCAGTGGATTTGATCATGATGTTTTGCTTGAATAAACTCACTGTCTTTGGCTGGTGAAATCCCTACTATCCTCATCATGCCCTTGATCTTCTCATAGTTCTTTACTTGTTGATTCACATGTGCATGTCATTTTCAGTTTTTTCTACTTCAACTGGCAAAACTGTCACAGCCATGTAATTGTTCAGCGAGAAAGGTCACCAGGAAACGCCAACATGCAATTTCTGTATACTTCCCAGACTGCGGTCTATTGCGATTTGTATTCTCCATCACCAGAATATACAAGAACTGTTCATTCTACAGCCGCAATCAAGTTTAATATCCGTGTTGTTCAAGTTCTTCATGGCTCAATTCCCCGGTTGAATGATGTTAAATGTATTTATATAAATGTAATGTACCGAATATCCCCAGCTTGGCTCGAACATACGGAACTCTTTCACGTCTTTCAAAAAAACCCATGGGACTTGTACATCAGTTCCTGTTTCTGTTCCTGGCTCTGGCGCAGTCTCTGGCGTACTTCACTACGACTGGCGAGTCCATCCAACCTTTCAAGCCTCCTGACTCCTGGGGGTCTGGCTGCAGCTTCGTAGGCATGAGGATTTCCTATCGCTGCCAAGATGAAGCACGTGAGTCTGCGGCTGTCCCACAGATGCTCAGCTTTCGCGTGGATTGCCGAGAAGCCCACGGGAACTTTCACAACCTCACTCTCTTTGATCGCAAGGGCTGGTGTGGCAAACTGGTATACACGCGCTATGCCAAAACAAGCTCAGAGATGGAGGAAGATCCAACTGCTCCCTGGCTTCCGTTGGTTCATGATCACACTGTGACCATCCAAAAGGGAGAGGTTTTCGACCTCGAATGTATCCCCTTAAGGACGTTTGCTTGGGTGCGTGCAGCGCCATCACCCGGTTCTGACAACACGGAATGGAAGCTACCTTTGTCCATCTTGGTTGATGGTAAGGAAGAGGATGCCAGCTGCGGCTCCGTGCAATTTGCAGCTTTCAGTCTGCTGTATCCGCAGACATTTCTGACACGGGAGTGGGAATCTTGTGTGTCTGTTTTGCAAAGGACCTACGCATGGAAGATGACCTTGACCAAGTCCATCAACTATACCCATTGGGTCAGCTTCTCCAGTCGAGCCTTGCAAAGACCTGGCATTTTCCCCAAGATTGATCTTGGTAGTTCGGTTCGAAGTGATGTTTCAAGGGTGAACAAAGATACCTTGCACTTGACTATCCTTGAAGAATTTGGTGACGCACATTTGACTAAGCTAAACCAAAAGTGGTTGGTGAGGGTCGACCCACATTTCTATGGTGCTACTAGCACCTTGAACAGCTACTCTGTGGACTTTAAGCTGGAGGTGAACGAGGATGCTTTTTTGACTGGTGTCCAAAATGTGACCGTGAAACTGGGGCTGGGCCTTCATAGTAGCAATTTTGCGACCCTGCTGCTTCCGGTGAACAAGACATCCGTGCCAGTGCCAGAGTCAAAATCCCGCGGTGCTTCCTGGGTGTGGTTCATCGTTGCCTTCATGTTGATGTTTCTTGTGGCTGCCGTGGGCTATGTTTACCGAAGAGATCTTTTTCCATGGATGCAGCCTCCTGGAAGCAACCCTGCAGACCAAATTGAGATGCAAGGAAGTTGAGAAATCAAAAGCTGCGTGCGGCTTGCAGGATTTTTTTTCTCGCGGTGTGGACTGGTTGAAGATGCCTTACATATAATATATGAATATAAGTTAGACAAACAATGTCATCTATGTTTTTTTTGCATAAATATCACCTGTTTAATGTGTAAAAACTGTGTTTCTTAGTTTTAATTGCACTTTTTGAAAAGTTGTCCCATGAGACAGGAATAGACAGATATGTATATATATGATTGTATATGTATATATATACACATACAATCATATATTTCTGTAGTTGATATATGATATATCATAAAGTCATTTGGTTGATATACATACATATATATATAACATATCATAAAGTCCTATTGTATAGTATTTATTATTATATTATGTTATATTTATTATGTATATATATATATATATATATATATCCGCCATATATCATGCACGTATCATCTATCGTAAAGTCATTTGGTTCATATATAATACATCATAAAGTCACATTATATATATGTATTTATATTTATATATTTATATACTCACCATATATTATATATTTATGTAGTTGGTATATCATAATGACATATATCACAAAGTCATTCGGTTTACATACAATCTATTTTATACAGTCATTTTACACTTCAATCATTTATTTATCCACCATATAGCATATACTTATCGAAGGAAGTTTAGAAGTCAAACTTCCGACAATATGGACAGATGAAAAAGCAGAGGTGGGAAGAGTCAGAGAAGAGAAGAGCAGAAGAAATAATATCAGAAAAGAGAAAGAGTCAGAAGACAGAAGATGCAGGTGCGTGAAAAGGTGGTAGAAAAGTCGCGAAACATTGTGTTTTTCCAATGATTTGTGGCTCCAGAGGGTCGAAAAGTAGGCTCGCTAAAGCGGCGGGTGCGGAGCCATGTGGTCAGATGAGAGATGAACAATTGCACGCCGTTGTGGTGCGAAGCACATTTCCAAGTCAAAATGTACATGGCAGGCGTGGGACATTTGAAGAGGGTCTGCAAAGATGCATTTTCCGTGGCAGCCGCAGTACAAGAGACATGCTTATCATAGCTGTTAGGAGGTCGGCGCTGATTTCCTGAGAGGGGTTGCATTTTGGAGCATCAGATCTTCATTTTTCGGAAGATGATTTTGCGTGACAGGCGCAGCACTTTGTATGACCTGGCCTCACTTTTTCGTGGCAGGCGCAATACTTTAGACAGGTGGAGTGGAAAAATCGGAAAAGGCACTACTACCACTGCTCCGCCTAATACTACTATTACTACTATTACTACTACTACTACTACTAATAATAATAATAATAACAATATTACATTACACGACAACTACAACTACAAATACACTACACTACACTACACCACGCTAATTACACTGCAGTACACTGCAACCACAAATACAAATACAACTACACTACACAAGACTACACTGGACTCATTACATTACACTACAACTACAACTGCAACTACAATTACCACTGCATTACACTGCACTGCACTCCACTACAACTACAGCTACAGTACTTTACACGACACATCACTAGACTACACTACACTATACCACACTGCAGTACACAACACTACAGTACACTACATTGCGCTACACCAATTACACCATAGTACACCATATTACATATTACACCATAGTACACCACAACTACAACTGCAACTACACTACACTATACAACTGCAACTCCACTACACTACAACTACAACTACAACTGCGCTACACCACCCTACATCCAGCATTGGGGCGAGGTGACCACTGCAACCATCGCAACCACTCCAAAAAACACAACTCCAACCACCTTTCGGTCCATCAGTGGATTCGCTCTGCCATCCGTGATTCACAACAACCAAACTCTCCTGTAGGTTTCCTATTTTTGAACTGGTATATCATAAAGTCATGTGGTCGATATACAATCTTTCATAAAGTCATATTATATCAAATTTGCGTTTTTTTTTGCCATGTTTCCACAATTGCCATTTCTCATACAATTATACAGTTGATACATCACGCATGTATCATAAAGTCATTTGTGTGATAGATATATATATATATTTATTTATATATCTCAGAAAATCATGTTAAGTTTTCATATATATATAGAATGGGCTAGCGCCCTGGTGCCGCCAACCCTCCTTCTTAGGAGGGGTCCGGCCGAGAGAGACCGGCACAGTCACCCCACCCAACCGTGTTGGTCTGCTCGGGCTCAACTATGTAAGCATAGTACGGCCCAGGGGGGGCATCATTTCGATTTAGAAACCCCTCACCGCCACTTCCCTTTCTGTCTCTGCATCCTACATGTAGACAGTACTGGCAAATAAGAGCAGCTTTGAGCATATGAATCAAATCAATGCTTGTAGATGTAGCTAAAAGCCACATCTCTGTATACCCTTTTTCATGGTAGCTTTGATATCGCAGCACCGGATTGTGTGTGACCCCAATTTTGAATACACAATGTCGGGTTCCAATTTTGTTTCTGAAACAATCAACCTTTTCGATACAACGGGCCAAAAGCTTTCCACATGTTATCTTAGACGCGCCAGTCCGCGCACAGTGGCTCAGAAGGCCAAAGGGCTTCACAGTCTCCCAGTCAAAGGTTGAAGCATCAAAGTCATCAGCAAGCTTGGCCAGATCCTTTTTGGATGGGTGGGTGAAACATGAAATGATGTTTGTACACAGAAGTATTCAAAGTCTTTTCCTACCGAGTTTTTGCAGTATGCAATATCCCCAAAACTTATGACATAAGAAACCGAAGGTGAAAATCACTTCGTTACCTCGCTTGCCATGCACCAAGCAGCCATCTTAGATGGTTTGGCACCCAGAGTCCCCAGTAGCTAAACCTTGGGAGAAGTAATCAATATAGTTGTTTTCATCGCCAGTGTCTTTCCTGAGCTGAACGTATGAGCAGGACCTTGAAAGATTTAACACTATTGTGGGGAAATGGGGTTACAGGATTGTTGAATATAGTATAAACGCTTTTGGAAGTATGCAACATTCAGTCAAAGAACGGGTTCTTTGCAGCATTCAAAGGATCATCAGCCTCAATATGGAGTCGCAAGGATAGCACCGGAGCTGGTGTTGATGGAGGTAGCAAACCAGCAAGCTCGCAGGTAGGTTTCAATTTCCTGAGTTCCATGGACAGAAAGGCTGCATCGATTGAAAGTTGGTAATTGGTAATTTGACAGGTATGCCTCCAACAACTGCAGCCATGACACTTCCCATGTTCCGGTTTAACAGCGCCAAGTCCAGCAACCCGCTTGGCGCCAGTAAAGGGGCACTCATAGGTCAGTAAAATATCAAGCAGGTCATCCTTCATGAGGGCCACTAAATGGAAAGGTCAGAGCATATGTTTGCCCCGCTTGCAAAGGGAATGTGGCCAGTGACGTGAAGACAGGGCAAATAAACCATCGAACGGTCTGTGGGAACCAGTTTTCTGTGAAGGACGGCGTTGTGAAGGAGAAAGCGTATGTTTACGTTTGCCTCGCTTGCAAAGGGAATGTGGCCAGGAACGTCAAGACAGGGCAAATAGATCATCGAACGGTCTGTGGGAGCCAGTTTTCTGTGGAAGACGTCGTTGTGAAGGAGAAAGGTGGCAAACGGCAGGCTTGAACGCCAAGAGAAGACTTAAGAAGCAATTGATGTGGCCTTGGCAGCCGTTGACCTGGCCTTGGGGTGCCTTTTGCCTGCGGGTTGTAAGCGTTGTAAGCATTTAACGCCTGGCAAACGGCAGGCTTGAACGCCCATAAGAAGCCATTGAGCTGGCCTTGGGGTCCCTGTTGCCTGCGGGGTTGGGCGTGCCAAGAAGCTTCTTAAGCGTTTTAAGCGTTTAAATGCTGGCAAACGGCAGGCTTGAACACCCATAAGAAGCCATTGATCTGGCCTTGGGGTGCTTGTTGCCTGTGGGGTTGGGCGTGCCAAGACAATGGTTAAGCGTTTTAAGGGTTTGAAGCGTTTTAAGCGTTTAACGCCTGGCAAACGGCAGGCTTGAACGCCCATAGGAAGCCATTGATCTGGCCTTGGGGTGCCTGCCTGTTGCCTGCGGGGTTGGGCGTGCCAAGAGGATGGTGAAGCGTTGTAAAGATTTTAAGGGTTTTAAGGGTCTAACGCCTGGCAAACGGCAAACTTCAACGCCCATAAGAAGCCATTGATCTGGCCTTGGGGTGCCTGTTGCCTGTGGGGTTGGGACGTGCCAAGAGGATGGTTAAGCGTTTTAAGGGTTTGAAGCATTTGAAGCGTTTTGAGTGTTTTAAGCGTTTAACGCCTGGCAAACAGCCATTGATCTGGCCTTGGGGTGCCTGTTGCCTGCGGGGTTGGGCGTGCCAAGAGGATGGTGAAGCGTTGTAAAGATTTTAAGGGTTTTAAGGGTTTAACGCCGGGCAAACGGCAAACTTCAACGCCCATAAGAAGCCATTGATCTGGCCTTGCGGTGCCTGTTGCCTGCGGGGTGGGGGCGTGCCAAGAGGATGGTTAAGCGTTTTAAGCGTTTTGAGTGTTTTAAGCGTTTAACGCCTGGCAAACGGCAGGCTTGAACGCCCATAGGAAGCCATTGGTCTGGCCTTGGGGTGCCTGTTGCCTGCGGGGTTGGAGCATGCCAAGAGGATGGTTAAGCATTTTAAGGGTTTTAAGCTTTTTAAGCGTTTTAAGCGTTTAACGCCTGGCAAATGGCAGGCTTAAACGCCCATAAGAAGCCATTGATCTGGCCTTGGGGTGCCTGTTGCCTGCGGGGTTGGAGCGTGCCAAGAGGATGGTTGAGCATTTTAAGGGTTTTAAGCTTTTGAAGCGTTTGAAGCGTTTAAGGCACTGATCTGGCCTTGGGGTAGCTTTTGCCTGCGGGGTTGGGCGTTAGCGCCTGGCAGACGGCAAACTTCAACGCCCATAAGAAGCCATTGATCTGGCCTTGGGGTGCCTGTTGCCTGCGGGGTTGGAGCGTGCCAAGAGGATGGTTAAGCATTGTCAGGGTTTTAAGGGTTTGAAGCGTTTTAAGCGTTTAACGCCTGGCAAACGGCAGGCTTGAACGCCCATAGGAAGCCATTGATCTGGCCTTGGGGTAGCTTTTGCCTGCGGGGTTGGCCGTGCCACGAAGCTTCTTAAGCGTTTTAAGCGTTCAAAGGCTGGCAAACGGCACGCTTGAACGCCCATAGGAAGCCATTGATCTGGCCTTGGGGTGCCTGTTGCCTGCGGTGTTGGGCGTGCCAAGAGGATGGTGAAGCGTTGTAAAGATTTTAAGGGTTTGAACTAAGAAGCAATTGCTCTTGCTGGCAAACCACAGCAAGCTAATAGCAAGCCGACAAAAACAGGTTCCACACCTCCGGTGGTCCCAGGCGCCGCCCATGCCTTGGCGAAGGCAGCGGTCGGCGGATTATATATATATATATATCATAATTATATATACAATATACAGATATATATATATGTATACATCCACCATATATCCAGCATATCCCATGTGTTTTTCCCCAATGCTGACCGAAGAGGCAGTGAAGGTGCTGCACCTGCGTGCCCTGCGGCTACGCAGCACGGCGCAGCGCGATTTGACACGCTTGGGACGCACCTGGGACTTGAAATCTGGAGAAGAGTCATGGTAAAACGGTGGTTTTACCAGGGAAAATGGTGGTTTTATCAGGGAAAATGGAAATGTCCAACAAAGATGATATGTATTTACTGAGGAAACCAGGGGTGATATTGATTAATGACCTCACGGCGTGACGTCACTGGAATGATACCAGCTCCAATGATTTCCAGTGGACGGAAAACGTTGAGATTTGGGGGCGGGGGTTCACCACAGAGTCTGCAGCAGGATTTGAACATCTTGTCCACCTACAGTCTGGCACTCTTATGTCCCTTATTTTGGTGTCCAAAGTCTGTTTGTTTCAGATTGTTTCAGACATGTCCGCTTGCATGCTGTTTTCTCCATTTACATTGATTTTGGACAGGTAAATGCAACATGTGTCTCGCTCCCTTTTAATCTATACCTAGCTCGCAATCTATTCCAAAATGCGCAAGGGCTGCCTGCAGCTTATCCCCTTTCATTTGCCTCTACGTTAATTTACAATTTATTCCTTGAACATGGCCTTGCCAACGGATTCCTCAATTTGTGCCGTGCATTGTTTTGAAAAGACAACATTTTCTGTTCAAGAACAACCGCATACAGTTGAAGTTGCCAACCCACATAATACACACACACATATATATATATATATTGATATGACCCCATTCTGTAGTGGTTGATTTTTTTTCCTGGGAGTCCACTACCAAAAAATAGTAATTTTGAAATCACGGACGCGCATATTTTACATCGATACATCCCTTAAAACCCAGGAAATCAATCTTGCTTCCAGTTACACCTTTGGTGTATAAATTGCCCGGCAATAGGAAAATAGCTTTGAGACGCTGTTCATGGGGGGGCGGGTTAATTTGAACATGTACATCAAAAGCCAGGAAAAAATGTCCCATGATTGTTTAGGGCGGGGTGGTTTTTCATATGAATCCACAAGGTTGGAACGTTTTTTTTTTTGGCTGGTTTTATGCTGGATTTTCATAGGTCAGACATCAGAAAATGAATCTTTTCGAGTACTTTGTGGACAAAGGTTGCTGGATTTGGGTTTGTCTGAAGTGAGGTAACCCCACACATGTCTATTCTAATTGAGACACTGATATCCCCGGCCGTACTGGACATGTTTTTCCCTGGCATTCAAGTTCAGAAACTGCAAAATTTGTTGCAACTAAACATTTGCCACCATGCAATGCTCGTCAGGCTGAAGATACATTTGTCTCTGCAAAAAGAAACAAACACATATGGGCAAAGAAACAAGCACAAATATTCAGCTCCACCAACAAAAGACGTGACTTGAAAGGCCGAGGGGCAGGTGTGAAAAATGCAGGGGGCAAGACCTTGGGCTACATGCTTGCGGTGGATCTGCAAAGCTTGGCCTCCATAGGATAAACGACATATCACCAGGCCAATGTGTTTTTAATGTGACAAGACTTTAATGTCCCATGGGGAAAACATGAAAAGTCAAGGTTGTGGCCCACAAAATGAACGGCAAACACTTTGTGCAACTTGTGACGAGGAATGTTGGATCGCATTGCATTTTGTGATTCCTCCGCAAATTGAACAAAAAGATGAGAATGAGAATTGGGATGATTTGGCATGATTTGGAAAGCCCCCAAGTGATCCGACAGTGATCCAAATGTTTATTTTAAGATGTTTAATTTCAATAAACACGATTATATGATAAACAGTTGAGTCTTGGGTACTACCACCTGATCTTCAGACAATCCCCATTCGAATCGGTCGTGAATTGGAAACGTTCGGACCCCGTGCTTTAGATTTTCGGTTAGATTTTGTATGTACATGTGAACCCAGAAAACTAATCTGTTGACAGCATATGTTGAGGGTGGTTATCTGAGAATTGTATAAGGGTTGACACGCTGGAATTCATGCGGTATCAGGGGAGAACAAATCCCTTCTGGAAACCTTAGGCATCAGGACCGTTTGATGCCTGCAAGGCTCATGCATCTTGGAAAGTGGATTTTACCAGAAAGGTCAAGGTACCAGGATTTTAAGGGTCAGAGATCATGACCCACACATTTCCCGGACAGGACCTTCCGGGGTAGACCAGAGGGGGATTATTTGCATACATACATTTGACATTCATACGTACGTACGTACGTACATACATACATACAGATAGAATAGTTAGATAGATAGAAATTAGACAAATAGACAGATTAGAGAAATTAGAAAGATAGAGAGATTAGATTAGACTAGATCAGATCAGATTAGATAGATCGATAGATAAAATTTTAGGTAGATTTGAAAGATTTGAAAGATTAGAAAGATTACAGAGAAAGATAGATAGATAGATCGATAGACAGATAGACAGACAGACAGATAGATAGATCGATAGATAGATAGATAGATAGATAGCTGGATAGACCGACAGATCGATAGATAGATAGGTAGATTAGAAAGATTTGAACGATTGGACAAATTAGAAATATTAGAAAGACAGATAGATAGGTAGTTAGATAGAAAGAAAGATGGATAGATAGAAAATAGATAGAGAGATAGATAGACAATGAAAGTATAGACAATGATAGACAGATATCCCATATGGGTCCCATATGTTTAGATCACGATAGATCCATGGCTTATTCGTTCATGTTGTCTCCCCCTTCTCTCCTTGCCTCTTCGCCCCAGCGCTTCCCGCGCTTCGCGCGCTTCGCTGCCCAGGAGAGTTGAAGATCCTCAAGGAGCTTCCGCCTCACCCGCCGCTGGGCGTTTGGCGAGGTGGGAAGAATAACTAACCAGTTTTAATATGCTTTAATATGAGTGAACAAATAGTAAAGCATCGCAATCTTAACATAAATATGTGGAATAAACCCTAAACATATGGGTGGCTTATTATTGCTCTACTAGCCTCATAATATGATGACAAACATCGATAAACCAGAGGAGCAGCGTCGAAAACTTTCAAAAAAGGTTTAGATTAACTTACTTCCGTGAAAGTAAGCATGCGGGATCCACAACAATAAAACATCCTCAATTTCAGACCATTTGCTAACCACAAATAGAGCCGGTTGATTGAGTTTTTTGTTGTGGATCCCCAGGGTTTCAGGGATAATGAGTTCAAAGGTCAACTGAAGGGCGGAAATTTGAACCCGACACACATTGGCCATCGACGCACGGACGGCTGATGGCCATGGGTCAAATATCTGAGATGCAAATTACTGGGGATGATTCCTCTGTGGTAAACCCAAAAATGAACCATGCCGAATAGAGGTTTATGAAATTGGAGTTAGGATGATGTAAAATGACCCCCACATGGTTGCTGAATGCGATATAGTTTTATTGGGTTAACCTCACTGGTGAACAAACCACACGCTGATGGTGACCAGTTAAAACCGTTTTTTGTCAGGACCTCAAGTTGGTCCCATATCCAGAATGGAACTTGAGAATATCACTACAAAAAAAAACACACTTCTGGTCCAACACCCAAGCTGCACAACCCAAAAAAAACCTGATTCATTATATTTTTGACTCATCCCTTCTCAGGTGGGAAATAGAATGACCATCGAAATGACTCCCATTGACCCAACATCCCAATCTATTAACCTCTATAGATCTACTGCAACAATTTGTTTCGCGATTTTTTAAGTATCAAAAGGACAAACCGTCATATCACGGGGCAGACGGGGTTATCAGTGACTGGGTCCCATGAGTTACGCTGAGGCGGATTGTACAAATGGTCGACTCCTTTGAGGCCAGCTGGGTGCAATCCAGTTGTGACCCAGAAATTTTTGTGTGAATTTGGAGAATTCACCAAAAAAGTAATGGAGGTCACATTTATAAAATCCGAGACTGGAAAACATCCCAGTGGATCCAGCAGGAGTGGGCAACCCAGCAGTGGTGGTGACCTACCATTGTCTACCATTGTGTTAACATAGCCATGGCTTTGGAAACAACCATACCTCAATAGGGATTTACGTAGTCAATTGCAGGGTGAAGTCGCCATACACAAAAACCGGTGATGACCGGTCTCACTGTTGTAGTGACCTCAATAGATCAAAATTGTGTAGTGGCTCTAAATATGTTCCTTGTTTTCAACCCTATTTAGGATGATGGTTCCCTGACTTTCATATGTCAGTGGGATTGAAACCACCAATCAGAAAATGAAGGTTTTCATACATTTGGGGTACCCCCAAACCATCCATTTTATTTTCGGATTTCCATTAAAACATATAAACCATCCATTTTTGGGGTATCCAATTTATGGAACCCCGAAATGATGATTCATTTTGGAAAAAAACATTCCATGGTCCGTGGTTCTTTGGACCAAGGAGGGCGATTGGTTCTTCCTTGTTCTGGAACTGGTGCGAGGAGGCAGGGAGAAATTCAAACAGATCAATTCTGGAACTGGTGCTTTCGTTTCCCATGAAAGAACATCTAAAAGTCCGATAAAACACACGCAAGTATTTTATAACAATATATATCATCATAAACATCACATAAAAACATATAAATTTTCAAACTTACCATATTTGCCGTTGAAATCTCCATGAAATCCTCGTGGCTTTCACAGCTCCACATTTTTAAAGAGGTGACCTCTTTCGGGCGCTGATGCAACGTCGCCCCACGCGACTCTTTGAGCGCGAGGCCGCCTTTGTGTCTCTTGGCGCAGTTTATAACATTCGAGGATTGATTTGCGATATTGGGACAATAAGTAATGGATTATTGATTATTGTAATCCACTTAAACCAACAACACATGGGGATTGAGGTATATATGTAATTACCCACTAAAATGTCCTCAAACCTTTTTTTTATTTTTGTGATATGATATTATATGATATGATATGATATTATATTATTATATTATTTTATTATGTTTTATTATAATAAATATTATATTATATTTTATAATAATACATTATGCTATGTTATGTTATATTATATTCTATTATATTATATTCTATTATATTATATCATATCATATTATATTTTATTTTATCATATTATATTATATTATGTTATGTTGTATTATATTATATTAAAATTTATTTTAATATTATATTATATATACACACATATATTTATATATATGATATATATATATATAGTATGGTCAAGAATCTCAAAGAAGGTGTATGGCAAACCTTAACCCTGGACAAATGGGCTATAGAAACCAGCGATACCAGCCCAAGAAAAGAATGCAGTAAGATCACCTGAACATTGAACTGGCCACCACTCATAACTGGAGCAATATCCAGTAAAATTTGACTTGTTCAAGGGCTGGTATCCGCATTCCCCCAAGCTATGAGGTGATTGAATTTTACCGATCCAACTGTAGATTTTTTCCACCTTTTCAACCGCAATATATGCTGGTGTGTTCAACCAACACATCCATTTTAGTCATGAAACATCGGCAAAAACACCTTCCAATTGCCCAATTCGTTTGGTGAATTTCTGTTGGTAATTTCCGAATGCGTAGCAAGGGTTCCCGTTTCACTCTCGGGGTCAGGGGTTGAGGGTGCGTTCGCTCGACGTTGCGAAACCGTTCGTAACCGTCCGCAACCGTCCGCAACCGTCCGCAGGGCCATATGGCCGTGCCTATGGTAAGTTCGTTCAGACGTGTTTCGTAACGTGTGGAAAGGCCTTTTTATGTGGCAGGCGCAATACTTTTGCGACGTTTTCAGGAGATGCGTTGCATTTTTCGTGGCAGGCGCAACACTTTGGAGACCATCATCGTCATTTTGCATGGCAGGCGCAGCACTTGAGGCGTGTGGTGCTGCGTGTTTTTTGCGAATCTTATTGTCAGGGCTGCGTCAAGTGGCGACAAGGTGCAGATTCCGGGGCAGGTGTGGCATTTTGTGAGATCTCTTGAAAATTGACGGAAGCCTCGCAAGAAACATCGATTTTCAGGTAGCAAATTTGGAGGTTCATAGGAAAACTCGTAGGAAAACGTCGATCCTGAAGCTACAAAAGTGTGAAAATTGGAGGAAGTCTCGCACGAAATGCTCGTTTTGATGCTCCCACGTGTCTCGTCTCGAGTCTCTGGTTTTCCTGTGGCCGCGCCATGTCTATGTGGGAAGCTGCAAAACCTATCTTTTTTGAAGCTGTCAAAGCAGGTTGTCATGTCGTCTTGCGTGGCAGGCATGGCACTTTGTGAAATTCCAACCTGTTTGATAACGAGTCGAAAGTCGTTTTGTGTGGCAGGCGCAATACTTTTGCGTCGTTTTCAGAAGATGAGTTGCAGTTTTCGTGGCAAGCGCAGCACTTTGGAGACCTCCATCGTCATTTTGCGTGGCAAGCGCAGCACTTCAGACGTGTCGCATTGCGTGCTCTACACTTCACACTCCCCACTCTACACTCCACACTCCACACTTTACACGCCACACTTCACACTTTACACTTGACACTCCTCACACCACACTCCACACTTTAAACTCCACACTTTACACTCCACACTCTACACTCCACACTTCACACTCCACACTCCACACTTTACACTCGACACTTTACACTCCACACTCCACACTTTACACTTTACTCTCCACACTTTACAATTTACACTTTACACTCCACACTCTACACTCCACACTACATTTTGCACATTTTACACTTTATACTTTACACTCCCCACTCCACACTTTACACTCCACACTCCGCACTTTACACTTTACACTCCACACTTTACACTTTCCACTCCGCGCTTAGCAAGTGACACTTTACACTCGACATTTAAACTTTACAGTCCACACTTTACACTTTACACTGGACACTCTACACTCCACACTCGACATTTTACACACTTTACACTTTACACTGTACACTCCGCACTTTACACTCCACACTTTACACTCTACACTCTACACTCCACACTTCACACTCCACACTCCACACTTTACACTCCACACTTTACACTCCACACTTTACACTTTACGCTCCACACTTTACAATTTACACTTTACACTCCACACTTTACACTTTACACTCCACACTCCACACTCCGCACTTTACACTTTACACTCCACACTCCACACTTTACACTTTACACTCCACACTCTACACGACACTCCCCCCTTTGCACTCCACACTTTACACTCCATACTCTACACTTACACTCCACACTCCACACTTTACACTCCACACTTTACACTTTACGCTTTACACCCCACACTTTACACTTCACACTCTACACTCCACACTCTACACTTTACACTTCACACTCCGCACTTTACACTTGACACTTTACACTCCACACTCCGCATTCTACACTCCGCACTCCACACTCTATACACTCTACACTCCACACTCTACACTTTACACACTCTACACTTTACACTTTTCACTCCACACTCCACACTCTACACTCCACACTCTACACTCCACACTCCAGAGTTCACACTCCACACTCTACACTTTTCACTCCACACTTTACACTTTACGCTCCTCACTCCTCACTCCTCA
>Ga0126342_10005537_pt1 | contig 22081 bp, 18 predicted proteins | sample Cyp1metagenome_FD_92528 | JGI IMG/M metagenome (GOLD analysis project Ga0126342, IMG submission 92528) | Coral microbial communities from Lord Howe Island, Old Settlement Bay, Australia - Cyphastrea 1 metagenome | ecosystem: Host-associated > Invertebrates > Cnidaria > Coral ...
AAATTCCTAGGAATATTATATTTAATTATATATTATTATTTTAAAATATTATATAAAATCATTTGAAAAAAAAAAATATATATATTATATTTAATTATATATTAATTTAGATAAAATATAAAAATCAGAAAAATATTCAGAAGAACTAATTTTTATTAAATATAATTAATATTTTTTTGATTTTTACAATATCAATAAAATATCATTACAAAATATAATATCTCAAATCAATTTAAATATTTTTTTATATCTAAAAATCTTTCTCATTAAATTTAATTTCATTATAATTTTCTTCTTGGAATTAGCCTTTATTTAGATCGTTTTTTTCTTTGATATTTTTAATTTATATTTTCGGATTTACCTTATTTATATTAATTTCTATAATATATAATTATATCAATTAATTATGGTATTGTATTATAAGAATAATATATTTGTTTTATTATATTTATAATCCAATAATCCAACCCCATCCCGCGGCCATAAATTAATTATAAGATATGGTATTATTCCCTATACAAATATCATATTTAATAAATTCTAAATATATATATTATAATTTATATAATATTAAATATAAATAATATATAAATATTTTAAAATAATATATATAATATTAAAAAAATATATATATTTAATATATATAAAATTAATAATTCCAAATTATACAAAATCCAAATAATTATAAAATTCCAATCAAATACAATAAACATCCCAATTAATAACATATAAATTATAATTTGCAATATATATATATTTTTTAAATATACATTATAAAAATTAATATAATTTACATAAATATCCAATATATTATATAATAAAAATATATTATATCCTTAATAATTTCAAATACGAAATAATAATATAATTCAATAACAATAATTATAATAATTATATAATTCCAACTAAATAAATATAATATTAAAAAATAATCATATTTTTTTAATAAATATATTTAAATATAATTTCTAAATAATTAAAATAAAATTTATAAATATTTCGATATTATTTATTATTATATATTTATATATTAATATATTAAAAAATATATATTATTTTATTTTTTTTCATCAAATAAATAAATAAATATAATTTTTATAATAATTTCATTTATATAAATATTTCGAATAACTATATCAAAATTCCCAAATTTAAAAATCCCACAACACAAATATATAATCAATTTATCCAAATATAAATAATTTATAAATTTATAAACATATTTTTTTACAATTTTTTATTAAAAAAAACTTATATTCCAAAACCAAAAAAACACAATATAATTTTATAATTAAATTAAAAATTATAACCATGATTATAAAATTAAAAAACATATCATAATCCAATGCTGACCTTTAATTCTTACCATCAATATCATTATATTTTACAAAAATTACATTACGCATTTTGTGCTATAATACTTGCATAGAATATTTGTTTTTTCGTCTTATAAAAATTATATAACATATTTTCCAATATTATTTTAATTTTCCAATATTTTTTTTTAAATAAAATTTATATGTTTTACATATTTATACAACATATTATCCAATACTTAAGAAGATTGGGGTAGACGAAAGATAGATTCTGCTTGGCGATTGCTTAGATATTCTTTGAGAATATATAATATTTTCTTAATCTATGATTTGTGCTTTGTTATTTCGGATCAGAAAAATGTCGCTGAGAGTTGTGATGCTTCAAGCAGGCACAATAATCGCAGCAGCTTTGCAAAAAGCTTGTTCGCCAGAAGCGCGAACACGGGTCCGGCAGTAGTGCATGCTTCCATTCCTGACGACACCACTAGCCAATGAGTGACCTAATCATCTATTCCAAAAAAATAACGGGTCAAATTGATCATCATTTGTATCATTTTTTATAAATTTTTATAGGTCAAATGGGTTATCATCATCTGTACCCTCTGGTAAACTAACATAGCTATGGAAAATCACCATTTTTAATGGGTAAATCCACTATAAATGACCATTTTCAATAGCTATGTTAGTTTACCAGAGGGTAAATGGGAATGTTTTTGGCTCATTTTCATCACTGAAATGTGCCGAAATGTCCTCCAAGGAGTTATCAACCTTGCTTGCAGTACCGCCACCATGGCATCCAAGGTTGGACTAGATGGCGGAAAGGGTATCTCCTACGGCGCGGTTGATTGGCACTCTTGAAACTATTGATATGTAGAAGTTGCATGTCATTTACATACAATATACCAATAGTAAAAGAAAACTCAAGACATACCAATTCTATCTCCAAGATCAGTTTTGAGTTTTGAGGCTTGCAACACGCATGCGCAATATCAAGCAAACTATCTTCTATCTTGGTTCTTGCTATCTACTTTTACGTTTGCGCGCAGGGTGGCTCTGTCCGAGACATGACCAACACATTCCAGGCATCGAACTTCCTGCGTGGTGCGGATGGCTGTGATGCGTTCTGTGAAGATCTTCGAAGCATTGGAGTCTTAAAATGGAGATATCCCAACATGCAATCTGTAACAATGACAATTGATTAGAGACTAGAGATCAACCAATAGATTTGGACAAACTCATTTGCATGTCATAAACGTCGTGAGCGTCATGACCGTCACCAATTGAGCTGTCTCTTTGCCAAGCCTCCGCCTGCTTTGGGGCCGGTTGGCACAAGACGCTCACCGCGTCCAAACCTCAGCCGCTCACAGCCGCAGCGGTCCCCCCAAAAAATGCAGTGTAGCGCTGCGCCTCTGCTTCGCCATGTCTCAAAGTCAGAGGCCCAGTGGTGATTTTCCAGAAACCACCTGACTAAACAGACGGGAAAATCAGGCACAGTCAGCAGAGATGTAAGGCAAAACAACATCAGTAAAGTTCATCAGGGTGCTACTCTTCAAGCAAGGTCGACCCATCTCTTTGCCTGGGACAAGTTCGGCAAAGACATCAAACATGTTGAAATGATTTTAACATGTTTTAAATAATACAAAGCCTCATCTAAAGAAACATTATTCCGTTTTTTATTTTCATGGGGCTCTGCTACATTCTCAAACTTTCTTGCCCTCTGCTTCTGTCATCCTATGTCATCCTTCAAATGCGTATGAACAATATTTTCTCTGGCTGTGTGACGCTCAGTCTCCTGCATTTCTTCCACGGTGCAAGTCACTAAGCGCAAGGGAACGCCTGGACTTAACACATCTACAGTTGCAGCATCTTGCATCAACATCCCAAGGAAAACGCTTGAATTCCTTGCTACCAAAAACGCATTGCCTGCTTCACTCAGAGGATCGACCTTCGCAATTTCCATCAGCTCAAATGATGAAACATGATGAAACTCTGGCTCTTGACACCTCCTGCCCTGGAGTTGGTAGAGCTGGTTTAGAGTTGGCTCTCAAACCTTCAGCTGATCTATCCTGCACAGGGAAAAACAGCTGGCCATGCATTCATGCGTTTGATGTGTCAGGAGGTCTGGTGTCAAGTGCTGTCGTGTAGGATGCAACACATAGCAACACAAAGCAACACCTAGCAACGCATGACCAGATGTTTTTTCACACATTTTTGCGGTACGGGTTTGCGAGTCAAAAAGCACAACAGAGGGATTGTCGCAAGTGACGGCACGAATATGGCTAGTGAAGAATAGTCAAGATATGTCAAGATTAATGAATAATACGAATAATACGAATATTGATTGACATTCACTGGCCATGTCAAGCTGCCACGTGCTATGTCTGTCCACATTTCACCAAAGATCATCAGGTCCCGGCGCGCAGCAGGCTGCGATGCTGTACAAGCTGATCTTAGGTCACCCGAAGAGGGTTTAAATAACAGGTATCTAAGCTCATTTAACGTCTTAAAATGTCATAACATCTAAACCTGTACCTTTTTTGTGCATGTACAAATCAATACAAATCATACTTTTCACATATATGTGGTAATTTGTGCAACTGGTAACTAATATTGAACATGTATATGATGTACCGTATATATGATATGCTTATGTGTCTATACATATTGCATAGCTGCATGCCCTTATGTATCTGTATCTCTATATATATACATATGTGTGTGCAAAAGGTTACACATATATTATGTCTATCATGTGTATAATGTAGATGTAGATGCATCCCTGGCCGAACTCTCCGAAACGGCCCTTTCATTTTCTGCAATGTGTTTGAAATATCAGAACACATGAGAAAACTCTTGCGATCCACGTGCCTATGTTGCCAAATGTTGCCAAAGGTGCCTGTGGCTCAGCGGTTCAGCTCATTTATTGTCCTCTTTTGGAGGATCGAAAAACGTTCCTCGGTCTACCACGTTCTTCGTCACGTTGGAGATCAATGGAACTCCATCAGGATCTTTGCCGTCAAGATTGCACAGGACTGCGTACCTTACTAGCACAGTACTAATTAGCAGCTCTACATCTAACAGGCGGATATTTGATCCCTGGTATTTTTTCAGTTCAACTGGTTCTCATCACAAAAGCCATCAAAGAATTGGAGCAAGCTGCACCGAAATGCCGAAGGTCAATGCAAAGGTAAGGCCACCAAGGATAGAAGCGACCTGGAATTCCAGCACCGGGACGGGTCACATGGTAATCCATGGGTCACAACATTTGCCAATCAAATGCATGAAGGTTCCCGAAAAGAATATTCAACATTTCTTCGCATCATATCATTCATACTCTAGGTGATGGTCAGAAAAAAACCTGAAACACCTGAGGCCGAACGCTGACTCGACCAGGACTCTATATGATGGTTCCACCAGCAGTCGCACCTCCAAGTTCCCAGAAAATTCCAGGGTCGATAGGATGAAGCTTGGTAGTGTCAGCGCCATGTCAATCAGGACCGCCTGTTTTGTTCGCCAAAGTTCGGAGATCTGATGGTGATATGGGTATGGATCAATACCTATTAATACCATTTTTAGGGGGATGAACATCCATAAATCCCAGCTATTTTGATGTGAACTACAGGGGTACTATTGGTTTTGACACACTGCCATATGTTGCGAGGGATGCCGAGCATGATACCACTGGATATCAATCAGATATCCCTGATATCCCGAACTTCCACACGAAACAATGTTCACTCGAACTAGTTCAGTTCAAAAAATCTGTCTCAAAAGGTCCTGCTCCAAGTTGAAGCGAACCAGGCGCGGAATGTCCTTGGCACATCAGGTGGAATTCTAGAATTGACGACCAACGCTTGATAATCCCTGGTCAGCTTTGAATATCCTCAGTTGCTGTGTAGAGAAACCATCATTAAAGCATCTGGCGAATCACTCTTAGAGTAAGAAGTGCCTAGATATGCCTAGATTCCTTCACTTGCGCAAAGATGATGAATGTCACGAAGAGAATGAGTGGAATAAAGGGGATGGTATTCAGGAGCACTGTCAACAGGGTGATCGGTCCAAAGATCACCCCTAAAGGGGGGAACTGCTGCACCAGTGGCAGCATGAATTTAAAGGCCTCAGTCAACGGCAAGATGTAGGCGAGGCTTCCGGTAAGTCGCGGACCCAAACCTCAGAGACGTGAACAAAAACGGTGCTGTCCAGTGAAACTGGTAGGGTTCAAGAATACCCTCTGGTTATGTCAAAATAGCTATTGAACATGACCATTTATAGTGGATTTTCCCATTCATCATAGTGATTTTCCATACCTATGTTAAATTACCAAAGGGTATTTGGAGTTGCAATTTTCCAAAAGTCCTAGGACGTCGCACTTTAGAAATGCAGAGCAATAATTAATGTTTTCCAAACAATACTGACTTCAACACACCAAATAGTGCTTTCGTGACGGCAAATAGGGTGTGTCGCTCTTTCCTCAGCCCCTATTATTCCCTATTGCTCCTCACAGTAAATCGAACATTTTGAGAAATGGTGGCAGGTTCCATTTACATCCCTTCATACCGTCTACCGACCCTTGCTCAACATGGCATCCATTTCAATGGGATTTTCCATGCAACAAACCATCCAGCTATTGGGGTCCTCCATTTTTGGACACCCCCATATGTAAATTAATGTAATACGGTATAGTGGTGTTGGATTTGACAGAAAAAACGACCCAGAAGATCTTGTCACCAAGGAACTGCGATCGTCGTTCACAACTTCTCCCATTTCAGGTGAAACTGTCGTTGAACTGGCCGCGTTTGCCGCATTGGCCGCTTGGTTTGCCCGTTCTTCTTCCCGCTTCTTGGCTTCCGCCTGCCTCGCCTTCACATTTTCTGCTTGGATCGCAGAGAGTTTCTTGTCAAAGGCTTCGGATGCCAAGTCCTCCAAGCGGAAGAAGTATGGCTCTTCCTGAAAACCCATGGCCTGTGCCAGTGCCAAGCCTTGTTCACCTGTCAATTCAGTTCCTTCTTCTTGAAGTCGTGCCATGAGTTCCGGCAATCCAATGCCCATCACCTCGTCAGACCCCAAAATCCTCACAGCTCGTTCCTTGCGCTGCGCAGTGGCTGTGGCTTTGCGCAGCTCATCTGCTTCTGCTCGAAGCTTCGCCTGGTGACGGCTGGATAACGGCTGCTGCTTGCGCCAATGCCCAAGTTTCATCGTTAGGCACAGGAACGAACCATTCACAAAATCAAAATATAACAACATATATAGCAAGTTTATTTGAAACCGCTAGACAAACAGAAATCACGGAAAAAGAAGAGAATCCGAATTTCCCAAAATCATTGTCCGACTGCCACCACGTTGCAGCTTCCAGCTGCAGTTTGGCCGCTTCCGCCGCAGCTTTGGCTTCTGCCAACAAGGGATCTGCTTCCCCTTCGGCGCGGCAACGCGTGAGGTTGGCATTGACGGACCTGATCCCTGAAAGCTTTCTATGCTTTCTGCAGGCTACAGCGGCTGACACTAAGCCCATTGAGCCCATGACCATTCTCGGTGCCATGGAGGAACCATGGGAGCCCATAGCTATTGGGGCGGCAGTGGCCGGAGCCACATGGCTAGCTGCATCAGGCAGCTGTGGCACCAGCTGTGGCACAAGTCGAACAGGTCCAGGCTGCATGGCGGAAGTTCAGAAAGGCGATATAAGCTGAGCCAAGGCTGATCCAAGTGTGGGAGGTGTGGAAGGTGTGGAAGGTGTGGAAGCAATCCAATGTTACAATGTTCACACCTATTGTTTGTCTATTGTTGGTGTATTGTTTCTGTGGACGGTGCATTGCTGTTTAGCTGTTTTTTTTGTGCACCATTTTGTTGAGATCCTCCAGATGGTTCCAGATGTATCTTGATCCCCGCCTGCGAGGTGTGCGTTTTGTCTCTGGATTGCGGGTCAGGTCGCGCCTGAAGACACCGCAGTTCCAGACAGCAGTTTCCAGGTATGTTCCCCAAGGAACTGAGAACAACATGAACACCTGAGATGTTGCGTCAAAACATCAGAGATCCAAGATAATCATAGAATTTCATGGATAATCTACATTGTAGACATATACTGAGGCATAACTTGGCATAACTTGACCACTTTATAAAGGCTGAGACGACCATCGACTCGGGAGTTCTAGCCTTGGCGCACTCAGAACGATCCTGGTGAGCTCATCATGTTCCAAGTTGGTCAAAGTTTAGGCTTCTGTTTAGCTTTCAATATCTTGAAACTGTTTAGGCTTCTTATAGTCGGATGATGTTGGATGTTGTCTGTTGATATTCATCGATATTCATCGATATTCATCGATCTTTTATGATATTCCATTGTTGCGATTTGCGCCTTAGGGAATTGCTCTTTCCCCTGTCCTGTTGTTCTTTAGGATGTCGGTTGATTCTGAATGTTTCTCATGCCCTCTCATACAAATGTTTTTTTTTTTTTTTATGTGTGTTTTTTTTCACTTGAATCTGATTTCGTACAAATCATTTCCATGTTGGTATGAGCAGGTACTGTCCACCATATCGACACTGGGACTCGGACGCCGCTTCCAACCAGAAAATTCAAACATCTCCGGCTGTGCCAAACAGCACTGGCCTTAGCATCAAAATCGCGTAATGCTCTCTCAGCCAGTAAGGTATAACTCGGTAGAATCCTGAATTGTTCATTGACAACTTGGAAAATTCATGAAAATTCAGGTAACAGCTATCCAGTAAACTGGATAGGATCAAAGCCTGAAAGGGAAATGCAGGTGTCTGCATCCCCTGAGGTACCCTGAGGCACCCTGCAATAAAAATTGCAGACACTACCACCGCAAACCCGCAAGATGCCTGCCAACTTCTAACCAGCACCTCTACCCAACAAAACATCAGTAGGAAACCGTTGAATTTGGCTATCCGCAGTATCCTTTAAGTCGGATCTGTCTATTTCCCAGTTGAAATGCTGAAACTGGTTGGTATATGTTGGTATCTTAAACCATCTCACATCATCTCACTCTTCCTCTTCCTCCCTTGACCTTGCGACTCCATCGCGCCGGCAAACTTCTCATGGCCAATGCCAAGGTTCTTGATGAGTCTTGCAAAACTGATGGCTGAGATATGTAGATATGGCGCGATAAGCGTGTGGTGATTTTAAGATAGTGCGTGTCTCTGTTGAGTTCAAATCACTTTCAAACATGCAAGGTAAAGAACTCAGGGGCTTGAGAACGGTTTTCTATGGCTTGAGACTGGGTAACTTGAGATATTTGGGCCAGAGAACCAGCTTTCAAACTGAGCCAAATTGCCAAAATGCAAAGATCCAACAAAATCGGCACCCGCCAAGCTGGTCAACAAAATCAACATTGGTCGGGAAATCGCATGTGAACCTGAACTCAGCAGCAAAACCTGTCAACCGCCAACCCGTTCGCTTTTGGTCTGCACAAAATCGTCGATGTGTGCCACTCCCAGCTGGACATCAATGGTACAACCTGGAGTTGATGCCAGGCATTGCCAGACTATCTGGTCTGCACATGTCTCAAATATTCTCAACTGGTGAGTCACACTGCAAAAAGAGGAGATCACGGGTATGTCTTGGAATACGATCAGAGCGATTGGCCGCCCTAAACCTGCCAGTCCTTTGGGCAGATTTATCAAGGTCCTCCAGTGTCCAGGTTCTTCCATAGAAGTGGTGGATCTATGAATATCTCGCTACAATCAATGTGCAAGCTCGCAGCTTTTTGACGCCGCTTGGCTCAAATGTCCAACGTTTTTACAGGATCAACGGCTGTTTCTGATCGACCAAATGCAGTTGCATGCTTTGACCTTTTCGCTTGCACCTCCTTCTACATCGTCGACACCTGGAACCATGGTGAAAGGCATTGTGAAGTAGAAAAAACTTGCACTTCTGGACCTCAGAAGTCATGGTCATGGAAATTAGTGCATTGCAGGCTTTGAAATTAGCTGAACACTTTTTATCCGTGTTGTTTCTGTGAAACAGCTGTAGCACGTTGCAGACGTTACGCAAAGCTGAAGATTGACAGCCTTTGCGGCGACATTTCAGGTGAATATCCCTCAGCTCAAGGGGGGAAAGTGACAAGAGCACAAGTCATTGGGGTCGTTTGGTACTCACATGCCCTCCCAATGCGAACAAGGACTGGTCTGCCATTAGTCTGTTTACGGCAAGGTCTGGGGCAATTCTAGGCTTTTCTGCAAACGACGGCCGTTTTTTGGGTTTTTGCAGTGAACTCGTTTGGAGGATATTGGATTACACGTTTCACCAGATACACCAACATCCTGGAACTGGACCTTTCAGTCGCCGTAAATGTTTGAAATTTGCAGGCCCTTTCAGAAAACAAGGAAGACATATCCAACTGGAGGAAGAATCTTGGGGATACTCCATGACAAGATCATTATGCAAGTTTTTCCCTCATCGAAAAACCTAACTAATCGCTTAGCTAGCCGACCTTCAAGTTGTGTCAGGTGAGGGATACCAGATCCAGGGTATACCAAGGCAAATCTCACCATGGCTTGACCAACTCTGGACACAGCGGTGACCTGAATAGAAAGCTGCATCCTGCCCATCTGCCGTGGCTGAAACCATCCTTTTGTGAACTCTGAGCCCGATGCTTAGCCACCATATGCCACCATATTTTGGGTGACACGACATGTGGTCAAGACTGAGACTGGAAGCACGGGGCATGCTGAATAGCACCCAATGTCTCTGGATCATGGCTGGATATTTGCCGCAGCAACGACACAATGTTTCTGTTATTCCTTGGGCGTCTGTTTGGTGGGCCTCCCAACAAGGACTGGTCTGATATCAAGCTGTTGAAGTCAAGGACTAGGCATGGCCACTGTCTGCAAACCAAGAGGCATGGGACTTTTCGATCTGAGTTTGCCCCAATGCGACACAAAGTTTCCGGGAATGCTCTGTCCCAAGCCAGCTTGCAAACAAAACTTGCTAGCGCAAGTCTGATCTCACAATTTGTTTTCATCGAAACAGGTACGGCTGTCTCGTCTACGGTTGTCTACATATCATCTACAGATTAAAGCTTGATAATTTTGCAGGGGAGTTTGAAAACTATCTGTGCAATCTGGCATTTGCAGTGGCAAAATGATTGGGTCTAAATAAATATCAATATCCCTTTTGGAAAACAAAAAGGGACGCTCTCCTTGTATCTTACCTTTTTGTCCCTTTACTGGCCGTCCCAGTGTCCAGTCTCACACTGCAGTGACTTGAGAATGCGCAAGATGTACATTGGGCATCGTTTGGTGTGAAACCCAAGGCTTTCAACACTTTGAATATCTTAAAATTCTCAGAATCAGCCACCTTGTTGGAGTCGACAGAAAAACTTTGGGTCGAGCCCTTCCTGTAAAAAGGCTCCCTTAAGTCGCTGTGAGACATCGAAAGATATCGAAAAACCGCGCGGCCGATGTCGTGATTGCTGGGTGATTGCTGGGTGTATCTTAGCAGCGAGGTATCACTCCCCATCTCCTTATCTTATCCATCCCAAATCATCCCACCATGTCTGCATCTCCAAAGACACCTTGCAAACAGGATCTGCTCGTCACAGAGTTGAGAAGATGCATCTCATTTGTTTCAACCATTTCCGTTGGAATCAACACAAGGCTGGAGTTTGCGTACCATTTGCCATCCTTCACCTACTGTTTTTCCTTGCGAGAAAGTGAGATGTAGCCAAGTTTGAACCTATATCCTTCAACCAGGGAAAAGAACATCTATCATCAACCAATCCTGAGAAACATGTACACTTCTGCTGTCTTGCATCAAGTGCCGCAGGGCATTTTTTCAGCGGAGGTTTTCACTGACGAATGACCAGCATAGCAAGGAGCATGTGCAAAGCACGACTTGCGTGACGTTCAGTGTCTGCTAGACGATTTCTTGCTGATATTCACGTCATTTGGCAGTGTGTAAAAACCTTGTACCCCTGGTGAACCTCAAAATAGCTGGTAAATGGATGTTCATCCCCCTAAAAAATGGTATTAATAGGTATTGACCCATCCCCATTTACATCATCATCCAATAATCTGCACCTCACAGTGAACGCGATGTAGGATGATGCCGCCTTTGATTCCACTTTTGCTGGTGACAGCAATCCCAACAAACCAAAGCTTGGTGTTTGACGATAGCTGTCAATAGAAAAGTGCCCTATCTCTTTGAAGCCTCAATGACTAAAAAGAAATCACTTGATCTTGGTACCACTGGTGCCACAACATGGTCTTGGACATGTCTCAAGTCGCAAATTCTTCAGAGGATGGTCGTTGATTTCAATTGGTTACAAGTGGATCGCCTTACAGTGATTACCTGACAGTGGTTGCAATTGGTTACTTTTTTGTTGTAACCAATTGGATACAGGCCACAGACTTATTTTATCTTATTTTTCTTCAAAAAGGAGAAAACACATGAACCAAATCCGACCTGGCGACAACTTGGTGCCGCGAGCACAATAGTGCACACCAGGACCAAAGCTGCGAACGGAATCCACGGGTTGCACGGCAAAGATGATGACCATGGTGACAATGGTGACACCAAAGCCTGACTTTGGTTCAAACTATTGGGTGTTTCAGACAAGGCCATCCGTTTCGGAAGCCTTGTGGTGTGGCTTTACGGAAACAAAGTGCAGGAAACCACACTTTTTAATTACTACTTTTTAGCATGAAAACTTGGCTATTCCTTAAGATGTCTCTACTAATACAATTCCTTCAGCAACTCTGAGAAGATTTTCCGCCGCATTTGCCGCGTGTCAGCCCGAAGCTAGGACTCTTTACGGTGGAAGTTACCATAAATAGCAAGGCGCTCACGAACTTCGTACATTTTCCTGGAGGAAGCAGCATGCAAAGTACACTGATTTGTTTCCTTTTGGATCCCTCAACAGTGCCTTAACATTTAAGTGCATGTGTTTTGTTATCTTTGTCCTTCCCTATTGTTCTCCCCCTCAGAAGCATCCGGTTTGTCTTGACTTGGAAGATAATCCTAGGGGTTGCTCTCACAGACATCTGCTAAGTTCACTGCACACGACTGCGCAACTGCTTCAACAAGCTGGTCCTATGCTCACTTGCTGAGAATTGCCATGATACGGGGAAGCAACTCCACCAGCGTCCTATCTTGCCTACTTGCTGAGTGCATTGAAACCCAGTTCATCCCATTTCAAAAGGAAAGTGTCAGCATTTTCAGCTTGAAGTTGAACCGCGTGGAAACCCATGTCTACCTCTACAAGCTCTACCGCCTCCCTCTTCGTAAAATGACGCAGCGAATGGACAGATTTCTTAAGGCTTGGTCCGCAGAGGAATGGGACTGATGACGAATGCAAGGTGAGGCCAGCAGCTCCGAAGCAACTTTCTCGGAGATGACAACAACAAGGGAAGTTGCTGATTCCATATCAGGAAAAAAAGAAATGTGGATTGTGTTTTCTTAGTCTGCCATATTCTGCCGTGCATCCTGCGATTTTGCCAGCACCCTGCACAATTTGCTTTCACAATCTGCGTAGCTCTACTGCAACTTGTCAGTTTATGAGCCTAGGCATCACTCCGGTTAGCTGGAACGAAATGTGTTATAAAAGGGTTCCGCAAAACAAGTTCTGCCGCTTCCCTGACTAAAGGCTTGGTTCTCTAGCTCCAGTTGCAAGCTAATCATTCCAAGAGACAATCCTTGGTTCAGTTTGTTTAAGTGCAGCAAGGGACAGTACTGTCTCAAGAAACGCAGTGGCAGGGCACTTCATGGACATGTTTTTGAGTTTCTACACCTGTTTCTTTATGGCTAGCTCTCAACGCAAGGAGCATCTGTGGCATTGTGGCTTCGGGACAGCTTCCAAACTGAGCGGAGCGAAATGCTACACGACATCAAACACATCAAACGTCTTGCGCCGTCTTGCGCTTGGTCTTTGGTCGACCGAATATCAAATAAGCAGCAGCTATTTCGGGCTACGGCTCAAAACTGCAGCAGCAGGACCCACAAATTTGGTCATTTGAAAGTCATTTGGGTTTTTAGACATTTAGACCATCGAATGTGGAGGTTCATGTTGAGCCAAAGCCATCTCTCCCTTAGTGCACTCTCACCATCCTTCGTCATGTGACACTTCAAGTCTGACTGATTTCAAGTGCTGGAAGCCAGGAGGTACAGCAAAAACACCACGAGACCCAGTTCCGTTTTTGATGCTTTGCAAAGCTGAACAGGACGAAGAGGTACACGCTTTCATCCTCTCACCCCATCTCACCCCTATCCTTCTCTTTCTGACATTCCCTCTGATGCCGGAGATTTCAAGGAGGCAGTCACAAATCCAAAAACTCTTCTGCTCCCAACTCATCTGAAACTTCGCAGCAAAAAAACATCCAGAATATGGATAAAAAGTGACAAAGACATGCTGACAACGGGCGCTCCAAGAAAGGTTGACACTTGAAACACTTGGAACCCAGGGATCCTGCGCACGGCTTCTCTCTGGAGTCGATCGATCACATGCCCAGCTCAAGCATCCTCATCATGCTCATCATGCTCCCCATCATCAGTCCACCAACCTGTCTTTGAAGACCTGAGACACCTGAGACACCTGAGACACCTGAGACACCTGAGACACCTGAGACATCTGAGACAGCGATGATTTGGACGTGGGAGTTGTGCTACGCACTCGACGCTGTGACGACACGAAACGGCCATGGCTGTGGCCTCGGCCTTCCAGGCTTTCCAGGCTTTCCAGGCTTTCCAGGGGCTGCCAATGCAACGGGGCCGTCCACAGCCAACATATAACAATCTGAACAATCTTAACAATCAAAGTATCATCAACATAGGAGTCATAGCTGTGGAGATAAACTCACAAAACTCCGAGCCATCGCCAGGTATGCAAGGGATGCAAGGGACGCAAGTGTAAGCTACGTTAAAGTTTGAGCCTCTTTGAGCAGCCATATCTGCGCAGAAACTATGAAATGGGTACCAAATTGGCACAAGGGCATAGCATGAAATTGACTTGGAACCTAGGTACGTTGACTAGAATGCATGAAAATGGACCTCTTGACTGTTTGTGAGGCAACTAGCATTTTGAGGCGACATCTACAGTTTTAGATGTGCAAAAGTCAAAGAAGAGTGTAAAAAGTCAGCATATCAATTGCAAAGGGTTGAACTTTTAGAAAAAAATGTGACTGGATCTTCTGGTCTTATTTGGTTGGGGGCACCTGTGTTTACCCTGAATCGAGCGACAGCAAGACTGACTATCAAAATCGGTCCCGAAGGGTGGAAGGCTTTTCAAGACATACGTGGGCCGACACCAAGCATCAACAAACTTCATGCTATGAAAAAAAAGGCGCGTTTCCAGAGCTACTCGCCTATAAGTTTGACATTGACAAAGTAGTCAGGTGTTGGAAATTAGCAGCAAACCGCTGAGCAGCCTTGGAGCGTCCTACTATAAGGTCCCACCAGGTACAGGGTCGCAAAAACTCTCTGCTTCTTTCATGGATCTTATTAACCAAACGGGTGGCTTTTCTTCGGAAGCTGGTTTCTTGTTTCACAAATGAACGACAAACATCCCCTACAACATCCTACAACTGTGACATTGCTAAGGTCAAGCTGCTTAAAATCAGCAAACTGCTGTGGAGGTCGCAAAACACGCGGCTTCTCTTGACCCAACGTTTGTTCCACACATGGACGAGACTTCGGGACTTGAACTCAGGGCTTACAGCGAGGTGTCGGAAAAGTCGGAAACGTCGGAAACTGGTGTCAGTCCATGTGTACCGCTACTGTGGAACCATCAAACTGAAGCTGTTTAGAAAGACTCCGCAGTTTGATGTTAGTTGTAATTCAAGAGAGCAGACTATTCCTCTCTCCTGAAATGAATACCCCAGGATACCCCAGGTATTTTTAACATTTTTTAACGAGGGAATCATGAACTTGAACATCTTGAACATCCTGGTCATTGGCTGTAAGTCTGCCGCTTCACAGGCTTCACAGATGGACAGGACACACCGCTTCACAGAGAGCGATTACAGCAGCCAGTGAATCTCTCGAATTTCTCGAATCCGCTCCGAACACTTCTGAAGTGCCAGAAATGTTTCTGTTCGATCTGTTTCATCTTTAGGCAGCTCAGTGATTCGACATCTTCGACATCTTCGACAACGCTTTGAAGAGGGCAGTTTCACAGCTGTTTGAGGTCTCCGGTGGAGCTTCACGGATCATCACCAAAGGCAAAGGGAAAACTACGGTAGGAGATACGGAAGGAAAGCTGAAATCGAAGGAAAAACATGATACCGTTTGATCCTCCAAATTCTTCTGTTTTCCATCGATTTCAACCAAATCCGATTCGATTCATCCGGGGGAGCAGAGGGAAATCATCATTTTTTGAACCTCAATGGATCGAGGTCCAGGTGCTCAGCTGACAGTGCAGAGTTTTCTCAGGCCGACATGGCGACATTTTCGGATCTACCTGAGCTTAGACCTTCCCATGGCCATGGCCCTTCTGTAGCTATGTCCGCACTTTCTTCGTGGCTGCTCTATCTGCCATAAGCCATGTTTAGAGAGAGATGACCTGATACCTCAAGTTCAAACTTCATGGAGTGCGTTGGCAACTTTGCACATCTTTGCACGTGGGAAAAAAAGTCTGTGCCTGATCATGTCGCCAAATTAAGCTGTGCGTTGGCAACATTGGTGTTGACATATCACAGCCCTTGGTTGGGACAGCTTATGACTGCTATCAGAAGATTCCCAAAACAGATTCGCCAGATATCCGCTCGATTCGCCAGAAACCCTACCGGGGCACAGCAGCGACAGACAGCCTTCGAACTGTGACGTGTCTGACTGTGTTGGGATTCAGGGGGCTATTAGGGGCTGTACCATAAGTCTCAAAATTTGCATGCTATTTGAGTCTAAGCACAAGAAATCTAGGAAAAATCTAGGAAAAACTGACACCTTCGACACCTGTAAATCAGGACGCAAATTCTGACTTACAAATCGGCCCGTTTTGTAAGTTGCAAATTAAATCAAGTTTGGGTTCACATGGTTCACCTTCCTCGCTTTCGGCCCATTTGGCCGACGCTTGGTGAACACACACGGGAGATCTTGCGCGACTCAAGTTGTGGTGTGAGGTAATACTCTAACCATTGTGACAGACTGACAGTGGAGGTAAGCGTATCTGTGAACTTGACATATCTTCATCTGATGCGTCACAGGTCTTGGTTTGTGACTATAGTGCTTGACTGGGTATGACAAAGAGGATTATGTTTTATCTTAAATTGAACTACTAGGGACTATACTGAGGGACTAACTTAGAGCTATCCAATTGCCTCAAAAACTGTATCTGCTGAAATAGCTTGGACCGAGCATGTAACTGCTGAGAAAGTTGCAGGTGTTACCATCTTCACCTCACTGTTACTTGGAAACTGGAGGAACTGGTCGAAAGTACAGCCAATCCTCCCCAAATTCGACCATGGGGCACCGTATGGCACTGTAGGATCTTAAAAAGATCCTGGGCAAGGGACAAGTTTCGAAAGACTGGACAGTCATAAGATGTCATAAGTTTCAAGATGAAGTGGAAAGAAAAAACAAATTGGGGAAGAGAAGATAGAATAGTGGAATCACTCAACCTGCAATCAGCCAACTGATGGATGTGATATTTTCTGAACAGGCTTGACATGATTCGACATGATTCCAAAGTCTCTTTGAACAACGAGACTTTGAAGGTTGCAACCACACAAGTCTGACATCATGTTGCACTGCGGGATTTTCTGGGTTACCACATCAGTCGAGAAGAAAAATTAGCTCTGGGGCAGAAGTTGATTGGTGGACCAAACTAAGCACAAGTTTTTCCCAACACTTTCTCCGCCGCAATCATCGAAGGTTAGTAACACCTGGCAGATGGCTCAGCCATTGGCTACTGCGGCTACTCTTACTTTGATCCTGTGTCAAACGTGATTCCAAATGGCGACCTACGGAGGGATAAATTACAAGATACTGCAAGTCTCAAGTCTGGAACAGTGGACACGGATATGGATAATATGGATATGGACACCGGAACTGGACACGGAGGACGGAAAGAAGTATGCAGAATCATGCAGAATCCATGGATTCTCTACAGCTGACCATGACAGGCGGCTGGTCTCGTGAGTCTCGTGTAGCCCAAAAGATCTGTAGCTTCCTGCCACGCAGAACTGCTGCAGCCGAGCGCCAAGCCGAGCTCCACAGGTGGTGTTTGGCCGGCATCTTGGGGGTTAAGACCAAGATGTTGACGTTGAGCCGACTAGGTCCTGACTAGGTCACTAGGTGAGACTTCGAAAAATCCTCACGGAAAGTCCTGGTTCGGGCTCAGGCTCGGCGAGCACCCAACACCTTCAACTCGCTTCCTGAGGCGACTGGCACTGGCACTGGCTGGGACCGGGCGCTTGGATGCCCTGGATGCCCTGGATGTTTTCCGCTGTCACCAAAGGAAGCTCCTCCATGAGAAAATTTGAGAAAATGGAGCGCATGCGCACACCCCTTAACTTCGAAAATGGCTCACATCAGCTGAGGCCTTCAGAATGTGTTGCAATCTGTGCCCTTCCAGGATAAAGCCTAAGGATGTAAATGCACTGGAATGATCCTTACCGCACATGGCCATATCCGAAACTGGCGACGCTTGAACTTCTGTCTCCAAGGCAAGCTACAAGCCGTCACAGCCGTACTCACACGTTTCCTTCGTTTCCTCCACGCCAGCGTTGGATTTGGATCCGCGCTGTTCAAAAAAACATCCCAAAGCGCTGAACTAGATAGCTGGATCGAAGGTCGATCCAATAGCCTAATTGTGGCCAACATTCATGTCTTTTGCACATTAAGGGACACTTTTTCCAAGGGATGTTTAGAGGTTGGTTTAAACGTGTTTAAAAAGCTCGGATCAGCTTCACTGGAAAGTTGGGACCCTTGGGAGCTGGATGGCCCTGAGTTTGCTCCCGGTCACGCCACATGTCGCCATGTTGCAATCTGAGATCTTACGGTGTGAGACAAAGAGTGTCATGGAGTCATGCATATCTCTGTGATAGTTCCACCACCTTAAGACCTGTCATCACCACAATTGGTTTTAGTGTGTTTTAGTCTAGCCCAAACCCCTCACAACTCAAAACATTCCAAAGCAGTGGATCTTGCAGGATTTTTTGCACATCAGCCGTCCATCAGAGAAACATCATCTAAAGGTACGGAAAACGAGGAGCTTGAAACAGGTTTCCTTGGGGCTAGATGGGCAAGTCTGCTTGTTTCATCTCGTTTCCAGTGGCATCTCCATCACATCTGGAAACAAGACCTGGAACCGTGTTGCTTCATTAAGTTTCTGACAGGTTTAGCTGAACAAACTAACTGGAAGGATTTGCTGACCAGAAGTGATATTTTTTGGTATTCAAGCACGTTTGCCAGGCTGCTTCTGGTTGCTCAAAAAAATGTCTTTCATCAGTCTGATGTGAATGAAGCACTTGAAGCACTTCGTAGATGCATATCACATGGGATTGTGAATGGAGCACCGCCAATGACCCTGACAATTCACCTTCTCCGGTCACACTTCACTGGGCCATTCCTCAGGGAATCTCACCGCTCAAGGATCTTGGTCAGCAGCTTGAAATCCACGAAGCACTCTTCGATGCTGAGCCCTAACATGGCGATAAAAACAGGAGCCAAACGGTGAAACTCCACTTAAGCCAGGTCACAAAACATCACAAAACATGCGCCCAATCAATGCAACAAACGTTTTATGAAGTTACGTCTGCCTATGTCTGCATTCAAGCAACTCCAAATGATTCGACATGGCTGTTCATGATACCAATCTTCTCATCACGTCTTAAAATGTCTTAAGAACATCATGCCGAACTCTGCTCACTCATTTTTACCATTTTCTCCCCAAATCACCACTGCTACGGACACATTTGCTAAGACGCCCTGGTTCTCCTGCTTTGTTACATCGACATCATGTATGGCTTCCCGTTCTGCAGGAGTCCAAGGTAGGAGTGTTGGAACAGGGAATGTCTTCCCCTCCCCGAACACGGTGAAACCCATAAACCCGAGTCGGACAATAGAAGACAGAGGACAATAGATGACACTGAGGAGACAGTAGTCCGATGTCCATGTCCCTCCAAGGGGACTAAAATGACAGCGCGAGTCAGGCCAAATCTCTCGCAAAAAAAGGCTTGGGATGCTGTTGAGGATTAAAAAACGCAATGCTTTACTCGGGCCATGACATGCGCATGCGGCACTTGCATTCAAGTGATTAATCGCTACGAAGACATAAAAGTATATGTATATAGAAAAGTTGCATTTCGCGAGCAGGATGCGTTCGGCATCAAGCCCGCTTTCAAGCCAGGTTCACTTGTGGTATGACCTCACAGTGCAAATGGAACAGCGACCTGCTGACGCGCTCTTCGACCTCTCCCCGCTGTGTCTTGTCGGAATCAGACGTGGCATGACGTGCCACAAAAAAAAACGGGGATTCTCCCAAGATGGCAATCTCTTCGTGAGAAAACTTTGATGACACATAGTTTTGGACTACCCAAATTTGAGACACCTCCTGGAAGGGCCCATGTAGCATCATGTACCTCCATTGTTTGTTCCCCTATCCTATCCTCCTACGTACATTGCTGCGTAGATATTTCGCACTGCCAATATCTTGATTTGTCGCATCTCTTTGCCACCAAGGTTTGACCCCCACCTATCCAGAAAACCCAAAGTCCTGTGAGACAAATCGCACTATCATAGTCACATATAGTCACTATCTCTTTATCAAAACTTTTGAATGGTTTTAACATATTCCAACCATGGCCACTTGGAAATTTCAGAACAGTTTGGAAGTTGACAGCATCCAGCCAAGCTGCAGCGCTTATCGTGTCTCTCCCCAGCAATGCGGCCTTATGGAGTTACTAAGAAGGGGGATGCAGCTGGTGGCAGGTGATGGTGTCTTTAGTGAGCAAAAATAATAGCACTATCACATACCCATAGGATCCATGGTGCTGGTATATATGCTAACATGAAGGGGGTATATTGATGGGATCCATGTTATCATATATGGCATACATGGATCCTATGGGATACGATCACAGTTCATCGGGTGTATCCTCAAACATGTTAACGTTGTTTCTCTATCATTTTGCACAATTCTTTCGCCACAATGGCGAACGATATATCCTAACTGTTTTTGAATAAGTGCTGAACGTGTCTGAATATCAGACGCCAATGTGCTGTCTCAAATTTTGGAACCGCAACAGCCGCAACATCCTACTATTGTTGTTCATGATTGTCCCACATGCCGTAAGTTTTCATATCATCGCCATACGCATATGCCCATATCCTTACCTCCACCACAAACATTTTTCCGATTTGGTATTCAAATGCTTGCTATCCGTCAAATTCCAAAGGGTTTTTGGTATGGTATAATTAGATATCCATGATGATCCATATGCGCATAAGATAATATCCTTCAGATTGTCTCATGGATATCATATTACTGGTCAAATCCCATCAAATCGTCATCAAATCCCCCTGAAACTGGTCGGGGTCTGCTAGATCCTATGGATATCCCACATGAGCCATGCCAGATTTCCCTCTTTTCCCATCCCACTCCAAAAATGTGGTTAAAACAATGTCATGTTTACCACCCATTTTCCTGAGAATGGTGTATTAAAGCAATACCACCCATTTATGGTGATCACTAAAGGAATGGTAAACATGGTAAACATATACCATTGTTTTTTAACCACATGAAACTCCTATAGTCTATAGTCCTATGACCAAGAAAAACCACGCTATCAACTGGGCGCGACTGGGCTGTCATGGCTGGCGCAGGCGCCGTACCAGGCGAACATCCTCTGAGCTGAGCGTCACTCGCCGCCGGTGCGCAGTGGCCTCGGAAGTTCAGGGGAAATCTATGGATTTCAAGGGGAAATTCTCCAGTAAAATGACGGAAATAATGCCATGCTTCAAGAGTCTTAAACATAGGATCCATGGTGAAGGTATATACGGTAACTAGTGAATATCAATGTTAATATTATGGTTCTTCAAGAGTAAAATGACGGTAAACATCAAATAACAGGCTTTTCTTAGGATCCATGTATTATTGTATATATGCTAACATAAAGGGGGTATATTCATGGGATCCATGGAGCACCATATATAGCAGCACCATGGATCCTATGGGTTATAGTTTGAAATCACTTCGCAACTAGTGAACTTCTCAGCGGCGCAGCCAACTCAGTGCTGAACCAAATAGCCATCTGCAAATAGGTACATCAAGTACTCCTGGTTCGTGTCAAGGTCAAGATCTTCGGTTGTTCACGGTGTTTTTCCGCCAAACATGAGGCCTACCCAAACATCCACTGGTTTAGAAAATCATTTTCCGCAATGAACATGTGGAGAAAAGTAGATGTTCCGCATTCAACATGGCCATCAAAAAAAACGGAATTGAATCCCCCGTTTTTCGCCCTCCAAACTTACGGTTGGACACACTATTTTACCTCGTTGGATGTATCTTACGCATATACTTGCATTGAAACATGTAAACATGTAGAATATGCACACAATGTCTAAGTAGTACATGAAATACATTCCATGATGTATATACAGTAATTATATGATATGAATGTGGCCACAATGGGAGATCCCCAAATTGTAGAATCATTTCCTTTTTGGGAAACCGAGGGTGAAAAAGAGTATCCCAGTTATAAGAATTACTCTACTTCGTGTGATCCCCACCATGACATGTCAGGACGTATATTTGGACATATATTTAGTATATTCTGACATCCTATCTGACATATATTCTGGCATATATTCTGGCATTCTATCT
>Ga0126342_10005538_pt1 | contig 22076 bp, 19 predicted proteins | sample Cyp1metagenome_FD_92528 | JGI IMG/M metagenome (GOLD analysis project Ga0126342, IMG submission 92528) | Coral microbial communities from Lord Howe Island, Old Settlement Bay, Australia - Cyphastrea 1 metagenome | ecosystem: Host-associated > Invertebrates > Cnidaria > Coral ...
ATATGTAAATCATATGTAAATAATATGTAAATAATATGTAAATAATATGTAAATCATATGTAAATCATATGTAAATCATATGTAAATAATATGTAAATCATATGTAAATCATATGTAAATAATATGTAAATCATATGTAAATAATATATAAATAATATGTAAATAATATGTAAATCATATGTAAATCATATGTAAATCATATGTAAATCATATGTAAATCATATGTAAATAATATGTAAATCATATGTAAATCATATGTAAATATATATACCCACCATATTAATGGAGGGTTTTCCAATTTTAATGGACCCCAAATCATCCAGTCATTGCGCCTCGCGGGGTGATGGGAGGCGCTGGCAACGTATCCGTGACCTTCCAGGTGACCGTTGGTTCAAACATATCGAAACACGGTGAGAACGTGGGAGAAACATGGGAGAAACATGGGATAAACTCGATGGGATATACTGGATAATTATACCAATTGTGAATTTTCATGTTTTGGCACTTTTGAAAGAGTGAAACTATGTTAACATATGTCAACATGATGATTGACCAGTGGACACACCAATTCCAAATGGTTCTAGACTATTCTAGATCATATTTGGCGACCATGAAAAAACCTGACCTCAGCCTGACGTAACAACTGGTGATGCACCAAGCCAAAGAGTGCATCTGGCATTGCATCTTTTTTCAACAATCATTTGGCAAGCGTCTGCGTGCGCGGAGGGTAGCTCGCCTGAGCATTTCAAACAATGCAGTGGCACGTACGCACACTACGACTTCAGTTCCAAATCATCCAACAGTAATGTTGAAGCACAGCAGTGCATGGTCAGTTCAGACCTCAAGCAGCTACAAGCACAAAGAACGTCCATCACCTTTTAAACATTGCATTGACCGCATCAACCCGGAGCTGTGGCCCATCCATATCATCCATGGCCCATAGCTGTTGAAGTGGCATGAAGATAAATACCACCAGCCACCAAAGGCACCGCTGCCAGAACTGACCACCTGGGCACAGTGGACCAGGTCCAGAAGTTCACTCGACCGATGTCACGACAGATGTCACAAGTTTCGTACGAGAGGTGCATGCCCAGCAGGATCTGTTGAAGCCTTAGTCACTTAGTCGCCAGAAGCAAGCAGCTCTGCATGGCTCTGCAACTTGGCCATGACTGAAAAAAACATCCTTCAAGTCAAAGAGTCCAGGACTTGCCCTAGGTGAATACCCCCAAATCATCCAAGTTATTGCTACTTTTTCTGGGGAACTACTGGTTCCTGATGCGAACTGAGCTTCCTGGCAAGCAAGTGAGGATCAAGCCACAAATGGTTGCCATCACCTTCCGCACACCGCCAGCCTCAGGAAAACATCAAACGGAGGATACCAACATGTTTCAGGAACAGGACTTGTGTGCACGCACTGCCAAATATAGCGGCTAAACGCATGTTTTGCATTGTTTTACTATATTATGTATACAAGATTGTACAAGAGGGGTCTAAAACAGCGTCACTTCCGCATGCAGAGTCAGATCTGACCCCACGACCCAGTCACAGCAACGACACAGCGGTGTATCTTGGCCGACGACTAGCTGCGTGACAATTCCCACGATGATCCCAGAGAGACCTTGAGTGAGTACCTAGGAGCGCTAAACATCGGCTGCAATCTATTCCTGTCTTGATTCGAAATGCAAAGATATGTAAAGCATCAAGTCTCAAGCCACATCCATAAGAGAGATTGGCACAAAGAAAGTAACTGGCACAGATTGGCACTATCATACCCACGGACCTGCAATGTTGATGACCATTGCGTAGCTAGGGCGACCACTGGAATCACTGTTGTTACTTCCCAGCCAAGGAAAAAGCCGCTCTCCTTCATCCTGAGCCGCGTCCAAACCCTCCAACTTGGCCATGAAACTTCATGAAATGTGGCCTGTTTTGGTGAAACGACCCATTTTGAGACTACCAACACCATCCAAAACCATCCACCTGTCTCAAGTTGAACTCCGGGAATCTGCAGAAATCATTGCATGCCCAATGTCATCAATGCTCCTGAAACCTCACCTCTTCAATCCTCTTCATATCATTTCCGGATCGCTACATGAATTTACTACCTGCATGGCCACCAAAATTTCGACCTCCATGAATTCCGCGGCTCCTCACAGCGTCCGGTGACAAACCCAGCAGCAAGGTAAGGATGAGGATTATGCCTGGGCCATGGCTTGAATAGATACAATTCGATCATCCAAATATGGGTATGGATCAATACCTATTTTCATACCATTTTTAGTGGGTTATTCACATCCATAAATCCCAGCTATGACTTGGGGTTCACGGCACGGTACCAGGGTTTTGACACACTGCCATATGTAAAACAAATCATTCTTCTCAAGTCACAGAACGAAGTTGGGATTCAAGAAACGTCAAGAAACAAGATCTGTTTGCAACTGGGCAACCTTCACAGGGTGTACCGTACTTGGACAGCTCCGTTTTAAATGGGCAAAAACATCATTGCACGACCTGAAGATCAATGGGGAAAGGGGGGACGTCCCTGCACTTTTTTGCCATCAAGTCCGCTCTCCAAAGTTCCGCAACGGCGCTCTTGCACGAGGTGCAGTGACTTCTGCAAACAACGGTTGAATCCCTTACTTCGCAATTTGTCCTGGCAGTGAGATCACTTTGGCTACCTTCTGCTGCTTCATAAGCGGATTAGCGATATTTCTGACCATGCCCATAAGAATAAGATAGAAGTAAATCTTCTACCCAAATCACAGCAAACGTGCCACAGCGAAAACAGTCAGACTTGGAACTTTGACCACCGTTTCGATTGGTCGACTTGAAATGGAATCAGAATCGCGATGGCTCGCTGTTTTGGGCTTGTCCAGAATTGGGGTAGCCGCGTAGTCCCAATATGATGGCCAGTTGAATAATTAGGAAACATGATTAGACACCGTTTCATCAACCATCAAAATTCGGGGTGTCCACCAATATTGAGACAAACCCATCTTCAAGATCTTCACTTGCTAACAACTTCTTCAGAGCCAGCAGTGCGATATAAAAGTTTCGCAAATGATAAAATCCAAAAGCAAAAACCACACGAGAAATCATGGAACTCTTGGCATCGGCAAGGTCGTCCCCCTCTCGGTGTTTGATTGCTCAAACAGCAAAAAAGTCCAACTCTGTAACAATTGGATCATGTGGGCAGGAAATCGAATCCATGCCTGTTGCGGGCCCATGCCCATTGCAGGCCCATGCCCAAGCTTTCCAACTCTTCTAGTTTACACACATACATTTTCAAACATGTTTGCCACATTTTGCCACTGTTTGGCTAGTTCTAGAATGATCTGTTCATCATCTTGTGATCTTTTTTCTGATCATTGGACAGCTTGAGGAAGGCAATCACTGCTGATCAACTTTCAAAGACATTGAACGGCCAAGGGTAAAATGTCATCACAGGTGAAGGAGTTGACGTTCGACTGACTTCCCTTTCGCCATCAAAGGACGGTGGCGAGAGCCATGAACAAAACTGGGACTTTCAGCAGGAATGGCAGTCTCCTCCAGTGACTCGGAATAGGGACCCCTGACGATGTCGATAAACTTCTCAAAGTCTAATGGATAGTCCTTCACTCGCTCCAGGAACAGTTTCAATTCCTTAGCATGCTGTTCGGCCGGAGCATGCTGAGCACGCCGAGCACGCCGGCGCTTCGTCGACTTTCTGGACGCGACGAAGAAACCATCCCGTGGCATGTGGGACGGCAACGGTGTGGCCCTCCCAGGCTCACAGAATAGTTTGATCCATAACTCAGGGATAGTGAGCAAAGGGTGAGCAAAGGGGTCAAGCAGGGGACGAGGACACGATTTGCCATCATTGATACCACCAATAGCAGCTATGATCAGTCAAGGGGCATCCCATACTGGCCAGCTCAAGGGATAAGAGGAAGCTGTTGCGTCCATGTTTCTGCAAGGCCCATTCCTCGGCGAAGAGTGTAAATCCTGCACCAGTTTTTATTGAAAAAACATCCATTACAATCCCATTTTTTCACAGTTTCATAGTTACCTAATACAGTAGTTACCAACTGGTGCTGGATTTCTCCACGGAATCCACAGTATTCTCATGGGACCCAGCTGCACTTCATTCTCCTCCATCTCCTCTAAGATCAAAGACTGTGCCATACTGAAATCTTTCCGCGGCCACATGCCATCTTAAGTAAGAATGCTTCAGGTTCAAAGGTTGCATGGTATATGCACGGTATATGCATGGTATATTCATGGTATATTCATTCAGTGACCAACACCTCGGAGTTCCAGGTAAAACCCTGGCCCGAGTTTCGGTGATGCCGCTGCCTAACCCAGAGAGGCCACTGGCCAAGACAGCACAAAAGAGTCCCCAGGGACGGTTCTCCTCCGGCGGGGCTGACTGAAAATTGAATACCCCATTTCATCCACTGGCTCATCATTATTTTGGGCGTATATCATGGGTATATCCGATTTTAATAAACATACCCATATATAATCTATAGATATGGATCTATCCGATTCATCTATATATAATCCATATTGTTGGTTCTATGTATTCCCGTAATATGTATGTGTTTCATCCTCATAGATGAATCTCATTGATTTTCTGGTTCTTTTTCCATGATATCTCCGTTGATGATTTCAACATTTTATCATTGTCGTCAAGATGATGTTCCTTCCCCTATATATATATAGATGATATACATTTTTCCATGTATGTATATATATATATATTTAGAGAAAAATGTGTGTTCCCAGTTATCGATGATATATATATATATATCATTTCCTACTAAAGGCAACCCCTACTAGCTGGAGCTTTCCTATTCATGGGGGTACCCCCAAATCATCCAGATCCACCACGACTCGGTAAACCCGTGCTGACTTGGGGATCCCCAGCAAGTCCCACACCTGGTGCTCGCCATCAGATACTGATCCACCCGGCAGGCTGACCTTGAGATCTGCGTAACTGATGCAGCTTTGGGAATGCACCAGCGGCATCTCTATTTACGTACTTACATACAATGTAATATATATATATATATATATACAAACAAAATACTTTATGTAATATCTTATATACTAGTGTCATATATACATATATAAATGAGTATACACACACATATATATATATATACATACTATACACAATATGTAGTCAGCTGTGAAGCTGGAACATGTTTTTCTGCTTCGCAACGAAAGCTTCATCAGGTTGGGCCTGGACCTGTGCTCAAGACCCTGGAACACTAGTTTCCTCTAACAATGGGTGATTATGTAGTTGGGTAATTGGGGTCTATGTTGATTGGGGGGATGATAAACGAACTCCACATATCAATATCAATATATATATAATATCATTTTTTCACTAGCCTTCAAAGCCTGACGAATGGAGCAGTGAACCAATTAGGATCAATTATTCATTAATCAGCCATAAATGAGGTGAGGTCACCATCATTTAGAAGGGTTTTCACCATCATTTCATGGGGAGATTGGTCGCTGCTGAAACTTGGCTCCCCGGCTAAAATGCCACCGGCGGTGACCAGGAGCAGAGCCACACACTGGTAGGAGGACTGAGTCCTGTTTGGAGCGCCACTCGGTCTAGGTGGCCTTGCTGGCCTTGCATTGATCATCATCAATGAAATGACTTGGCCATTGCAATCCGGAAAATTCTTGATGGGAAAAAACCCAGCAAGTGGGTTATAGGTTATACCGTATATACCATGTTATAAGCCCAGTTGGTTGGGTAAGTAGGGCGCGGCTAGTCGAGTTATAACTGGGGTTAACTGGGGTGAACCACCAAGTAGAATGAAAGATGATACTGGGGTACCCTCTGGTAATCAAACATGGCAATGGGACATCCATAAACAAAATGGAGGGTTTACTGGGAAAATCATCTGACAAGGTATTTTCCACTGCCGGGTTTGGTTATCAGAGGATAAACAAGATCTTTGGATATATTTTATTCTTTGATATTCTTTGTTTTCTAAACTTCTTGGTCCTGCCGTTCAGGAGAAAGGAGAAGAGCGCAGTAAACAGCACCTTGGACTGATTTAGGACCTCAGTGCCGCTCTGGATTTCCATAACTTCAACTTGGATTTACTAAATGTCTTAGTGCTAGGGTCAAAACAGGCTATTTTTCGGCTATGGCATGGTATGGCTATTCCATCCCATAGCGAGAATCCTTTCTCGGATTGAGAAAAATTTCCCCCAAGATGGAACAAAAACAATCCAACTTCTGAGCATGGAAGAAAATTGTCAACTGGTTGATGTTTTCAAAGCTGAAAAAAAACTGATGATTTTTTGGGGTGGATCATCATCACCATCGATGGTTGTTTCACCAATACATCAACCAGTTCTGAGATGGATCATCTTCACCACGAAGAGATTCACTGTGGCTCAGGCATTGAAAACCACGCCATCCAGATTTTGGTACGCAACCTGTGCAGAAAATTTGCCTTGGGAACCCCAATTTCTGGGGCCATCTCAGACCCATGGCACTAAGAATACTAAGAATATGTGCAGCAGTCGTATGTGGACAATGATTAATACATGTTAATCACATTAATACCATCAACCTGCTCCTACAAAGGACTATATCATGACTGTCCATTCCGAATTCCTGCATATCGACGTTCAACTAGGCATTAATACGTTGACGCAATTCCACTTCTGCTTCAAAGCGCCGACACCAATGTCCAAACCGTATAATACAATCCAACTAATATCCAATGTGCATAATGTGCCCGGACTCAGATATTGTCTGAAATCAATCTTTATACTGTACATCTTTACAAATTATATACAGGTTATTGATCATGATTCCTGATAATGACTTTCCATACTTGACAGAGCTTCCCTTTGTCACACTCATTCAAAATGGTCGGGGCCCACGCCTGTACACAGTAGTTCTGTATGAGATAGGTAACCGATGGAATGCCTGGCTTTTTCCGCCACCAGCATCAGTTTGGATGTCAAAGGCAACTGGTTTTTTTGTCCCTGGATCCCTATATATCCCTATGGCCTGCTGCCACTAGACAATCCTGCATTTTCCAATTGCTAAAACAGCGCTTTCCTGTTTCGTCGGAAAACCTCAGCAACAAGAAGACCATTTAATTTGGTGCTGGGAGGACTCAACGGGGCACCCGCTCTCGTCACACTGACCATGATCTATTATAAGAATATCTAAGATTCAGACATGATGAACAAGCAGCCCACCTTTGGCCGGGGTCACATGTAGTCGCAGCTATTCGCAACTCATGTCTTCAAACCCTTCGTCCAGGTTGAAACAATCAGCTCCGCACTACTTTGGCCATTTCAGCACAAAGGACAACTGAACTTGTCCTCAGGATTGAGGCTTGGTGGAGTGTCAGCTGGCTGGAAGGTACAAGTGATGCCATTCATAGGACTGGAAAAGAAGTCTTTAATGACTTCAAAATACAGTACTTCAAAGCTTGTCACTGAAGCCTCCGTCAAGTATGCACTGCAAATGATAAGCCCACACACACACAAAATCAACCGCGCTTTGTATCAGTGAAAGGATTGCTTTAGGGTCAATGCATGACACGTCTATCCGCTGATGCAAATGACATATCTATTGACTCCCGTTGCATGGATGACATGGTATGCTGGCTAAGGTCATCACATGCATTGCTTGTCTATAAACTGCTTCACAAGCAATGGCTGAACACCTGGCCCACCAACTTCAATGCATTGCAAAAAACATCAAACTTATCGTGCCATGATGCCTGGTGCAAATTGGTGCAAAGATCCAGCCAACATGGAAACCATACTTTCTGTTGCAACCTCCTGTGATGTGCTTGTTTTGACCCAATCACTTCTTGCTCTATCCGGCCAAATCCAAGCCAGTGAGGCCAAATTGAATGGAAATGATGGTCAGGTACCTGCAAAGATTTGATGAACTCAAACCGGTGCTTCGAAGATGCGACAGATGCGTGCCAAGGATTTTCTTATCTTTTCTTTGTAGGAGCCCAACCATGCAGTTTCACTGTAATGTGAGTGAGCAGTGAGCTTCAAAGAAACGCATCTCTGCATTTTATTTCGACCAACCTTTATGGATTTCACTGTGGGAGGAAAAACACGCGCACCCCAAGCCATTTCGCGCTCTCAAAAGCCTCGGCCAACAGCATTTCCATTGGGCCACCGCACATTTGACAAGGACTCGATTAAGTGAGTGATTGGATGTAGCACAATGTAGCACATATATATATAATATATATATATATACTGGAATCCAAAACTCGGTGAACAAGAAATACCTACCTGTTTCACATTTCCTGACCTATGACAATTCGAACGACCCTTCACCCCTGATTCATGACATTGCAAAGCGCAAACAATAAAACCGATCAATTGACATTGCACATTGTCAGTGATTCTTGCTGCTTCTCTCCTGTAGTACTCACGTTGCAACTACTCTGATCTGGGGTGATCGGGTGATCTTCTAACTGCACCCCTATACAGTGTATATATATATATATTATAATATATATATATATACATATGTGATAAGAGGTATGGTACAGCGCAATCACCAACATGCCGTGGCATACACTGGGTGCCGTACTGTGAAGCATTTGGAAACACCATTGCAAATGTCCCAGTGGCGTCAGTTTGTTCAAAGCATTCATGCACGGGACATCAAAATATTGTAGTTACTTGAGTGACTGCGGCCTTGCTTTGGGGTGGCTATGTGCCTGACATTTGGAAGCAAGGCAGGCTGCTTGCCGATACCAATTCTACAACGGCACCTTGTAGAAAAACTCACACATAGCAAAACAATCACGTGTGCATTTTGCACCTCTGAGAAGCATCCTGATCATTGTGTCTGACATGACAGCTCTAGTGACAACATCTACCTGAATGTTCCATATTTCGCTGCGTGTGTAGAGACATGTAGAGACAGCTACTACTTTGAGCTTTGCTTGAATCTGGCCAAGCAATTCTGTACCCAAAGTGGTTCATATCCATATCATCAACACTGATGAGCTGTAAAATGCAGCGGAAACCCACACACTAGTCACTAGTAGCTTTTTGGGGTATTGCTCCTTGCATCTCTCTCATATATGCCCATTGTCTCAATGAACCCAAGTAGTTTGACAAAATCACCAGTGGCTTGATTATTAAAGAACACATGGCAAAAAGATGTAAAAACTCAATGTGTTTTAATCGTGGACAAATGGGGGAGTCCCTAAGGAGCCAAGTTCTGCGCCCCCCGTCCATGGCTTGGGCCTTGCCGAGAGAGTCCTCACAAGTGGCTACCAGGCCCAAGGCAAGTGAAGGACTCCAGCAGGTCAACAGTAGAGTTTTATCTAAATGGCTATTTTGATATGACTCATGATAAATTATGATAAATTATGATAAATTGATACGGCGTTTCATATTAATTACAGAATATGTTGCTTGATATGGTCATTGATGATCTATAGAAACTATAGCTTTTCAACATGCCGCGCTAGCTAGGTCCCATTGCAGGCCGGCTGGAATCCTGCCCTATTTGCAGTATTGGTGTCATGCTTTGGTGAAGCAATTTTCCATGGATCGGACAGTGTTGGTTTATCGCTGCAACAACTTGTTTTGAACTAAGGACCAAAATGCAGGGATTTTTTCTCACCCTTTCACAACCTAGTGGACCTGGATCAACATCTTCCGTGTCACACCGCTTTAGCCTCTCTCTGCTTGCAAATGTGTGCAAATTGCAACACTACTTTTGATACTTTTGATACACATCTGGGCTGATTGATAGGGATTCCCATTTTACTGGGCGAAAAGAATTCTCAATAGAGCCGTGCTTTTTTCGATTGCTAGAGGCCTATACACTGTTGGGGGGGCTTGGGGCTTCGCCGGGCTTTGCGAAACAGGGCCTGGAATTCTAGGACGGCATGCATCTGGTGATACGTTTGAAGACCTTTGAGGCGACATTGAGCGGCGTTTGAATACAAACGCAGAGCACCAGTGCCAGAAACAGAGCTATAACCATCATGTATATCTAAGATTATCTTTATATCTGCTTTCGCGAAATGCCTTCGGTCAAATCTAGAAGCTTACGCCGAGAGGCTTCGCAAGCCTTCGCGGATTGACACGTATCACACAAATGCCTTCGCGGTCATATGTTGAGTTCCCTCGTCATACAAAATCCATAATTTCAAAAAACAACGCTGCTCAATAAACATCAATAAACTAGGCAGTACAATAAACCAGGTGCGACGTTGCGAGCAGTACAATAATCCAGGTAGTTAACTTAGTATAACCTCATATACTGCCAGTAGTACGAGTAGCATAAATAAAACACTAGTTTTTCAGTCATAAACCAGGTAATTAGCATTAGAAACGTATTACATACAATGTCAGCAGTTAGCAAAATCAAATCATGCCCAAATTACCATCTTTATGGGTGGTATAAACCATCAAGTTATATGGGTGGTTTATGACATTGCCAGGCCTCCAATGGCGAACCAGCAGGTCTCCATGGTTCCTTTCGTGCACTCCTGGCGCAGTGATGCGCAGTGCCAATGGGTGTAGATGGGCCATAGCATGGCATAGCACAAACAGTAGCGATCTTAGTATGGTCTAGTCTGAAATGGCTCAATAGAATATTAGTATAATGGCTCAATCTGAATATTTTGGATATTTTCTAATCTGGAAATGATGATAAACATTGATAAACCACTAGATTTGGGTTTTCTTCGGGTGCAGCCGAGGCCTTGGTCGAGTAGTTGGCTTGTCAGGCGCCTCATTGGGAGAAAAGGTCTCCAGGTGCAACTGCTTTCTCAAACAATAGGGGACCCCGAATTCCACTGGTAAATCATCATTATCATCATTTTCCCTACTGAAACTGCCATTTCAGGGGTCTACTGATGTCAGACATAGCCAAAGGTCCGGTGGATTTTCAGCATGTCCAAATGTTGTTTCCGAGCCCATGACCTTCTGCTTGCCCTCCTTGCGTTTACGAAGAAACTCTTCAAGGCTTTCAAGCACCTACGGCTGCTGAGGTTGAAACCATCATAAGTCTCTGTCATTCCAGTCATTTCACAAATGGCGGCAACTAGGATTTATGGGTACATAAATATATATATATGTATATATATATGTATATATATATGTATGTATATATATATATATATGTATATAATAGGATTTATGGTGATACAGTATATGGTGATTTAAGGGGAATGTATAATATGTTTCAGTTTCAGAAAGGCTAGGGTCCGTGTCAGCTGCTAGAGTTCTGAAATTGACACGCCAAGCAAGCGCCTGTCTGTCGGAATGGCCGCGAACCTGCAAAGCCCCCGCCAAAAAAAGAAAACAGGGACTAGATAGGGACCTGAATTGGTGTTTGCAAATAATTAATGCATGGAGCTGATTCACTTGCGATTTTGTACACTTGTCATCGAGTAACAAGTGCCATCCTATCTACAAGCTGTTTTCAGGTCATGCAGCAAACAGTCACGTCTGACCCAGAGTTCACAGGAGTTTTTCAAAAGTCAGGGAGGTGTCCTCATGACCTGAAAATCACTGAGCTTGTCCCACATGGCAGTTGGAACGGACTGCGAGGGGCATGGTCAGCCAAAAGTTGAACCTGGCCCAGCTGAACGCTGTTCACAACGACTGTGGGATGAAAGTGAGTCAAACTGGCCTTTGCTGAGGCAACCATGAGGAGAATTTTACGTCAGACTATCCTGAGGAAGAGTTTCCCTCTTCACCATTTATTGGAGAGATTGTTTGAAAGCATGTAATTGTGCAGTTTTTTTGGGGAGGCCAGAAACAAAAGCTATGGATTTGGATGCATTTGGCTGGTCAAATGGACTGTCACTTGTTGCATGCCGATGTCGCAAGACTTTGAGGTCAAGGGTTTCGTAGCCAAACTTCTTGATGAAGGCATCGGACACCTTGCCAGTCAAAGACATTTGATGCCAGGTTTTGCGTCTCCTGCCCTTTCCCGAAGTCAGTAAAGGTCATAAGTCAGAAAGGAATTGACATAAATATACGTGATAAATATACATTGCAGATATGTATATACTTGATCATAATTGTACTGTATGTATTAATATATACAGTATATATATATTAAACATAATCATACATATGGTTATGGCCCATAGTGGCTCAAAAAACGGGTATGGACTGTCCCTCGGTGATCCATACCTATGAATTGGCGTGGATCACCTTTGTTTTGGTATTGATCGGGGGGTATTGATCACCTGCGGGTTTTAACCCTTGATCCGGACCTCGAACTTTGAGCCGCGGCCATATGTAGATAATATTAGATAATTAATACATATACATACTACATGCCATGAATTGTATTGAACTGGGCTCGCTTCTGGGTGGTTGCACACTTTCACTTTCATCTCTGCCTGGTTTGAGCCTGGGCTTCCGAGCTCGTTCAGCCAAATAGCGACCCGAAAGACGCTCCTTTACAAAGGACAAGCTGAATCCAATGACACTGGCGAAACCCTGGAAAGGTTGGGGGAACTTGTTGAAACAAACAAAAACAGTGACACAGCCAACTCTGGGCAAAACCTGATATCTGATATGGAAAATATGATCTCCTGAACAGCGTTTGCGACACGGCCGGGAGCAGAGCCCAATCCGAAGGATTCCTGGGTCGCAGACAGGTTCCCATCTTATTTGAGTATGGATGGTCAGAACCCCTGATGCTTATCCTCCGCACAAAACACTGCATTCTTGGCATTTCACATTGATTCACATCATTTGTATATTTTGATATATTATTTTGTATAGGGATGTATAGGGTTTAGGGTGTCGGGTTTTAGGTTTCATTACTAGTGGATTTCAATTCAGGAGTTTTAGATTTTGCAACACTGTGATCTTGCAAACAACTGACGGGAAAACACAATTTCCTGTTGTCTGCCAGGAGTATTAAGAAGGCAGCACTGATAAATATCATGGTTGATCTTGTTTCATCCTATATATATATATTTCTGTCTTGCAGTCCTACGTGTCATGTGGGAACAGGTGTCAACCGCCCGGCCTTGTCCTTCAGTCGCTGCCAAAAGTTCACCAAATTTAGCTCCTGCACCGTGCTTTTGGAATTGGTGGCTTGGGGGAAGTGACACCTCTCAGTACAGTGAATTGTTTTGAGGATTACCACCTGGGACCTTCGTCATCGAACATGGTTTTTGAAACTGAGCTAGACCATGCACTGAGTCAAATACCCAGGGACCAAGGACAAACATGGACAAACAAGATCTTAGAGTTTCACTGAGCTTTCAAATGTCCCAACCATTCCCAAACATTCCCAAACTGCTCCGAAGCATCTCCCAGCGTCCGCCAACCCACTTTGGGCGCACCTCTAATGGACGACCCTCATACCATCGCGAGCCTTCTGACTGACCAAACGGATCAGATCTTCTCAGCAATTCGATGGAGGCATTTTGAGGGTCACCATCACAGAGGATGGCGAAATCAATCAGCCGCGAGACAAAAATGTCCTGGCAAAAACGACAACCGAAAAAACATGCAATGGGAAAAGGCTTTGTATAATGGCGAACATTATAGATATCTTTCATCATTTTCAACATAATCATCATAATCATCATAACTAGCATGATTATCATACTACCATTATGGTTGTCACCACTATCATAATTAATCATAATAACATTGATAATTAATCATCATCGTCGTCATCGTCATCGTCATCATCATCGTCATCGTCATCATCGTCATCATCGTCATCATCGTCATCATCGTCATCATCGTCATCATCATCGTCATCATCGTCATCATCGTCATCTTCGCCATCATCGTCATCGTCATCATCGTCATCATCGTCATCATCATCATCCTCGTCATCATCGTCATCATCGTCATCATCATCATCAATATCAATATTGAACCACACATACATTACATGTACAGTCTTCAGTATTGCCAAATGCTGGGAAGCCGTCATCAAGCCAGGCCAGCAGCTCGTCGGGCAACATGGTGTGCTTGCTCACGGCAGGAGACCTGATGGTTTCTGACAATTTCTGCCTGGCACTGACCTTTTTTTAAAAAATATATGTTTTCCCTCTGGATGGAAGAATTGGAAGTAGATTGGAGGCAAAACTGGCGAAACTCATGACTTAGGAACACCTGGCAATTAACCTCCTATATCGATACCAATCTAAACTTTAAATCTTCAAACTATTATCTATCTTGAACAGCACCAGGTTGGGAGTTGGGCCTTGGATACAGCCGTTCGCGCACCTCTCGGGATAGCGCCTGCGATGAACAAAAAACATGTGGGGCGGTCAAAACATCCTGAGCCCTTTCAAATGGTGTTTCCACATGTTATTGTTGTTTGTTTTTTAAAAGTTGTTTTTCCCTCTGATCGTTTTCCCAGTGCTGGCTTCACACCTTGATCAAGAATTCATATGGTGTTTTCTTTGTGAGATGTCAGCTAACAACCACCAGATTTACACGTGCTTTTGCGAGAAATCGCGTGCAAAGTTGGAATGATGTGCCGCGATTTTTCCCATCGCAGGAGAGTTCTTCGATTTTCTTCACCAAACTCAGTGCACAATCTCGCAGCGGCCACTTTTCAGATCTTTTCATCCCAAATCACACGGATTGGGGATGGTGATTGATCGGATTGACTGGCCATCCCCGAGCCTGTCAGAACCAAGCCGCTTGGTCGGAGAATTCATCCCCACAGTACCGGTGATCTCAAAAAAGACTCAAAAATCTGTTTGCTTCGCTAGAAATCGTTCAAAATTCACATGGAGAAGAAAATCACTCCATGTTTCCCCCTGTCATCATTTCTTTTGAGGTATTCCTATGTGATGGGCTTGTCGTATGTCATATTCCATCTGCTCCAGGGCATGCCGCGGCTCCCTGCGGTGGTTCTGTGGATGGCTCCCCTCACTGAAATGCCTTGCCGTGTGCAGTCCATGCCCGTGCCCATGTCCACAGATCCGCAATCATGGATCATGAAATATCATGAAATATCATGAAATATCATGAAATGGTGGATATCAGTGGATATCCAAAAAAAAAGATACATGATCTCAAATTCCACTCTACATGAAATCAATTGAGATCACATAAATGTATATATACATTATATACATATATTACATACATATAATATGTTGTTTTCGCTACTTTTATTTATCTTGCACGGTGTTTCCTTAAAAACATGATACAAGTACTTTTGATGAATGTCTGCACCTCCTCCACCATACCGCAGCAATGCTTCCGGAGGCTGAAGTGCAGGTCGCAGCTATCACCCACCTGGCGCACAGCTCCGCAAGTACCATTTAGGTTTGAAGTTTAAGTGAAACTGCGGTTCAAAAATCCATGAACTTAGCATAAATTTAGATATATACATATATATATTACATGTATACTAACACACACATATATATATATATATATATATATATATTATATTGAATATTGTAATACTATGTAGATATTCAATGATATAAAACTAGAAAGCAAAAACCATGAGTCCACCAATCAGTCTGTGCCAGCTTCCGGATGATCATGATGACCTGGTCGAGCTGCCAGCTGCACTCTGAGGGTTTCACCTTGAAATCCAGGAGGGGCTTCCGTTCTCACATCGGGTTGGCATCTTGAAAGTTATATGTATATATGTATACCATGTATATCACATATGATTGCATGTATATATATATGTATGTATATAATCAATATATAATGTAGATCATTTATATATATATGATACTGTAACTATTAAAAACATGTCTCAAAATGATTCAAATCATACCTTTTGGGAGTTTACAAGTCTGGGTAGTTCCATCAGAATCTGGCCATGTCAACCACCACTTTGTTCTCAGGGGGCTGCAGTTGCCAACAACTTGGCATCGATGAGGGTGTCAAAATCATCCTGGCGAAACATACAGGGTTCTTCACAGAAGTTGCACTTTCGCTCCCTTGCGGATCCTTCAAAAAACTCTGAGTTTGCTTGCGTTTTCACTCTGACTGCTACTCTTTGGGATGAGTTTATTCATCATCTGATATCATCTTATGAGAGCTGGAAGGCAGCACTTTCTCTGTCAAGAATGCTATTTAGCATACTTAGCAACTCCAGATTGCCACACTACCTGTAGCTCGGCGCCTGTGTGGCTGAAGTCACGCCCTTCTTCCGAAGCAAAGATAGCAGATGCTTTGGCCTCAATGGCAATCCACTTGGAAGCGCAGTTGGGGTTTGTAATGGGTAGAACTATATGGTAATAAGCTTCGTAGATTTATAAGTTTGGATGGGGTCCCTAGAACTATGGCATATGGAATACTATGGTATACTATGGTTACATCTCCACGACTGGAACTGCACCAGGAACCCAACGACTGCCACGACATCTGATTGTATCTCCAAGGGACGAGATTTCAATGCGCAGCTCGGACACCTCTCACGGTCCCAGGTGTTTCACATGTCAAATTTCGATGAATGTCTAATGTTTGTTGGCAATGCACATCTTTGCTCAATCTCCCAAGTTTCTTCTCATCTCCAATTTCTTGGTCAATTTCCCATATCTCACCAATCTCACCATATTAATTATCACATCCATTCACATCCCCATGATCATTCCAAGTCTCATCAAAAGCCAATTATCACCATATTTGATCATTCCAAGTTTCATCAACACAGAATTCCGTCATTTATCACCAATTATCACCATGATAAACATTTTACCAACATTTTACCAAACACAACCCATTCCGCTGCCATTTTTTGACCTCCCACGGCACCTTTGGTCGTCGCGGCAGCCGCAGCACCAGAAACAGCTCCTCAGATGTCTGGGCCCAGATGGCACGACCTGATCCAGCTGGGCCATGGGTGATGGCCATGGAATCTTGAAATATGAGATCTGTGGATAATATATGGCCCAACACATGCCATCCATATCCATCCATGGTATATACATTTTGGATATACTATAATATTCATGGCCATGGATAGTTGGATATTATATGATTTCTATATGGGGTTGACAGCTGATACCATTGACCATTGACCCTTGAAATCCATGTCAAAGTATGTCAAAGTGACAACTATGATCAACTACGTATGACAAAGCGCTAAGAATGACTCCAGTGCACAGGAACACACATCCCGAAAGTGCCTGAAAGGGTCGATTTCCAGTCCTGGAAGGTGGAACAGGCATGGTAATCTGGCCACATCTGGCCCAACATGCAGATTCGATCATATTCGAACAAAGGCCAAACAGCAGGATGCAACAACTTCCAAAGTTCAGCGAATTGCGCCTCTTGCAAGAACTTTCGCAACTCATGTCGTGGCACCGATACTGTGGCCTCGATTCTGCAAACTTTGCGCGCAGGATCTTGACTTGACGTATCTTGACTGAATATCTTGATAATTTCAAGATGCAGTCCATCGCCGCTCAAACTAGAACATCTAGAACTATAGAAACCTTTGCAAACATTAGACACATTAGAAACTTGGAAATCTAAGCTATTTCTGTTTGATTTGCTGAGGAGTAGGCATCACCATTGGGCCTTGGTTGGCGGGATGCGGGACCTATCCTCTCCTGCCATCCTGCCAGAAGCTACAGCCTTTTGCTTGGCCTCCGGCCCTGCCACAGGAACGGCTATGACCTGGCAGTTCCAGCTTCAACAAATCTCTCAAACAGAACAGAATAAGCATGTTAGTTCCACTGCTGGCTGTATGCCACTTGCTGCTTCAGCATGTTCCAAAGAAACTGAAGCTTAAGTGAGTGCGAAGACTCAGAGGAGATGGCTCCTTGGGCTATTCCCTGATGCTGTGTATACCATTGTATGGCAGAAGCAGGGTCAACATTTATCACATTCAAAGGCACATGTGTTGGATGGGACGTAAACGAACATCTAGCGCAAGCAGCAAGACTTGCAACATCTTGCAACCTATCACGAACGAAAATGACAACACGCCTCGCGCCAGGTCTTTTTCTTCTTGGGCCTTTCAGAATCCTTGTAGATCACAGGCAAGTCCTGCCATGTGGCACGTTCACTCTGTGACGGAGAGTACAAAGAATCGCATTCAGCAGATCCACTTCCTTCATCCTACACCTGAGGGCCACTGCACAAGTCGATGTCAAAATACTGCCATGAAGGAAACTTGGCACTTGCCGTATTTATCATTGACTGGACGGGAACTAAGCCATGATATGCCATGATATCTTGCGAAGGAGAAACAACAGCCATTCTGAAGCGCCCTTCCATGGACCTTCTCTGGTGGCTTCACCACAACATTCACCAAGTTGTGCAGATTCACCAGCAGTTTGCAGACCTCGAAAGGCTCAAAAGCTGGCAGCTTCAATGGTGGAATTGGTGGAAGGAGACATGTTTCAATCAGGTTTTTTCAATATGCATATTACGCTGCCTGTTCACGCAGAAGATCGGTGTTGCAGGCTTTCTCCAAGGCCTGTCAAGAGTTGATCCACTCACAACACGTGTCTCAAGCATCGTATTACTGGCTGAATCAGAATGATTCACCAGTGGAAAATAGCGGGAATAAGGAAGGCCATCTAGGGATGATTCCCCTTCCTAACCATCATTCCAGTGACGTCACAGTGATCTCATTATAATTCAGCCAGATATAGCATCATGCTCCCTATGCCTGATGTGACTTGTGCCATTGGTGTGTGTGTGTTCTCCGTGATATCGCGCCTCTTTCAAAACATCCTGAGCCTCTTCCCGACGATTCATCGCCGCCAGAGCGCACGCACGACGGATCCAGGCCTCAGGGTGACTTACATTGCTGCTGTCAGACTGACACCTAGAACATCCTAGAACTAAGGCACCCCACCTTCAAATATCTTGGCTCCAATTCACACGCTGCTTTCGCGTCCTCGCACCGCTAACTAACTTGTAAGGACCGAGGAAACATGTTGTCTAGGTATCAATGCAGGGAATTCCCAAACAATCTGGAGGTTTCTCCAAATGGGGGATCCCCAAGTCACCGTGCTTGTTTCAATACCAAGTCATGGCCATCCATGACTTAGATGATTTGGGGCTACTCCCATATTTTAGGACACTATTTATAAATAAAATGTGTATAAAACAAGTTGTTGCTACAGAATGTGGTGGCTTCACATGTTTTCCGCCTCGGCCGCCTCAGCATAGGCATCCAATCGTAAATAGGCTAAGGCCTCAAGATGCACGAAATCCATGACCCTGAGGATTTCGGAAATGACTTTTTTCTGTCAGTACAGCAATGATAATAACCACCCATCTTGTTAATTAAGGCTACAGTACCTTTTTTAAAAAATGGGGGGTGGTGGATTCATGTGGATCCTATTAAGCTATTGCTTTACTCACATTAGTTGAATCAGGTTGAACCTTTCCATCCCAGGCTTCCGAGCACGACTGGCAAATGCGATGGCCCGAAAGGGCTGCAATGCTTTGGGGCCGCGCTGTGGGAGAGGCCTTGGAACACGCAGCAGCTGATTCGGCAGCTGTTCCGCTTGAGACAACTGGAACATCCTGAGACCAATCTAGACTCACCAGCTATCCTATCATATCCTATCTATATATCCTAATGCTAATCAGGATCATGACACCCTTAGGCCTAATGCTATCTTTCAAGTGACCAACCCCAGATAAATTCGTCCGTTCATCCGTATTGGCTTGACTTGTCATCCCCAATCAACCAGCCCGTAGGATCAGCCCGTTTGAATTCACCAATCCACAGGGTTCCCAAACATTCCACGGGCCAATGCTCGCAGTTGATAGCCATTCATAGCTGGAGACTTTTCCACCTGCAGCGCAATTGGCAAAACCATCATTCAATTAAACCTCATTGGCACAAAATATGTCTTGTGTGACGGCCAGGGAAACTGGACACATAACATGCCATAGTGACTAAATCAGTGAAATCACACACTAATTCATTAGTTTGGCATATTCTGGTCACAACAGAATCCTGCACTCTTCCAACAGAATTGCAAACCGGGGACACCAAGGCTCCCGGATTCCCCCTTTGGCTCCCAACCTCAAGGAAGTCCACCATGTCACGGGCATGATCCAACGCCTTAAACGCGCCAACCCGCTGGGATGGGATGAGGTCCTGAATCCCGGATGGGAGCACTACACTACGCCATGACAATTTTGTTTCCACACAAACCAGCACCCTTTTGAGGCGAATGGTCTGCAACACAGCAGAAGCAACCAAATGTGAACCTCGAGTACAATCAGTTTTTATATACAATTGTATAGTTATAGTTATATACATATATAATTACATATCTATTTGAAGTCCAAAATTCCGCATTGAGTCCCGAATAGATACCGAGGTCAACACATGGCTGTACTCTTTGACAGCATGTCGAAATTCTCCCTTTTCCATTGCCATATTGCCCTGCCAAAGAAGCAAACCAGCAGCAAACCTCTTGCCACCAAGGACATATTCAAATCATGAGGTGTTTGTTGAGGTCTGCAGATTTGAGCAAAGAGTGGATAGAGTCCCCTAGAACCGGCAAGCCTTCCGACCAAACATGCTTGATACTGACCTTGCCTGCTCTCTGCGTCTCACCGCATTTTCCTGGCACCATTTAGGACCAGGATCACATCTCATCGCACAAAAGGTCCGCAGCTGGAGATTTCTGTGTGTGTTGTGCAACAATCAGGGAACTTTGCGAGAGTTTCTCAGCAAAAATCCTGCGCTTCATGTTTCTCGAAATGCAAAGAAGCGTTTCATTTGGGCAGCTGGAGTGTTTAACTGAATGCAGGAAGCTTCCAAATATTTTCAACTCATCAAATCCATTCAAATCCTCCATGCATCTGATAACTATTGATAATCCAAATCATTTCTCAGGAAGCCTCCATGGACGTCATGATGGATTTCAGCTCTGCCTCATGCAACGCCTAAGGAATGAAGGAAGCTGGCAGAGGAAAGAAGGCTCCACAAACAGGATGGTCTACTCCCAAAATTACTGACACATGTGATTTTTTTGAAAGTCTTCACCAGTAGCAGGATATAAGTTGCAACAGCTATATACAGTATATAGATCTATATATACCAATACTGTATAGTTCAGACAATAGAATCAGCGGTTTCACCAGTATAACTTACAACATCTTACAACTGCCTTCATGCGAAGAAGTTCTGCAGAGGCGGAGCCCAGGTCGGAGGTTGCGGGCCTGGCGAGGTCAAAACTTACCGTAACCTGGGTAAATGGCTGGTAAATAGCTGGCAAATAGCTGGAAATTTGACATAACCATGTAAACTATGCTTCAATTAATGTCAAGGTTTCACAGTTTTACCTATGATTTGAAGAATGAACTCGAAATGTTGCAATGGAACGAGGATCAGCCATGAATAATCAATATGAATCAATCCCACAATATGGTTCTAACATGTTCCAACAACAATATGCGCATCCCCACATATCCCAACTACTAACAAATGGACGATCAGACCCCGTGCCTGAGCCCATCTGAGCCGGCGTGAAAAATGGACAAGCTCTGCATGGCAACGGCTCCCAGAGGCTCCGCAGTTCAAACGCCACACTCCAGCTGGGTGGTAAAGCTCCAATATGGAGCCAACTGCTTGGTCAATTTTTGATGTTTTCTGGCGTCAAATTCGGTCTTTGGGGTATCCATCCTAGCTGTCTCTGGAAAGTTTGAAGTGCCCCTGTTTTTTTTTGCATAGCCTAGTGCAGTTTGTATTGTGTAAGTTGTAGAGTATGGACTTGTATGGAATTGTATGGACATGTATGATTTCTTAAAAAACCATCTATGCTGTTTGGTTTGCTGCATCGAAACTCACACGGGCATGATCTTAAGATATCTGAAGTCAAACTCCATACGAACCGACAGAACGTTCAATCTGTTGCTATGAAAGGCAGCCTGCCTTCGCTTGGATTCGACGCCTGGAGCTTTTCAAATGAGTGGCTGGGTACAAATGGCTTTGTCAATAGGGCACCAGTGCCTCAAAATCACATGTCATGTCATAGTTTACTTGAGAGGGGGAACACGAAAGGTAGGTAAGCAAGAAAGGAACCGAAGAAAAAATGAAGGGGAGAGGGGAGGGAAAAATACATAAAGTGGAGTCTGGTAAAAGCGACGCGGCCATTTTC
>Ga0126342_10005539_pt1 | contig 22072 bp, 19 predicted proteins | sample Cyp1metagenome_FD_92528 | JGI IMG/M metagenome (GOLD analysis project Ga0126342, IMG submission 92528) | Coral microbial communities from Lord Howe Island, Old Settlement Bay, Australia - Cyphastrea 1 metagenome | ecosystem: Host-associated > Invertebrates > Cnidaria > Coral ...
AGCGCGCCGGTATTGGCTTCAAGAAACCCTCCCCTTAAGCCATCAGGCAAGGAGGTCAAAGGATTCACGTGTGAAAAGGAAAATGAATGTAGGATGGCCATGTTACATGGAGTGTAACTCACAACTAGATTTATCTAGTACAATACATACATCATATGTATGCTTCTCTCTCTCTCTCTCTCTCTCTCTCTCTCCCTCTCTCCCCCTCCCTCCCTCCCTCCCTCCCTCCCTCCATCCATGACATGCGAATATATGTGTGTTATATATACAGCAATATACATGAGTCTGAGTGCCGAGCTGCTCTTCACCACCTGAACCGCTGTGCGGTTCGCAGCAAGCCTAGGCCATCCTACACGCGGAAAACCTATAACTTTGGTCCTCCCTTCGTCAGGGCCTCGGGTTGGGCTGCGCCCCACAGTTTGAATGGCAGGTTGTGGAAACAAACGCTGAAACTTACTGGGAACAGAACGATCTTGAAGGTGATTCAAAAAAGTGATGAACCAGTTGAGATTTTAGGTGCTTTGGATTAGGCGAAATATTGAAATCTGAGATTGACCAGGTGCTTTGAGTTTTCAGTAGATGTCACCGTATCCACAAGAGTCATCGTGACAAGAGTGTGAACAAACTGTTTGCGAACCGCCTCAGGTGTCCAGAACGGGACAATATCGCCTTTGCTTTTGTGTAAAGGATGCAGCTGAAACCTCAGATACAAGTCCTGTTCAAAGGATGAAGTATGAGTGGCTGATAGAAGAGCCCGTGACAGAATGTTTATCAGACTTATCAGACTCTAGATCAAGATTGATCAAAACTTGTCAGCAATGCGACACAATGTGGTAAAAACTGTTCTTGCCAAGGCCTCCAAAGGGTAATGGGGATGTGACTCGACATGAACCTGAGGTAGTCTTTGGGCAAATCACTCCCTGCTCTGCTCCAGAATTCTTCATTCATGATGCTGGAAGTGTTTGGAGCCTGGGATTCACCTTCTGCACTGGGTTGCAGACAAAATGAGCTTTTTGAAGGCCAAAGTCTGAAATAAATAGTTCTAGAGTTTGCAGTTTCTTGTTCTGCTTTACTCATCACCTCAAAATCAACAGTGAATTCATGCAAGTTGAGAATGAAGGGCAGTTTCAGTCAAAAAGTTGCGGCTAGGTCGCATGATGCGGTCTTCAAACAGGCTTTTGATTTTCTGAGTTCCCAGTCAGTAGGTTGGCAATTAAACAATATTGAGCACGCATTCCTGCTACATCTCTTGAGGTCGTGATCGTCGGCCCTGACAGTCGTCGAGATGATGCAGAAGTTGTGGAAGGGATGGCGGGGAAGCTCAAGGAAGCCAAGGAACGCTCCTAGCAGAGCTTTCTATATAGAAGGAACATAGGGAAACGAGTTTGGAAACTCAAAGACTGTGACTGACATGGAGATGACGAGAAGTGGAAACAAGCCCTGCTGCAACTATTTCTGTGTCTTTCCAAACTTTTAAAACTTTTTTTCCAGACTGAATGGTACCCGCTCAGCCTGGACGACCCTTCTCCTTGGCCATTTTCGGCATGGAGCTGTCCATCTTCGATCGCGTGCGGCTGGTTGGAGCTCAGACTTGCAGAAATGATCAGAAATGTCTAGCACTGCATGGAGCATCAGGGAGCCCTTGAACAATTGCTAGTCTCTTTTGCTTCACAATTCTTGGCATCAAGAGAGTGATGGCTGTTGCAGATCTTGGTGAGATTTGTGTTTGTTACGAGCAAATCAATGGCGCCGTCATGAATCCTAACCAGAGTCTCAGACTGCCCTTAGTCGTAACTGGGCTCTGACAAGCCTGACGGCCTGACAAAGCTTACAGAAAGCTTGAAGAGGCACGGAAGGACGGAAGAACATGGAAGGTGCCAAGGAGGTCACAGGGAATAGATCGAATAGGTCGAATAGGTCGAATAGGTCAGAGAAGTCGATGACTCGACAGCGGAGCCTGGGTTCCGAGGTCAACAGCTCGCAGCAGTGTGGAGTGCCCGGGGCAGAGGCCATGGATGGAAATGGAGACAATGCGACAGTTTAGTTATGATTATTATTGATTATTGAAGTTATTGGAAAATGAATGAACATGACATGTCATGAATTGTAATCAAGAGACATGGCTGTAAGAATCGACACAGTCATTGAAGATCTCTTCATTGATAGCCAAAGCAGCCACATGACCAGAGATTAGCCACAGTTGACCATCACAGCATGGCAGAGTCTGGTAGAGCTGCAGCATGCCAGGAGTTTGCGGAAGAAGTACAGAGTCGAAACACTCTTGGAAGGTGCTGCCCAGATTCGACAGAGATTTGTTAAGTTTGCTATTCGAATATTTCGAATTGAACGAAAGCCATCTTGCAGAGAGGGCCATGATGATTTTTCCATATTTTCCTCGTGTGACTCCGGACTTTGTGAGCCTGTGGACAGCGTGGACAGCTGAGATCAACCATCCCCTTTGAGCTGTGCCAAAGCTGAATAAAGTTTGAATCCAATGCACAAAGTGCCAAAACTCGAATGGATCTCGATTCTCGTAATCTGATGTAATCTGTCTAGGTGATTCAGATGGCCACATTGATGACATGTCCTGGCAGGGGCCGGCACCTGGGGAATGAATCCTTCAGCCTTTGGGCCAATGTCACTCTGAAAGCCTCTGGCACCTTCCGCTTGTGTCGGCTCCCCAGAGAAGATGCAAGTCTGAACAAGGATGAGGATGGCACGGATGGATAGAGAATGTATGAGAATGTTAGATGAGGCATTCGATGAGGCATTCGAGGCATTGGAGGTATTTCTTCGGCTCTTCGCTGTCCAAAGACACTTGGTTTCGCATCTTCCGCATCCGCTGTACTTCCGAGGTTGGTGTCAAGGCGCTCGTCCAGATGGCTCTCGACTCACTTGCAATCGAGGGGAGGAGACTGTCGTGCCGTCCAATCATTAACATGCTCAAGAGTCAAGCAACTTCTTACCGAGAGATTGTAGTTCTTAAACTCTGGCACATATCCAAAGAGAGAGAGAGAGGGACAGAGACAGAGACAGAGACAGAGCTATCAACGGAATGGATATGTTAAACACATGAAAACACAAACGGATGAATGATCGAACAGATAGAATAAATTGATCAATAGGCGTCTAAACAAATGAACACAATATGGCCTACACTTAGAGATCTCACTCTGGCTGGAAATATGCTTTGCCCTTCTATATACCCACTGTGCACAAGAACTGCTGACTGTGGAGAGATTGTGGAAGAGCTGGAAACACGAACCAACGCTGACAAACTGTTTATCTGAAATGTGCTGGTCTAGAACGATCCCTTGTTGAGTACAAGTCTCTAGGCTTCTGCTCTATATGGCAACAATTCACAGCTCCTCAGCACTTTCAACTTGGAACATATCGATACATTTCTAATATCTTCGAATGGTACAACTTGGTACAACGGTAGAAGAACTCAGTTCCAAGCGATTTCTGAGCGACAGGACTTCCGTGTTGAGGCCCTACGGGTCAATGTCCGAGGCAAGGGGTGGCACGCGAATTTCATGGGGATGACCTCGAGCCTTGTCCACCTTGTCCGCAGCCAAAAAAAACCAAAGATGTAAACGGCACAATTGGCAAGAAAGCTCTCAGAGAGCTAAAGTGTTCATATTTTCATATTGTTCATATTGTTCTATTGGCTTTTCTGAAGGCCCTGAAGTGGCCAATGAACATTTCACCATGCAAAAGCAAGAGCCTTTCGTGCCAGGACCAATCCAGTACGCGGGAACTATCAAGATTGGAGGCTCTGAGGAGTCTGCAGCGACTCCGAAAGCCCAGATTCACGCCACATGTGGCATGTAAGGTCGGCTAGGTCGGCTAGGTCGGCTAGGTCGGCTATGATTTCAATTTTCAGGCGAACGTAGTAAGACGTAGTAAGTGTTGAACAACATGATGTGTTGCTGCCTTGACAGCTGCAGTTTTGTGCAGTTTCCTTTTGGCTACGATACAGTTTCACCTGTGCTGAGGGAACATCATTCCAAGATCAAGAGTCATAAGACGTCATAAGACGTCGCGGATTCTCTGGAAAAATGTACCTCAATTGAGATGGCATGGTGCGTTTGCACTCCTTGAGTCTTTGAGTGTGTTTGTTGGCAGGAGATTACAGTCAGGGGAGGCGAAATGGCGGGCTTCAGTCGACCTGGCAAAGTTGAAAATCTTGGGCCCAAAAAATCGAAGACATGCGACTCATGCGACATCCTGCGACACAACAGGCTCCAGTGACCGGATCCGCCTGGTGGATGCCGCCACTGTGCAGTGTGGAAGCCCCGAAGCTGAGGCCCTCAGATTGAGATCATGTTCAAGTTTATTCTCATCATTGTCATGTAGAGAGATTCTAAAGGCTTGGAAAGAGGTTCTAAAAAGAGCTATACTCATAAAAGATCATCAAAGACATAACTATAATATACTGACTATACTCATAACCTTAAAGAGCTGAGCTGTCAAGCTGTCAATCATTCCCTTCTATGTCGGCGTTTCGGGCTTTGTCTCGATCCATGCACACAAACAGGATTAATGTTGTCTAGGTTTGTATTGAAGGCACTGTGAGGTGTTGGAGGAGAGTTAGGTTGTAAAGATCCGTGCAGAATCAAGTTCCTTGCACTGGGTCTGAGACTGTATTTGTTTTTAAGTAACATTGAACAGTTATGATCCAACCTATCACGTGAGTCACCTGCAAGGGTTGGAGATGTTTGGATGTTTGGGCCAAGCCCAGAGCGCCCACCGTGCCAGTTCTTCTCGTCTGGCATCGACGTCGAGCAGTCCTTCTTGTCAGGGTCGCAGACTGCTGTCATTGGATCTGTGATCCATTTTGCTGCACTGATGTTTAGTGACTAAACAATCAAGTCATGTCAAGTCATGTCAAGTCATGTCAAATCATGTCAAGTCATGTCAAGTCAGTCAAGTCAGTCAAGTCATATGTTGTTTGATTTGATGCCTAAGTCGTGTGTCGTTTGATACTTGCTGTATACTTGTACAACTTGTACAACTTGTACAGCTGTACAGTTTAATGTACAGCTTATGTTGTCAATTGTATTGTGTCACAATATGTCACAATATGTCACAATGTTTTCCTTGTTGTTTTTCTTGTTGACTCGCACCGAGGCCCAGCGGCCCTCCTCAGCGCATCACAGCTGATTCAGTGATATGGACAGATGTCAGGGCGTGGAGACCTGGACAATCCGACAATTTCACGACGAAAATCACGATGTTTGCGTCGTGTTCATTCAATCTTCATATATATATATGTATCTATATTAGTTATAGTATGTTATAGTTGATGATAGAATATTACTAATATTACACAGCTTACTATAATGTTGTATAGATATGTATCCACATGTATTGCAGTGGTAATTCGTGGGTTATTTGTGTTCCTGTGTTGCAAGCCTATTTTTTTGGATGGGGTTTGCAGCTCCTGTTTTGGGACCTCCAAACAGCAGTCTTGGATTATCGGAGTTATCGGATTATTGTTGGAGCACTGTGGGATCCTTTTTGGTGTCTCTTCAAGCCTGGATACATCCGAATTAAATCGAAATAAACCACCAGGCCATCGAATGTCTATTTTTAGGGCGATGACAGGTAGTGAATTCCTAATGAATTCCTAATGAATTTAAGTGTGGCTGTGTCACTGTGCCAGGTCCGTGATGCCAGGCCCTTGCGGGTGTGTTGGTGTGGTGCACCGGAAGGATGTCCGGAGGCCAAGACAGAAATGGCTGGAACAGACGCCATGGTGCCGCCATGGTGTCGCTGATGCACTAAGTCACTAAGTTACTAAAGGCTTTTTTGATCTTTTTTGCTTCCACATAGAGCGGTTCCTGGGCTGTACTACTCAACAACTGGCCTCGCTGTAGTGTTCCACAGCCTCTTTGACAAAAAAGGCCGCGCGCGCTTGCAGTTCTGCGATGAGTTACATATGAGATGTGTTACTAACGGCACTAAACTGAACATGAAGCATTGACCCTGGAATCTCTGAACTCCCTGAAACGGTTTCATCACCTCAAGCTCTGAGGCAGTACAGGTGAAGACTTCTTGGCTGAAGCCCAAGTAGTTTCGGATTCAGCTTGGAGAGCCATATCCCGCTGTGATGTACATGAGTTACATGAAGTCAAAAAGATTGTGAGGAAATAAAGATTGTCCAACATCAAAAAAGAGTGAAAAATGATCACTCCCTCTCTGCGGTAATCGCATGCACACTTTGGCTTGCCCCAGTCCACGCTTAAAATATCGCAACTTTGAGCACGCTCATCATTGATTGCAGTATGGACTGAGATCAACGCCGCGCTGATCATGCCAGTGGGACCTACAACAGACCCTCCACAAGTGCAGGTGCAATGAGGGTCCACAGCCCAATGGGCCTCAGCCCCTCATTGCAATGAAGTGTCCTCAAGTTTTGAAACGCCCCTTCAGACATGTCAGAATCTGGTGGGTTTAAGTGGCAAATCAGCGAAAATGCAAAGCGGCTTGACGACATGTCATCTCTTGGTTCGATGCCGCCTTCAGATTTCGGGCAGAAGTGAGGTATAGAGCCTATTAAAGGCCTATTAGGGCAACATAGGACACCATAGGACACCGGGCCGTCCAAAACTCACCATACGGGCCATCTTTGGCCTGGGCTCGTTTGGATCGGACTCGGCTCAGAACGTGGCGAATGGTACCTACTTCACCTACAAGCTTTATGGAACCTCTATGCAACCTGAGGTGCTCAAAATCCGTTTCAATGTGTTGCAAAAGACCAGGATCCAAAAGCGAATGTTTCACTATGTGATATTGTCATGTGATACAATGTTTCACTTGTCTAAGATTTTCGGGATGCACTGCCTTTTCAAAACCGTCCTCACGTATCCGTATTATTCCTTCCACTTCACGGACTTCCCTTTGCATGAACAGCCAGTTGCAAGAGATGAGCAGGTCATTGGTAGTGCAAACGCAACATCTCATGCTCAGCATTGCTTGGCACTTCGCCACTCTTCGCCTGTATCCTGCGTTGTAGTTTGCAGTTTGCAGTGTGACAGGAAAGAATACGTGTTGTGGATGACTACACTGCTTGTGGCAGTAGATTTGCTGGCTTGAACAGTTGCGAGCTGAGCTGCAAGACTTCAAGCCGTGTTGGGCTTTTGCCTGTGATTCCCTATGCATCCTCTGCAATTCCATAGTAGATTTCAATGACTTCAATATATTTCAATTGGTTTTCACATAACATTTAGAAATTGCGCCTTGAGAGTTTGACCTTGGAGGATGGCAGAAGGCAGATCATTTAGCTTTAACCGTGCTTAAACAATGCTTTGAGGCTTAGGACTCCATGACGCTGCAATTTAGGATGCAAATGCCCTGTTGGTGAGTCCCTACAGTCCTACAGTATCAGGAGTCCTGCCACACTTTATACCTCCTGCCGATCAAAGCCTTGGCTCTCTGCTATTTGAGGCCACATAGGCATGAGCACACAAAGCTTTCATGGCACATCGTACTCCATAGGTCGGCTTTGGAAGCCTGCACAGCCGCATTGCTGAGGCTTAGAAGTGATGAACAATCCTGGAAATCCCCAATCTGACGGCACCAAAGCAGAGTGGAAGACCCAGTGAAGGCTACCATTAGACCAGGAATTGCTGGCTGCACAGATGATTTACAGATGCGATGTGATAAGCAGTGAAGGACAAAGGATCAATGATGGCAATTACATTCGCATCCAGGATCTAGATGTCCCATGATTTGTCAACATCTATCCGCATCTAGTTTGAGAGTGATTAAGATGCGCAGGTATAATTCTCCCTATGGATAAACCCAGACTTCGTTGTGTCGATAGAAAGATCGTGGTATTGTCAGTGAAACTTGGCCAAGGTGTGATGTCGTATCATTATGTATCATTGGAACGATGCTTGATATCATGAGTTGGAACGACAACGGATCCAAGGTTTCGGAACATTCTCATTGGCAAGCACGGATCCTATCGGGAAGCAACGATGCTTTCACTTCATTTCACGAAGTCAACAGAAGTCAAGGCAACGGGCCAACCCGGCCAACCCGGCCAACGCGGCCAACGGGCCAACGCTAGGACGTCATGAGACAAATGGTGGACACAATGGACATCAATGGACACCACGACACATTTGACACTGGACGCGTCTGGACGCTTAGGCCAGGGAGGTATCGCGTTTGCCACTGCTTTTGTGGCAAGAGCCTCAGCCGGTAATCTGTGGCTGCGGATGGCTTCGATGCTTCGATGCTTCATCGATGCTTCATCGATGCTTCATCGCTTCATGCAGCTTCTGGTTTCATCTGGTTTCCAAGTTTCCAACTCGGTGTCAGGTCGTGCTCCGTGCTGCCAAGAGGGAGAGGCACAGCTTTGTGTGTTCAAAAGAGGAAAGAGACAGTGCTGCACAGTGATGAATGGCCCCAGTGCACACAGTGCTTCCAATAGTTCTATTGCTGCTAAGTTACGCATGTGAAGCGGTTGCGCTACAGCGTTTGCCTCCGCGTTTGTAAATGTCTGTGCAGTTTGCAGTTCCTTTCAGAAGGTCGAGATGGGGTTCCCCAAATCTCTGGAAGTTTGCTCATGTCGCGTCGCGCAGGACTTCTACACTGAGGTGGGCGCTGTTTTGGTGGTCCTTGGACTCAGGAGGGCTCAGGTTTAAATTTCTAGAGTTGCCAATTTTTGCTCCAAACTGTCATTGGAGTCATATTCAAATTGTTGCAAAATGTTGCAAAATGTTGCAAAATGTTGCAATGTTCATTGCAACTCGAACCTTCTTGTGGCCTTCAGCCTGCCACTGAGTCCTCGGCCGAGATCCACACGCGCACTCCGTGTGGGCACTTGGGTAGTGGCAGCTGCCCCCTTTGAGCTTGCATTAAGAGACCAATTCATGACCAATTCATGACCAATTCACGACCAGTCTCGTTGTGACTTCTGAATCTCTTGAGAGTCTTTCTTTGAGTGTGGACTTTCTTCAGAGAAAGTGCTGCCGGAATTCAATGTGAATCGAAGTGGCAGAAGTCCGTAGTCCATCCGAGCAGTGCTGAATTTTGTCTTCCTAGATAGGAAACCAAAGGCTTTTCTCTAATCAGTTTCTGCCTCTTTTTCCAGACTTTGGCTGGAAGTCTACATGTCAGAATCGTTTCTTCAAGCACGGAGGTTCTTCAGCGTTTGCATGTCGTGTTGAGGTTGGTGGCGCCAGTGATTACACCAGAAGTACGGCCGTCCGCCAGCCATGGATTCTGGAAGACAAACGCATTTTCCGCAAGTTGGCGTTTGAGGCAACATTTTTCAGTACGTTTCAGCACGTTTCAACACGTTTCAACAGTTTTTTTGCTCACCTTACTTTGCAACAAAACATCACATTGTGATCAACACATTGCGCATCGCCAGGGACATGAGGCCTCCTGGTCATTGGGCTGAATTTCCAAAGGCCTGGGCGGCCTGGGTTGTCGTGCCCTGCAAGCCACCGATGCCCACCGATGCCCACCGATGCTCCTAGTGTTTCAACAAAGGATACACAATGCAAAGATATGCAAAGATATGCAAAGTGCAACACAAAGGAACATATCACATCGGTGGAATCTGTTGAGAGATGTTCAGATTCTCAGGGCGGCAATTTCAGCACATGTAAAATGTGACTATACGATACTATACGTACTAAGATACGTGGTACTAAGTTACTGGATCCGTTTTGGAACCTTTTTTGTTTCTCAGCCGAACAATGCCAAAACTGCGATGGGCCGCAAGCTGTGCCGGTAGACAATCCAATGCATCTCGGAAATATGGGAAAATCATACCTATCTATCCACATGTTCCTAGTGAGATTTGCCTGCACGAGGACATCACGTCTCGTGCTCAGCCCGACCTTTCTGGCACACCTTTCAGCCTAACTCAGCCTATCTCAGCCTAACTCAGCCTAACTGAGCCTCGCAGTGATCTTGCCATTCTTGCCTCCAACTATCCTCTGGCAAAGTTAGTCGAGAAGATTATGGAGAGCCCCAACGATGCGAGACACCTTTGTTAGTCGCAGTATTGGACGTATTTGGTAGGTCCAGTGTGAATACTCGTGAACAACATTTGGTATTCACAGGATTCATGGAAATTCGGAAATTTCCATGAAAATCATGAAATTCCCGTGTTTTTTTTCTTTTTTTTTGTGTATTCTTTTCGTTGTTTTGGTGTCCAAGGCGCACCATCTACGTCCGGACACTGACACGGGACGTGCCGCACGCGGGCTCCATGGGCCCCATCGAGGTGCCGTGTGCCGTGTGTCACAGCGTGCCGTGCTTGATCTGTTTGTTTACTTAGAAATAAAATGAATTAAACATGTTTAACATTGATTAACCTGTTTAAACTTAGAAGAAAAAAAATATTAGAATTTCCTTAGAATTTCTTATTTTGTTTATTTTTGATTCGAGTTGCGTGAGTTGCGTGAGCGTGGCCCTGAGTGGCCATGTCTTCGTGGAAGATTAGGAAGAGGAAGTCAAAGTGAGCATGCAGCTGTAGGGAATTCTGTAAACTGCTGAGGCCATGTTTGTAGGAAGTTGGCACTTCGTAAATCTTGGTACAATGTCATGGGGCTTTGTCCGTTGGTTTAAGGAATCGCTCTGCCCTGTGCAACCAGATCTGCTGTTAAAGTTGCAGGTGAAACTCTTCCAAGTGTGGCCAAGGTCAGTGGCCGCAAGTCTCACGGGTTCAAGACGGATGAAGATGGTTCATGCCCTTTCATGTGCTTTCATGTGCTTTCATGCCCTTTCATGTGCTTTCATGTGCTTTCATGTGCTTTCATGTGCTTTGCTTCGTGATTTGACGTTTGAGAGAAACAGGTGGAATGAAGGAATGATTTGATCAAGACTTGGAATCTTCAAAGCAACACCAAACCCACAATTTGCAATTTTTTGGGGGAATCAAGATGGATCACTGTTCTACGGTTCTACGGTTCTACCGAGTTTTTTTCTTTGGATTGGAAGTCTTAACGCAGCTTTCATCCCTGAAGTCCACGGATGTGAGGGTGGCAGATGTCACCAGCTTCATTCTGGAAGACCTTCTGGCTGGCCAGACCCAAGGCTTCATGAAGGCGTGTGGCTCCAGTCTCCGGAAGTAAACCTGTTGTGCAAATGGAGAAAAGGAGGAAAAAAGTCAAAGCCAGTTGAAATCAAGTTGAAAAGCTATGAAAAGAAAAGGTAACGTTTCACATGAAATGGTGGACTGGCAGACTTTCAAACTTTTTGAAAGCTACTTGAAGTACCTGTACCGAACATACTGCGGTCGCTGCGTTCACCCTGCAGGACGTGCTCTTGGACGAGCCCATGAACCCTGTGGGCATAATCGTGACCAGTCACTCGTTCTGGCCTCAGCGACCCAATATCGAATCGTGTGTCGAATCGTGTCGAATCGTATGATTCTTACAAGGCTTACAAACCGAATTATGCACAAACCGAATTGAAGGGCCAGACAGATCCCGAATGCTTATGTTACTTATGTATACTGTACATTACTGTACTGTACTTGTGTTCAACATAGTTCAACTTTGTCTACCCTGCAAAAAGTGGCAAGATCTGAGTACGCGGCAAATCGTCTCGCAGCATTGCTGTTGTCAATTTGTCTTCAGTCCAATCAATGTTCTTCAGGACTGATGCGTGGTACGGACAATGGATCGAAGTGGAAATCGAAGGCCTGAGTCGAAAGACAGCAAACAAATATTGTACTGAACCATTCCCATGTTGGCATACTATGGCATAATGCCATGTTGGCATAACGCGACGATCCGGATTCCTGTACAAGCTGACCGAACTATCTACCAAATACTTGAACTGGTTGGAGAAGTTGAAGCAAGTTGATCAGTTGTGACAGGTCTGGGAGTGCACCGTTTCTCCGTGGATGGTTGGACAGAGCGATGCCCAGCATCTCCGCATCTCTGCATGTCAAGACCCTCCTGGCAGGAACACTATCATACAACAATATATAACACATACTTACGAGTTATTTGCATGTCCAAGCATTGTCCAAATCCTCCTTGCGCACGAAGGAATTGTGAAGACATGGATGCTAACACCTCATAGATCCTCGATTGTAAAGTACTATTGGGTGCTAGGAGCGTACAAACTTGGAGTCATAGCAGCCACTTTGCAGAGTTGGAGTTGGCAGTTTTTGTGTCATCCGTTCCCTGGCAGCTGTCACAAGGCCTCCCCAGCAGATCGGCAGGCAGAGAACAGAAATGGGGTTCGGTTTGACTCATAAGTCAGGTCGAATCAGGCAGAATTTCCAAGTTCAGAGGGCACTGGATTTTAATATTTAAATTATTTAAATGATATGAATAGATTTTGAATAGATTTTGAATAGATTTTGAATAGATTTTGAATAGATCTGAAATAGATCTGAATATCAGACGCAGAGAAGGGAACACAAGGAGTTTCAGCGCCAGGCACGGCGCATTACTCAGGGACTTCGCGACCCTCCCCTGTTGCCAACAATGTTGCCTCCACCAGAGGTGGGGAGTGCTGTGCTGCCGAGCTGATTTGGAGATACTTGGAGTCTTCAGTGAGCCAGTGATAGGTATAATACATTATTATACCAAGAGTAGATTCGTCTTGAACCCGACAAATTTGATGATTTTTGATGTTTTTTGACTGCTTGGAGAAGAATCGGACATCGATGATATCGATACATATCGATACAGGATTTCCGTTGAGGTGGAACTTTGGGAATCCCACGCCTACGTGTTGGAGCCTTGTGGTGGTTGTCCACCTGGCTTCGAATGCAAGGAGGAGCAGGGCCAGAAACTGTATGGTGCTTTCCTAGCATCTTGACTTCGAGTTCTACGTCAGTGTGATGGTGCTAAAACCGCTTGATAAGCAGATCCTAAGTATTTTTCCAAGTTGCGAAGTGGGAGACTCCTTGGAACCACTTCGAGATACCAAGTGGATGCGACTCCCAGGTCAACAGTTTTTGGCGGTCCCCTCTCTCCAATGCTATACCACCTAAGCCGGCATTTTTCAGAGAGAAATTGTTTATAGATCGAGATTCACATTTTGTACACACACCTTGTGATTTTCGACTCTAGCCTCTTTGCCTTGTTTTCGTATTTGCCAAGTTACCGAACGTGCGCAATGAAATTTCTGTGGCTGAGTCTTATGTTCAACTAGTTCTCCTCCATTCCCGAACTCCCTGCAGGAAGAAGCCAAAATGGTTGACCGACTGCACCGTGAGGCTGATAATCAGAATCTGATAGAAATTGTAATATTTTGGTGGGACTTGTCTTGAGCAGACATAGATTGATATCCCTGGAGTTGATGCAAAAGAACAACGAGTGAGTATGAGTCAGTGCCAGGGCTGCCAGAAAGGTGGGCTGATTTTTGTGGAAGAGGAGTTGGATCTAGGATTCAAGCTTGTAGCTATTTGAACGAGAGGAGCCTCGCAGACATTTCCGTTCTTGGGCTTTTGCAGGCTGAGTTGGACCTTGTCTATGACGACAATGGTGACGCAAGCATTAACCCCAGATATGGAGCTTCCTGAAGCCAGGTTTCATTGATGGCATGTGGCAACATGGGCAGATGATTCGATGGTCACTTTGAATCTTTGGTGTGCGCAGTTCACCCTGCAGTTCCACCCTTGCAAGTTTAAGATGCACACTAGGTCATCAAGCATGCTGACCTGGACGATGAAACTTAAGTCTGGACGGAAAACCAAGATTATTTGTTGCAAAAACATAACTGAAACCAAGCCAAGGACTATTACTGAAAACTTGATCTTAGCATATGGATGAAATGTGCTGAGCCCCGCAGTTTCTCAAATTTCGATGCAGTGACCGCCCTGCATTCAGATGATCCGGAAGCAGCGAAGCGAACCGTCTTCCGTGCAATGTGCCGCCCGATTTGTGGCGATGGCGTGGCCGCGATGCCCAGCTTTGAAGTCAAAGGGTCGGTTTCGCAAGAATCATTTTCTCCAAGTTGTGCAACTTGAAATAACTTGAACATGCAGGGAATTTCAATTTATTCTTGTTGATTCCAGTTTATTCTTCAAACCGCTCCCAAACATGCAGGGACAAAAGTGCTGAATGGACAAGCATTTCAGGGACAACAAATTGCGAGGGAGACATGGCAACACGGGGCACCGCGACAAGACCGTTCTATGAATTTTGTCAATGAAGATGGGTCTACTGAGTACTACTCGTTGAGTACTCGTTGAGTACTCGTTGAGTACTCGTTGAGTACTCGTTGAGTACTAAGAGTACTGAGTCTCTTCCATCACTGACGAATAGACTGACGAATAGTTCGAATAGTCGATGGTCAATGGAAACAGAAGAGCGCCGTGACTTGATGTGCGGATTCCATCCCACCAAGCACAAAACATTTGTAATATAAATAAATATATATATACAGTATATATATAGTATAAGTATGTACATAGGTAGATGTATAATTTTCTGAAACTTAGAATGCGATTTTGGAAACGGCGCGCTGCAAAAAAAAGGCCGGAACATGCCAAAAAGTCGTGGGGCCCTGCATTTTTTACTATGTAAATATATATATATATATATAAATAGTCAAAGTATGTACATTGGTAGGTAGATGTATAATTTTCTGTTTGCAGTATGCCAAAAATAGATGAACATAATAATAATAATGATAATAATAATTATAGCAATATATATATACATACATACATACATACATACATACATACATACATATTATAATACATATGTACACATATTTTGTATAAGTTCATGATAGTCTGGAAGCTCAGGGCCTCTTTGTAAAGTATCTCAAGTTTGTGCCCAGGCACAGCCGGGTGAACAATGTGATGACGGCAACTTGCGATCCATGGATGGCTGCAACGGTGTTTGCGAGGCGAGCTCCGGCATTGGCAAGACTCTTGCGGAATGATGTGCAAAGATGTCTGTCTTGAAAACTTCCTGTAGATTTCTGTTCAACATGATTGCATAGCATGTTCAAGGCGTGAACTTTTCTTTTGTTTCATGTGTTGACATGTTGTCCATTTTGTCTTCACTGACATTCTCCAATCACCTGGAACTTGGGGCCAGTGTTCGGCAGGTGGAGCAGGGCTTCGAATGTGCCAACTTTGAGAGTTCCCCCAGCAGCTGTTGGCCCAGGTGCGGGAAGTTTGAGACTCGGACTCAACTCAACAGTAATGAGACTTGTAATGATTCAGTAATGCAAAGACCAGGTAATTCAAGGAAGCCATGTGAAGTCCGGTCTGCCACGCCCGTGCCACTTCTCCGAATCAAGGGCACCTTTGTAAGATCGATCACCTGGTTACCCATAACAGTTGAACTTCAAGTTGAATCAGTTGAAGTTTTTTTTTATTTTTGTGTGACACACCCTGGGCTCTGTCTACCTTTGTCCTGCGGCAGGCTGTGCTATGGAGACACTGGATCCGACTGGCGGGGCAGGCACGCTCATCTCAATCATCTCATGATATCGTTATCTCACTAGCAGCCCTGTGTTTGGACATTGGTTCGTGGGATGATACTGGGAAAAAAGTCGAAGTTTCCTGGAAAAAAAACCTAAAATTACTGGAAACATCATTTAAGATTCCTTCCCCTGATCTTTTGGTCACCTGGTCCTTTACCCCCCTCATCCTTTTAAGCCCGAAAGGAAGCTTGAAGAGGCCACACACCCTCAATAAAACCTAACTGTCCTACATAAACATCCCTGAAACGAACTGAAAGAAGCAGCAAAAAAACATCCAAGCAACTCCAACTAAGCCCTAAAATGACACCTAAAAACCTAAACCCAAACTATATAAATAAACCTTAAAACAAAATCAAACAAGCACCAAACCAACCATAGATCGGCACTATATAACACAAACGTAAACATGAAGAAACACCAAAACAACCATAAATCAAACCAAATTAAATCGTAAATAATAATACAATCCAAATAAACCCTCAGCAAAGCCTAAATAAGCGATAAAATTAAGCCCTAAGCCAGCACTAAATAAACCCATGCACTACATAAGAAAAACCGAAATAGACTTTAAAACTATCCCTAAAAAAAGTCTAAACCAACACAAGGGATTCAAGGCCAAAACACTTTAAATACCATGCAAATTGCATGTTTGAGTTCCAAAACCCTGCACATATGGTACAAATAAGAGATTTCAGCTGCAACAAATCCTCCAAGTATAGATTCTTAAGTTTTTTTTCCAGTGTCTTATGTTCTTTTTCCAGTGTGGAGAGTAGGGGTGAACCTTAATTCCTTTTTTTTTCCAGCTGTCAACCGTTTTTTCCAGCGTCTAGCCCTTGGCCAGTATGAGACGGACACATCCCAAGCTTTATACAAGTCTTCCAGGAAAGCCGGTCGTTTCCCTGTCTATGGCAAGAGCCTTAAATGTTTTTCAGCCTTGAAAGGGTTGGCAAAAAGAAGCATCCTGCAAAACAAGGACGGGAGAAAGGTGACATTCAGGTGACAGATGTATAATTTTCGCATATGTTGATGACACATTGATGACAACTTTCGGGTTGAGATCTGAAGCGAATTGCATTCGAGCACACCGAATTTACCGAGGTGCAAATGAATTTGCTCAGATGTCCTCCTTGGGCGCAACCTGTGCAATCGAAGTTCCTTTGGACTTTAAGGTGCGATCAAGTCCGAGGGTCGGGTCCCGCCTGCAGAGTGACTCTTTTGGAAACTTAGTAACTAGCTGCAACTAGCTCCTACTTAGAGTTTCCAGGAAGAGTTCTGTAACACTTTTCTATCGGCCTAGTCAAGCAGCAACTTGACTCGGGGTTTTTGTTCTTCGGGATTCCCTGATCGATCAAAAGTTGCTGGAAGACTCTACTGTCTTCACTGTAAGAATCATTAACAGCTATTAACATCTATTAACAAGATTCTGCGCAGATTGCGCGCAGATTGTCAGAATGTCCAATCGCATCAATCGCTTTCCGCGTCAGCTCCAGGCACCAGCGGTCAGGAGCTCAGCGGAGAGCTTCCATGGCGAGAGAGGCCCTGTAGGAATCTGTAGGAATCTGTAGGACCTCATGAAGGAATTGAAGAATGCACACAATGCACACAATGCGCATGGACATCGCAGGCATCGCTGAGCTTGTAACATTTTGTAACATCGTTCTTAGTCTTGTGATGTACGGTGCATATCTGTGTATATCTGTGCATGGCACGCATGGATTTGCTCCTGATACCTGATATTCTCATATGCCACTGATACCAGTCCAGAGATCGTTTCAAAATGTTCTTCACATTCACGTTGTGCCTGTTTGCCAAGTGCAGTTTGGAAGACGATACAATGCTATACAGGCTACAATCCGTTATACATCTTCATAGTTTGGCAGTTTAGCAGGTCACCAATCTTGACTGGACCGACTGTACCTTCCAATGCCACCTGGCCCTCCCTAAGACTTGGCCGAAAGTGTGCTACAAATGGATTGCTTCGTCGGAGCCCAGAGCAGAGCACCGCCAAACTTTGAAGTTTTGAATTTTTCTTTGAATGTATATAATGTATTTTGAAGTTATTTGGAGTTGGGATTGTTAGCTGTTGTGATAGGTTAGGACCTGTTAGGAGACAAAAAACTTGGTGTGGCAGGATTTGAGATGTAGCGTCCCTGATTGAAACAATGGAAGTTGAACGTCGAGCAATGTAGCGGCAGTGTAGCTTTTGCCGAGGGAGACCTTTCCACCGGCTGGTGTCACAGCCAATATGTTTGAAGCTGAGATGACAGCAACCAAGAAAGTTGCAGTGTCTCTGAACAGAACAAGATTCGGTGCTCTTCGGTCTTCTCTTCAGATGTGTTTTGAATTGTTTTGACAATTTGTGACATTCATGTGAATGGGCATGGGTGAAGTCGATGACAGCTTCCCAAATTTGGAACCACCTACTACTGAGCCCACTTCTGCTATATTGTCAGGGTAAGAACTTTGAGTGACTTTGAGCAGTCTATGTCTCCACAACCTCACACAATACCATTACTTTGGGCTTCGAAGATTGCTTCGTGTGCATTACTTCGATTCTCACCTTACTGAGGGGCTTTTGCCCTGCGGACATGACGGATGCGACGCTGCGGAAGTTCATCTTTGCACCCCGAGGATCGTGTGGGTCAAGCGGGCGAAAATGGGTCGGGAAACGCAAAAGTGCAGAAAAAGATCAGAAAAGTACAAGACTACAAGACAGTTCTATCGCAAAGTCTTTCTCCAAGGGGGCTTGATTGCGCCCAATGGTTACAGCCAGAGACATTGACGAAAACTGAAGCCAAATCCCATTTCACGAGCCCCTCCAAGTGCTGTGCAGGATCTACTGTCAGGCGAAATCACGAGCATGGTGCAACCCCATAGAATTCAGGTTTACTTACAGTTTGCAGATCATGCAAGAGAAGCATGCAGCATTCAAAACTTAAACCCATACAATACCGACAATACCCTTGTCAAGAGACATGATAGACGTGCAATTCGTAACTTTTTTGTGCTGGATTTGTTCACCCCGACTGGTTGATCCTCCGCCAGATTTCGCCACAGTGGACTGTCAGAGCTACGAGATGCAATACGTAGGTAGGAGTTTGGAAGGGAGGAATCGGAGGAATGTGTGGTGGCATGGCCTAGGGGCCTCTTGACTTTTCACGCCATAGCGCAGTCAAGAGGAAAATTGACAAGCAGCTTGGAATGTTTGGGCATCCAAAACAGCATATGGTAGGATGGAAGACATAGTTGATTGAGTCCACTGTAGAACTGCAGTCAAACTGAGTCAAACTTGTTTTATCAAGCTTGGTCTGGTCTGGATTACACTGGGGCGTTTTTCATCGGACCATGAGTCTTAGATGGGGGGGTGATACTCGCTTGTGTTTGGGCTGATATGTAGTCTTCCTCAACGACGGAGGATCATTCTGAGAAGTGGTGAAAATGACCATATGTTTGAGTTGTTGTACTTAGACGCTGAAGCAATTTGAACACTAGCTGTCACTAGCTTCAGATTCTTGACGTCGTGTTTTGCTCTGAACCTCAGAGAGGGTGTCTGTGACGTAAGGTTCCCCTGTTTCTTCGTGATTTTCAGAGCATTTGTTGGGAATCTACAGGGGACACCGGGGACACCTGGCATCTGGCCGTACACCGCCGTACACCGCCGTTACGAGGCAGTGCAATGGACTGTAACGCCACCCGCAGCTGGCAGCCACCAGCCGTGAAGTTTAGATCTCAGCAGAGGCACTGTGGAAACGGCACGAGTGAAGAAGCAAACTTGCATACAATTGCAATCAATTGCATACAGGTCATAGTTTCAGCCCACAGAGTTTTGTGCCTTTGGTACCAAACGGTCTAATTTTCGGGGTGCTGAATTTTGATCCATACCTATTAGACTCATTAGACCAAAGAAGGTTGCATAATGAAGCTGTGGCAGACTCGGGGCCCAATCTTCATCACGGGCTCTGAGGTTCGAAAGTTATGACGACTGTGCCAAATTCTGTGAGAAAGACCAGGCCAATTTTGGGTCAAACTAATCTAATCTCTGTGCAACTTAGTTTGACCTCAAAATAACGAGAAACTTAGAGAATTGAGCAATCAAAAACGAAAGCATTCAGCACACTTCAACACTGCACATAGATCACATAGTCATGACATGTCATGACTAAGTCGCGTGTCGAGGAGTGCAGGGCGGCGATGTTCTATGTGGATGATTCATCAGGTGGGATCTGGACAGCACTTCCCAAACTCCAAAACTTGCGGATCCTCATATATATTTGTATATATAACTTATAATACTGATACGATCTTATACGTACATACTGTTTTACATACGTAATTATGCAATCTTATGCATACATATTTATACCTGGTTACCTAACTTTAACCTAGCTTATACCTCTAAGTTATACCTAACTGGGTCGTCCCTGGTCCATATATCATTTTCGACAATCTTATATGAACTTTGGGCGTTGCCATGCATTTGAATGCATAGTGGCAGTGTCATGCGGAAGAAAAGGTTTGTATGGTCAGCGCTTTGCATTTGCAAAATTCACCGGCCCTGCAGGCAGTTGAAACTGATTGAACTCCGTTGATATGGATCGATGACATGGTTGGAACAGACTATCGGATCGGTGAAGTATGACATTTACACAGATTGTCCAAGCTGTTCCACCGTTCCACTCAGAGGCGACAAGAGATGTTAGATGTCAATAGATGTCAAAAGATGTCAATAGTCCAAAGCTTTCAGGTGGACAGAGGTGCACCCAAGACAACAGTCTGCCAGAAGCACAGATAGCTCACAGTTTGCCAAAGGTGTGACAGTATGTAGCAGTGTGGCATTCCAAAATCTCAAAGCTTAGACAACCGAGCGAGAAGAGGTCATGAAAAGGTTACGAAGAGGTCATGACACAGTTGTCAAAGTTTTGTCAAAGCTTTGGCATGCAGTGACTATCCGTAACTATCAGTGACGATTAGTGACTCAGGGCTTGGAGCTTTGCCAAGGACTTGCACAGCCCATTGTCAGTTGGTGGATTCCTGTGACGCTCCATTCACAGTGTTTCGAGCTGAGACACTGAGAACCACTGAGATTTCTTTTTGAATTTCAGTGTTCAGATGGTTTCGGGTTTGATGCGTTTCCATGTGTTTTCATGAGCTTCATACGGCTGTAGATTGCAGTGGTGCCTGTGGTGCTACATGGTGCCACATGGTGCCGCACCGTGTGAGGCCGGAGGCAGATCGAGCAAGTCCTGACCAATACCACATTGGCCCGAGTCTCGTAGAACAAAGTAAAACAAAGTGGATGGCCCGAGTCTCGTAGAACAAAGTATATAAAACAAAGTAAAACAAAGTGGGGCCATGAGCACAACTGCTTTTTGGAGTTCTTGTTTGCGAGGCCGGAAAGTGCAGAAGGCTGCGGCAGACGTGCCTAACGGACCAGCTGTTTGCACACAGGTGCAGTACTGATCACAGCTTGGAGAGCTTGTTGATCCAAAAACCGCTCGGAAATACCACAGCCGCAAAGGTTGAAGTCCAATGGTTGTAAGAAAGCAAAGGATCAGTGCCATGGGGAAGTGGGATAATGAAAAACCGCAACAACAAGTGTAACAAAGGGAAGTCAAGATCTCTGGATTAATTTCGACATTTCGACCAAAAGCATTCAAATCATAGGAATATGGCCCCGGAGGCCTCACGGCCCAAGCCCGTTTTCGCATATTTCTCTGGAGGCAGGAGGATTTCTGGGGTAGGACGGTAGGACACACGTTTGACATGAGTCTCAGTGAATCTCACGTTTCTCAATGCATTTCATAAACCAGGCGCAGTGAGCGCTTACTATGCCAATCAACGCGGTAAGTATCCATCAGGACAAAGATGGAGCAAATGCGTGGAAATTAGTTCAGAAATGTTCAGAATGCAGACGAATGTTCAAAGTTTGTTCAAAGCTTATCACAGTCGACTCTGTGCACTGAGCTCTGTGCAGGGGTTATCATCATCCAGTTCGACTCCATGGTGGAGCTGCCAAGCGGTGTGACTCTCAACCAGGACAGATTATACAAGTGTCAAAGAACTCCTGGATTATACGTATATAATATGCGTATATATAGATATAGATATAGATATAGATATAGATATAGATATAGATAGACTCATTCGACCACAGCAATATCCTTTTTTGTTTTCATAGAATTATTGATCTTATATTGGTTACTGTCATTCTAGTTTGGAGTTGAGATTGTAATAAATTTCCTTGCTTAGGAAAGAGTCTAGGAATGTGCTTAGGTAGCTCCCCAACATGCTTCCAAACGCAAAGACAACGAGCGCCCCCTTAATCCATCCTCGGCAGTTTAGAGATCTGAATCCGTGAAGCCAATCCCGCTGCATTTTTGCATTATCTAGTGTTGATTTGAATAAACACTGTAAAGCGATAGGGACCCCCCAAAAATCCATAACCTATATTTTCCTACCAAGCATCAACAATTGATTTTGACGGCGGATCACATATATATATATTAAGTATCTAGCAGATAGAATATTATCCAAGACTTCTGGGAATCTTCAAAAACGAAAATTTCCGAGTTTGCAGGTGCAAATCACAGATAGAATATTAGAATATTCTATCTGTGGGTTCGTGTATATATAT
>Ga0126342_10005540_pt1 | contig 22072 bp, 22 predicted proteins | sample Cyp1metagenome_FD_92528 | JGI IMG/M metagenome (GOLD analysis project Ga0126342, IMG submission 92528) | Coral microbial communities from Lord Howe Island, Old Settlement Bay, Australia - Cyphastrea 1 metagenome | ecosystem: Host-associated > Invertebrates > Cnidaria > Coral ...
GTAAGTATGTAAGTATGTAAGTATGTAAGTATGTAAGTATGTAAGTATGTAAGTATGTAAGTATGTAAGTATGTATGTATGTATGTATGTATGCATGCACTTGAAAGCCCCCCATTTAGTTACATTCATTTACCCAAGAGACCTTCATTTAGTTCAGGGACTCTTTATTGCTACGTTTTTTGCCAGAGGGTATATGCTCATTTTTGGGAACATACTTCACTTTGAAAAAAATCATGCCATAATTGCCATCATTAATACTTCCAGATGTATACTGTAGCCCAAATTTTAACCTTCCCCAAGCCATCACTGTATACCTAGGTCTCTCGACCAAATCAGGGACCACCGGCCGCGGCCTCCGAGGAAATCTGATTCTCCTGTTTCTTGGCACGTAAGGCAAGGACTTCGTCTCGTCGGGCCTGGGATGGGAGGCTGGCTGTGGCCATGGCTATAGTGTACTGGTGTATAAATGTAAGATGATGTATTAGACATGTATATATATATGTGTATATATATATAAATAGAGATGCATACTAAATATGATGTGTTACACATGGACATACATAGTATACATCTTGGATATGTATTATTGTGATTTATTATAGAGACATATGTATAGTGTGTTGGAGAACATGTGTTCACTATTCATTCTTCATTCGTGCCCTTTCTATCCAAACATATCTCTGCCGCCTTCTGTGTTTATTTGTTGCTTTTTCTTGTTTTGGTTTGTGGCATAAACAAATAAACATGTATAAAATGCTTAAGAAGCCAAGAATGGGATAAATGTGGGATTTTCCCCTTTGGCATCTGCTGGCCTTTTCGTCATCGAAGGACGCCAAAGAGCTTTGAAGTGCCTGGGTTTGCAATGCAAGGAATGCCCTGACCGTCACAAGGTGTATACATGATACATCATTGTAAATCATCCATGTATGGAGTTTTGGTATCATTTTCGGATCATTCTATGGAGTTTTCCTAAAATGGGGAGTACCCCTAAATTATCCAGTTTTCCATGATAACTTGGTGAAGCCTTTATTGTTTCTTGGGGATCCCCAATTGGAAGAACCCCCCCCCCCAAAGAAACCAAACAAGTATATGAATCCTGGCCACACATCTATACATCTGGGTAACCTGGTTCATGAGCCCAGCAGCCCACCACTTTTCGTATACATATTTTAGTCAGGCGGCAGTATCAATGACCGTTTCTGCTTTCTTCTTCCGCCTGATTTGAAGGCGTTTCGCCCTGTTGGATGGGAGCTATGCATCTAACACCGGGACTTTAAATCATGTCAGTTTTCAATTATGGGGAGGTACATATATATATTATATATATATAACACCAGTGACCTTTCATCAGCAAAATGCTGGCCTTTCACCAGCAAAATGCTGGCTTGAAGCGATTTTCATCAACAAAGCGATAGACGATAGATTTAACCAATGACAATTGAAATTTAACACGGTTCAACCAGTTGTCAGCAGAAAATCGACACAAAGAGAAGTTGATCTCACCAAGTTGCCGCTTGTTGGACATTTGCTGCTCGAATACCTGGATATTGTAGTACCTGCCAACATATGCACGGGATGCAATAAATCACGCTCCAAAACTGGCCTCCTGGCGAGTTAAAACCCTGGCACCCTAGGTACCCTACAATAGCTGATTATATAATGGATGTTTATTCTCCCCAATATGGCATTAATAGGTTTTGACCCATCCCCATATCTAGAAAGTGGCATCTTTTTGTTGAAGGCCAGGTTTTTCGGACAAGGCACTTTTTCGAAGGCATGGTGGCCGTGTTGTAGTCCTCCACGTATTCCTTGAACAAATCTTTCAGCTGCATCCTCAGTGCACCCGAACGCCGGGGCAATTACATCTGATCTAATCTAATTACCCTCTGGTAAACTAACATAGCTATTGAAAATGGCCATCTATAGTGGATTTACCCATTAAAAATAGTGATTTTCCACAGCTATGTTAAATTACCAGAGGGTAATTATTATTGAGTGAAGATCTATAACGGTAAATGGTGCTGTTAAGATCTCAACTCCGGACCCAACTCATCCGGAAAAAACAGGATGATACATGATGAAATTGGACATAACTAACATAAGCCACTTCCACAGGGTCGTTGAAATGTCTAAAGTCTTGACGCATTTTCGTTGCCGTTGCGGGGCTGTCCGAGGATGTCGGTATTGACCTTTCGGACCTCCTGTGCCCAGAGCATAAATTCGGGCTTCTTGGAGAAGAAGTCTTCAGCCTTGATGATGCCTGGCTCCGCTGTGTCGTTTTTTGAGCGGGGGAGGCACTAAATCTTGGATATAAATTACTATAAATCATGTCGAGAAGAAGTTTGAAGTATCCTTAATACAATATCCTCAATACGTTGTATCCCTATGATGTACAAGTCGATGTGGATCAGAAATCCAAGTTGGAAATGAACCAAAAACAATGACACAACGGCGAATAAGCACACACACACATATATATAATATTCTATAATTATATATATATATTTATAATTATTTATATACATATGAACCATCATGATTCCGTTTTGATGTGGGTATAACCATCTCCATCCATCTTCCAAGATGGGCATGAATATGAATAAAACCCATATTTGGATAATTGATTATCATTGCACATGTTCTAAGGGGTGCTCTTGAGTTGGTGCCCAGTTCACTGAACAAAGAACTTGCGTCAGCTCTCCCCGTGCAGTGCCAAAATCAGCGCCGGCAGCGCCATACTTGCCAAACTGATTGGAGACAGATCCGCGCATGGCTTCTGTGAGATCGTCTCCCTTTTTCTTTTTCTTTTTCTTCTCCTTTCAGCCGCTGCTTCATCCCGGTTGTCAATTGGAAGGAACACCAAAGATATCGTCACCCTAGGATCACTGCTGATGCGCGCCTTCTTTTTCTTTCCCTTCTTCTCTGCCTTTTTGTTCTTTTTGGACTTCTTGTCCTTTTTGTCCTTCTTTTTCCTGGCCGAAATCGGCCGAAAACTCCCGCTTGTAGCCTGTACGTCACCAAATGACTCGCTTGTCTAAAGCTTCTCATGCTAGAAGAGGAGCTATGGAAATGGATCATAATCGATCAAAATATATCAAAATTATCTTTCTAGAAATTCTTGCAGTGTGGTGCCATTTCGAAAGTAGATTTTTATATAATAGAGCAACTATCCGCCAAGGCTCTTCTTCTTTTCTTTTTTCGCTTTCTTTTTCTTTTTCTTCTCAGAGCCTTGGTTCTCCCCAGCGCACTGGTGCTGAAGTGCGGAGATGGTGCCACAGTTGATCCCTGTCCATCCGTTTTTTTTTGATCTCCCCATTTGAAGAGCCACCGGAAGGCAGTCTCCAAGCCACTGGACTCAGAAGATCCGGACTCCGAGTCGGAATCTGAGCCGTTCTCCTGGGGTGAAAACTGGGGTTCCAACAGCTTCCGCGTGGCTCCGAAGGCTATGTTGTTCATCTTGTTTGGACATGAACCTAGTAATTTTGTATGAACATAACACAGGGATATTATGTGTGAGGCACCATTTGCACCATGCCGCAAGCCAGAACTTGCATTTTAAGGGTACCACCGGATCATTGACATCTCAAATTAATGTGATAAACCCACTGGTTAATTCCTTTTTGGGGTATGCTCTTCGATATCCCTTCAGCGGCAAAATTTGCTAAATGGGGTCTAGTTTCTATTGTTGGGGTTGCCATATTGTCGTGCAAAGCATGTCAAAGTAGATAGATTTAGATAGAGCACACACGCACATATATAATATAGACATGTCTGTGTGAGCAATCAATGCGCTTGTATCGTGCGTGCGTGGGTGTGTGTGTATGGATGCCCCCGAACCTGGTACACGAAATTCTGCAAAAAATGAAACCGAGAGTTCCTGCCCACGCTGATGATACGTTCCCCAGTCCTCTGCTTTCTTCTTGTCTTCCTGGCTGAGCGCAAAGGCTCAAACATCCAAAACCTCTGTTTTTGTCCCTTGCCGAACGGGGTGAACAATTTCAAGCAACCTTGAGAAACTGTGCTCCCAAACTGGGGGTGTTAACATGAAATAAACATGAAATAAACATAAATAAGTATATATAAGCGCCAAACATGCATGGAATTTCATGGATATATCCTCTCACGGATGTTCCACCGTTGGTTTGAGCCGCGAATCGTCAGGCCTCCTCTGAACTATCTGAGCTTGAGGACGTCATGGTGATAAATGCTGAACTTTAGCGGCTTGGAATGCCATGCTTCGGTTTGGGTCTGTGGGTCACGGGCCAAATATGGCCAGCTATCATACAAAAGACATCAAAAGAACATCAAAGAACCAAGGTTTTGGCGTGCTGCGTGGTTGGGAGATGTTGGGAGCATGAACTGCTTGCAGGACAGCTAGGTCAGGTGAGGGTTTTGAAGTGGATGTTGTGTTTGATTCAGCTTGCCTTCTGTTCCATCTCATCCACAAGGAATTATCTGGATCCATCGGCATCATGGCAAGCAAATCTGCATCCAGCTCACTACTGCACCAACTTGAAACTCCCTCAAGCCCCGCAAATAGCACGAACAAATCAACGACTTTGGTGATTTGTGGTGATAAACCATGCCAAGTTGGAAGTGCCCACTTTGACCCACACCCATGCACCAACAAGATTTTCACAACTCCCATTTTGGGCCCCTTCTCAAAGTTGTTCCTTTCAACATCTTTCAACCCATTTTCTCGCACCTGAGTGCCATCCATTCTTTTTGGAAGCAAACCAGCGGAATGGTCTGAGCCCTGTGTGCTTCACAGTGCGGCAGTCCTCCTTTAGAGGTGCTGGTGCTATGCTTGGCCCCGGTCCGGATTGGACCCTGGCGCCGTCTTGGGCCGGGCTGGGGGCTGCAACTTCGCAGAAATTCGAACTACATGGGCGTGTCTCAAACTTTTGGATCCTCCACTTGATTCACTTGATATTTCCAGACCTACTTGCTACCCACTGAAGAAACCACCAAAGAACCTGATTTTTGGACTTTGGATCCTGAAGTCTGAGCCCCACCTTAAAATACAGGACGTCTTTGCATCCCAAGTTTCTGGGGTTGTCATATGGCCTGTCTGGTTCAGGTACCTCAGGGTCTGGGGCTTGGCCAGGAGCCTTTTGCACACGGCAACGGCCATAAAATGTGGAGCGAGATCTATCATTGTGGATGTTCAGGTCAAGTACTGAAAACTCCAAAAGCTGGCGACAGAGATTGGCCTTAACCTGAGCTCCTGACCCTCCAAGCGTCTCAGGATTTCTTCCGGATCCCCCGTATGAGAGGCCTTCAAGATCTCTTCCACTTCGCGAAAGGCGTCCTTCACGGGGGGCAAACTGTGATCTAACGAGTTTCCCGGAAACATTTTCTTGGTGGATTTCTTGAAGGGTCCTGCGGAAATGGCACCTCCAACTTCACCCAATTTTGGGGGAACTGCTAATTTCGCGATGAGTTGAGAGACTAACTTGTGTAATAATTACTTGGAAGCCCTTGGGGCAGCGCTTCGATCTCCTGGCATAGCCGGCATCAAACGGCCAGCCGTCGGTTCAGACCCCAGCTGTTGAAACTGTTGTCCCTTCTTACACTTGGATTTGCCGATTCGGGGTCCCCAAAAAATACTTACATGTTCCCTATACTGTAATTTAGATTCCTCACAGGATTGTCCATTGGGAACGCAAACCATCACCTTCAACAAAGCTAAGCGCATGCGCAGATTTTGAACTTCAACATCTTCAACCAGACTTTCTCTGGGGTTCAGCACTGGCTTCAACTCATCCCAAGAGTATCATTTGAAACGGCCAGCCAGTTCTAAGTCTTGTTGCAAACCATCCCTTATTTTCAGCCTAAAACATCCTAAAACCATCCCCTACCCTGCAAAGCTGGCCCCGAAACGTCACATCCTGCAGGAAGTCTTCCAGTTCATCTGCATCTACCTGCCGTTGGGCCAAGCAGGACCCAAACATCATGACAGTCAATTGGGATACTTCTCTCCGGTGGGATGGACATGTTTTTTTGGGGGCATCTATGGGTATCTTACATAGACACCACCAGCACGACTTTGGATCTTCCTCTTGCTTCTTGGGTAATTTTGTTTGCTTTATATAAATTACTTCTTTTAGGGGTCTTGTTTTTTTGAAAACACTTGAGGACATTTACATTGGGATCCAACTCAAAGCATGTCTACACCCAAGTGGAGAAGGTTCCAGCCAGGCTTTTTAGATGCTTTAAATAGCTTTTCACCGCCTTTCAATACGAAAGAATCAAACAAGAAGTGCGGGGACTAAGAACACCGGCATGTAGTGAATCTAGTGGAGCCTTTTTATTTGAAAAAACATAGACATCACCCATTCTCCAGCTCACGGGTGCAGCTTTCGTTTGAAGTGTTTGATCACCACTGGGTAAGTCCCATCTTTGCTACAAACTCCTAGCAGCTATAGCAATTCCCAAATGTTTGTTGGTGAAATCCCGCTTTTGCCCTTACATGCCCTTACAATCAACCAGCAAAACATGCAAAAAACACGAAGAATTCACCCGCTGATCAGCCTTGAACGCCAGGCCGGGACTGCTGATTTTCATGAGGTGCTCCACCTACGCCGTCATGAGTCAATGGATGGATCGATCGATCTACGCGGCATTGAAATAATATGAAACTATGATTATTATTGATATAACTCATCTTCCCCCACCAAATCTGGTACATCATGTTCATTTTCCTCTTCATCTTCCAAGTCCATTCTTTCCGTGTCGTTTTTGAGGCGGGTACGACCTTGAAATCTGAAATGCCCAGGAAAATGATCTGCAAATGATCCAAATTATGCACCCCAAAGCGCTGGAAGGGCAATTTTGTGGAACCATTGGTAGCCCTTTTTGGGTCGCCCTGCACATGGCTTTTCCATTGTAAAAAATGGGGGGAAAGGCCGGGTAGCCCTGCACAACATGCTGCTATTCACCACGGGTTTTCCATCTGCGACTTGCCGTAACTTTTGCTCCGCGCTTCACCTTTTGGCTGGTCGACTGGTTTGCCCAGCTGTCGCTGCATTTGTGGCTGATCAGGAAGTTCGGTAGCGTTCCTCCTCGCTGTAATATTTGTTAAAACCAACGATGTCCTTCAGCTTGTCGAAGTTGAGCTCCATTCCTCACATGGCGTTGCATGAAGAATTGGTACCACACAAACTGGGTGGCTAATGCTACTGAACAATGACCACATTTGCGGTGTTGAGCGTGTTACAGTTTGATCCATACCAACATGCCGATTGTTCGATTTTGTTTATGCTTTGTGCCGTGGCTCAAGAGTAAAGCAACCGTGGAAATATGATGAAATATGTGCAAAATAAAACACGCGTGCCGTAAAATGTGAAAACAACATTGCAGTTTACACAGCTCACCAGGCCATAACACAAACCGTTTTTTGACACATCACTTAGCAGCCAAAATGTCCATAGAATCAGGTCACCTTCTCAAAATTTCTCGGAAGCAGTGATCTTTTTGCTGGGGCTTAAGCTCAGGCCGAACCCCAACAAAAATCTTCCAGGCGACTATCAACAACCAGGGCCATCATGGCATCTGAACCATCTGTCTGGACACCGAAATGGGGGAGGCTACAAGATTTCACCATAGCCGGGGCACCAGCCTCAACCTGGCCCTTTTGCTTCAAGCTCTGCAGAGCTGCTTCTTGCGCTTTGAGGCCAGCAGACAGCAGGGTCAAGGGATACGCAGCGATGGCAAAACCCAAGTCATGCAGCAGTTGGTGGCTCCTTGGATTTGCCAAAAACGACAGCCCAACGGGCCCAACTGGTGGCTGAGTCAGTTGAGACGATTTTGTCCGGATAGGGCTGAAAAAATCAACCAGATTTGAAGCCATCAACCAATTGTTGTATAGATTCCCTTGGGCCTCCCCATTTTTGGGTGGACGCCACCTTGGCTTCTCATATCCTAGGCGCAGAAATGGGGTCTTACCACTGGGGAGCATGTTCACCATCTTGTACCCTGGCACCTGCGCGGAGCATATGTTGAATCTCCCTTTGGGAAAATAACAACTGTAGTCTACAAACGGCAGGTTTTCTATCTGGTAGTTCATCTGCAGATTCATGGGGATATATAGATTATTTTCCACAGATCAATTACAGTCGTTAAGAAGATAAACCCGATATTTATATATATATATATATATTCAAATATGTCCTATATCATTTCCATATGTACATATTATATATATATATATATATCATATGTCCCATATATCTGGAGAGGACGGTCTATCTTACCTCCTGGCCTCCTGGCAGTACCTCTTCATCTCCTCCTCACTGCGTGGTGCTTCCAAGAAGGTAATGTCAGCACCGGCTTCCACGAAAGCCAAGCACCTTTCGATTTCTGTGAGCAACTATAGGAAAACCATGGGAACACCATGGGAAACACCTCTCTACATTCCCTACCTACTGATACAGTATCATCTGGTAAACTAACAGTTTGCGAACTGGAAAATCAAGATTTTGAATAAGTAAATTCATCTATAAATGGGGATTTTCAATAGCTATGTTGGTTTAGTGAAGATTAAAGCATCATTGTCAAGTCTTTCCCCAAAATGTGGCTATTTGTGAGAGGAATTTCACCATTTTCAGTCACGCCCAACAAATCCAACCGTCACAATCGATTGTTAATTAGTACAGTAGATCCCGATATATATATATATATATAATATTATATATACACATTCATATGCATATATATAATAGTTATATATACATATACATGCATATATATATATTAGACATACACATGTACTCCCATTAAACCTATTCCATTTGTATTTACCCATGATATCCCCCATACGTCAGATCCCACCTGTCAATAGCTTCGTCCAAGCCCAAGGTCGCACGCGCATCAGTGCGGGCCATGATACAAATTTCCTGTGACAGATCTGACAGAGGCATTGGGAGAGGTGTCAGCTGCTTGTAACCACCTTACAGTAGCATAGCGTCATAGCTGAGGAAAATCACCGATTACAATGGGATGTTTAATGATATTTATGGTGATTAATGGGGATTTAACCAGCAAACATTGGGATATTCATGGAATTGCCCCCTGGTAATTCGACATAGCTATGGAACCCGGCCCATTTCGTTCGATGACTTACCTATCAAAAATCCGGGTAATGGTGATTTCCCATGTTTGAAGGAACATGATAAATCACCAGAGGGTAAATCTACTGTGCTTGGACGGTCCATGAGTTAGCTAAGTGAGTTAAGTGAGTTAACTGGTTACTAAATGTTACTAAGTGAGATATAACTCACCGTAAAACAGTTGCAAGGGGATCCCACTTATCCAGTTGATTGAGCCCATTGCCCATCGATATCATGGACATATCATAGGACTACAATTGGGATATGGAAAGATAGCTGAGCAAATGAAAATATGATAGTCAGGTAGGTCCTGAGACTGGAGTAAATCCCCAACTCACGGCAATCTTATCGAGAAGATACTGCTAAATCATCAGATGTTGGGGCTGGTGGGGTCTTCAAATTTCAGATTAACCAATTTGCGGGTCTAAATTTGCAATTACCTCAGCTAAGCTATGAAATGTAGCATAAGGACCTTGTGAATCTGATGCTCACCTATCTGCTTACATCATCTTACATCTCACAAAAATTCTATGTTCAGTCCCATTATATACATGGTGATTCATAATGGTTCAATCCCATTAAATCATATTCTGGTTGGTGGTTTCAACCCCTTTGAAACATATTAGTCAGTTGGGATTATTATTCCCAATAATTATATGGAAAAATAAAACACGTTCCAAACCACCAACCAGTATTGAATCCCAATAAAATCATGACCCAACGTCGCCATGACAGATCCTGGTCCTGGCCCTCATCCCGTGCATCGCAGGCAGCTTTCACCCGCGCGACAGCTTCGGCGCGACTGACCACACTGGTGCCTTTGGTGTGGCCGCAACGTTTGGGCGCCACCTGGTCTTCAATCATGATGCCTTAGTGGGCTTAGTGGGGCCGCACCAGAGATTTTCTGCGAACGAAAAGGAATGGAAAAGACATGGTAGAAACGTAGAACCTGGAGGAAAACACGACTTAAACCCAACAAAAAAAAACTGGAAGCTCCGGGCGGCACCATGAAGGATCTGTTCAAAACAACAATGGGCTGAATATAGTTGAATCCTCGCATTGCAAAGGACCAAATTGGACCAGTAGAGTGATTCTGGTCATCGCTGGGGAAAAAACATCTTGCATCACATCAGTAATTAGTAGAAGCGATGTGCACACCTTGCCCAAGACGGCCCTGGGCGAAACTGGCTGGATGCTGGCACCAAAAAGCTATGTAATCAAAAGCTGCCGATTCGCCGTAAACCATGGCAAAACGTGGTTGAACACATCCAAAATGGATCAAAATGGTAAATGGGGCAAACCCGTGTATATATATATATTTATAACATTTATATTTATATTTATATACAGTAATAAACAATGTGCGGCAAAGCGATGGGAAAACATGGTTTAACACGTCCAAAATCTGGCCTGGTAATGTGGCAAACCTAACAATGGATCAACCATCCCAATACCCATAGATCATACCAAACACCCCAAATGGGGCTATAAATGGGCTATAATGATGCCCAAGTAAACATCAATGAAGACATGGTTTTTCTATTGAGTTTCCATGAGTTTCCGACATTACCATCATCATATCATCCACAAATTTCCAAAACGTCAACACGAACGCGGCAAGGTACCCGCCATACCGGCCTGGGCATAGCCCCGAACCGTGCGTTTCACATTCACCGCGTTGCCGTAGCCCGTGTCGCCATCACCAATGCAGCAGATCTCCTGCAAAGAGCCTCGAACCAGGGGACTCAACTAACAGCCACAGATAAGGCTGATAAGGGTGACCCTTAACCAGCCCTTAACCTTTCTTGACCATCTATCATTGGGCAAGGTCGCATTTGGTGGGGTGGATGGTGGTGGGATCCCCATGACAATGGGTCAAACACTTTGACTTGGACAACTGGATTCTGGAATATGATCATCTGGTCATCGGATGGCCTGTACCTAAGGAAATTTATAACGCAAAAATGTATAACACGTTTTTCCCGTAACAACTCACCATTGAACTAGTACATACCCTAGAGAGGGGTCCAGCAAATGCCATTGAGTTGTAGCCCATCACCCCAGCTACCCCGAAATCCCCCCAGGAAAAATCACCAAACCAGCGTTTTTCACTGGCTAGAATCCACAGATTCGAAACGCGCTTTCCAACATCTCCTGGTAAGAAACCAGCTGGCAATCAGCAAATCCATGCACCGCGCTGACGCCAAATCCTGTCATAAAGGTCAGCTGAAATCCCTCGCGCTCGATCAACTTGGCAGTGAGTCCATCGTAGCAGCAGGGCATCACAATGATTTTCCTGGGGATTTGCAAAAATATGCAAAAATACATCACTTGGGGGTCATCATCCCAAAATATGGATGGAAAATGACCAGTAAGTGACCACACTTTGACCACCACTGGAAAGATGTGTCGATTGCTGATCATCAGCCCTGAAAGGCTGAAAAGGATGCAACATGACGGGAATCAGACATCATTTTCATCAAACCACCTGCCAAACAAGAACGCATGTTTCTCAATATTCAAAGGACATCACCATCCAAAAAGTCAGGACCATCAGCCAAAGTGATACATGTTTTCCATATGTTTTCCCATATTCCCACCAGATTCTCTCTCTGCGCCAGCAGCTTCCGCAATTTCTCTGCCGGACTTCGGGGATCACCAGCCGTTCTTTTTGGGCCGAGCCCCGCTCCCGCGGCACGCGGCGCCGCGCCCGGGCGGGGGCGGGTCCGCCTCCCAGTGGCCCAGCCAATCAACGCAACAGCCAAACAGAGAGGCAGCACGGCAGCAGCTGAGAGCTGCTGCTTGGAGAGGCTTCCAAGGCTAAGCATGGCGCTTGTGTTTGATCCGTCTTAAGGAAGTCCAAGGGTGGGTAAAACTCAACACTTAAGAATATATTTGAATAAGACCATGGTCAAGTTAGAATGGATCTATGTCATTCTATTTCTTGATTAGTTATAACACCCAGGACCTGGCAATCTATCTGCCGAGAAAGCTGCGCGCCGGCCCCTGTCCATTGAGATTTTGATCCCCAGCTACGTAGCTCGCATGTTCTCAGCCCAAAAAGATCTATCATTAAGTCAAGTCAAGTCAGGAACAGTCAAATTAGTCAAGTCAATGAAGTTAAGTCCAAAATTATGGTCTTAAAAAGGTAGTTGCCTTGAAAGCTTAACCAACAAAACAAGACTCAAGAACCATGGTAGGTTGTCTGAGTTGTCCTTGCGGCCACTTGTTTCAGTCTCACAAGAGCCGGCCTTCACGCTACCAATGCCCAAGCCCAGGACCGAGACTTGCAGGGCATCCAGCACTTTCAAGGCCTTCTGTGAATCCTCCAGAGGTCCGGAGGGGTGTCTAATCTGGGTCAAAATCCAAAGGTGGTTTTGGGTCCCAAACTATGGGAATTCCATGGAATTCATGCGACTCAAAAGTGACTATCCATTTGTGTTTACCTTTTTCGGATCTCATGATTTGGGTAAACAATGCTGGAAACCCATGCCGAAACGCTGCATTTCAGTGCACTTTCACAAGGGTTTCTGCAATAAATCAATCACCATAATTATGCTGGTTGATAGGAAACTTACAATATGGCCATTCCGAGAATAGACCCCCGCATCTTGCATCCCCAGCCATCTGTTTTTAAGATTCATTTCAACAATCCCCCATCTTTTTCCGTTTGCTCTCTGGTAATCTCTGGTAACATGACAATGAAAAACCTGATCGAGCTCCATCAATTCATAGGTAATAGAAAAAATAAACAGTGGTATTCCGTGCCAACCACCTTTGATTGCCACATTAAAATATTAAAGGGGTCCCAAACAGCCCAACTTTTTGGACCTTTCTTGACTCTTGACAGCCCCAGCCTTGGTGTTCTCAGGTGCTGCTGTGAGATGTAGAATCACTTGCTGACGGTCTGGCGCCTCAAACAAGTCGGGATTGATTCAGCTTGACCCGTTTTGATGAGAAAAAACACAGCATTCCCTGGCAACAATTGACTTGGATGTGCATTCCAGGGATCTTAAGCGGTTGATGAGTCGATGAGCCTAATGATTGTAATCATAGGTCTAAGTAGTAGGTTCCGGGTCATTTCCGTTTAACCATGTTTAACCGCATCACAATCATGGAATATCATGGAGGTCCAGTGATGGGTCGAGTCAAGTTATTTTGTTGGGCCTGCGGCTCGCTTTTCTCCAGCTTCAGAAGCCTCAGAAATGGAAGAAAATCATCGACACCCGATGTATTTCAAGGGTATCTATGGTATTCAAAAATATTCAATGGTTATTAATGGTTAATGGTTATTAATGGTTATCCAATTGATATACTGGTTGGTGGTATACCTACCCCTCTGAAAAATATTAATTAGTCAGTTGGGATGATTATATATTCCCAATATTTGGGGGAAATAAAGGCCATGTTCCAAACCACCAATCAGAAATCTATCGTTTAATCCAATCCATTCCCATCCATCGAATCTACAGTAACTGGTCCTGATCTGCGCAACATGGACCACATCTCGGACTTTTTTCGAAACCTAAAAATGCATTTTGACCATCCCCAATATGACTGGTTGGTGGTTTGAAGCATCTTGAAAAATATGAGCCAATGGGAAGAGTTATTCCATAGATGAAATGGAAAATAAAAGCCATGTTTGAAACACCACCAACCAGATGACATTGCCTTTCCCACATTAAGCAATTTACATCTTCATCTCGAGGTGTCCCAGCGCCAGTTCATGGCAAGGTGTTTGCCCATGGTTCCCATGATTCACCAGCAACATTTGGGTCCTCCATTCTTGGACACAGCCCAGAAAATCATATTCTTGGTTGTATATCCCAGAAAAAAATCCGCATTGTATCAAAATCATACTATATACTGTTGCGATTAATTAGTTTGGAAATACCACCCCCGAAAAACATAGAAGAACACAAGAACACGGAAATCTGTTTCCAAATAAGGAAAAACTGAAACTTGTTTGCATCTTATATATTCTTGTTTTTTTTCTATCTCCTCAAAAATTGGCGGTCTAAAAATCCGGCTAAATCCTCTATCATATCCCATTATAACACAATTGTGTTGGTGAAATTCCCTTTTTTTGTTGGTTAAGCAACAAGTGAACCAGCATAAATCTACCAAAAAAAACAGTCTCTCCCTCTCTCTCGCTCCCTGTCTCAAAAACAAATCAATTACTTTAAATAGACCTGCACATGTTGGGTAAACTCCACATCGAACTGTTAGTTTACCCCAAGGTAAATAGTAAACATATTGATAAACTATTTCCAAAATCTACCATTTTTATGGTAAATATCATCCCCGGCAACCTTTATGGCATTGGCTTTGCCACTGAGGTACTGCTTGGCTTCCCGCAGCGCCTTAGCACTTTGCGGCTTGCCAGCGCGACAGCGCAGCCCTGCCAGCAGCGTGCGCAGCTGCGTGAAGTCGCTGCTGAGGTCGGAGAGGACTTCTACAGGGCTGTAGGTGACCACCTGCCATAGGCGGGGATGGCTGGGGTGAAACCTATCGTTATGAGTGGACTTAGAAGGCTAATGGCTAACCCTTTGGAAATACTGTATAAAATTACATACAGCAATACAAGCACAAAGTAGTTCACTAATTCTATGGATTGTATGGCCATTATGTCTAGACTTAGACATGGAGAAGATAGGGATACATGTGGTGAATGGCCATAAATGTTTTATAAGTCATTGTCATAAATGCACGTGCCTGTGTGTTTTCCCAAGTTTTTGGCTGGGAAAAGTATCGCGCACACTTTACTGTGGGAAAAAACCCTAAACATGATTGCCAAAGCACATGGCTTTTCAGTCCAACATCTTATGCATTCGCCCATGTGCAGGATGATGCGCCACTATGGCGGCAAGGAACCCTCGAGGTGTTTGAAAGTGATACATGAATCTAATCCGCAATAACTTCACACTAAGAAATCATTAAATATCATCGGGCATAGGGTTTTCTGTATTTTTATTGTTTCCAGTCATGCAAATTTGGTGTCCTGAGCCCTCCTAAGGTCCTAAAGATCCACCAGTTTCATCAGATTTTTCGCAGTTTTTGGGGTCAACTCCAGCGTGGTTTGTGTGTGTGTGTGTCTTTGCTAGGGCCCGGGCTGCACAAGCAGAACCTGGCGGCAGTCATGATCAGTAAAGTCACTGGCTTTGGATGGCATCCGTCTAAAACATTCTAACATGGATGTGCGAATATGCTAGGAAACACCAACTTTATCCAATTTTCAGTGCTACAAACCAGGCTTTCCTGACCTTCAAACCCAATTTTCACGACACTCTGCAATCAAATGCAATATCAAGGTGGGACATTGAGGTCAATTGGGGTAATTGGGGTGGTAATTTGCGTTTGATTTCTATGATCGGATCCCCAGGCCATTCCTCCCTCCAATTTTCAGCATGCTCATGATTTCCATGCTTGAATGGGAAGCCCCCGAACCCATTTTCAATAATTTCAATGGCCAATCTTAGTTCTGAAAAAAACAACAGCTAGCTGGCATTTTTACATAGTCATCATCATCATCATCATCATCCTCATCCTCATCCTCATCATCACCACATACATTCATGTTTATATACATTCGTACATTTACATAAATGTATATGCACACACACATATGTATATATATATACATATGCCCCGCATACAAACATATAAACATAAAGAGAAATAAATAAATAAATGTATATATATATATAAACATATATCCCGGATTATATCCCCATTGACCCACACAAAACTCTTCTCCAATGCTCTTCACTTTCGTCCGGCCCTTCGCACCTGAGGTGTTTCGACGGATGCCCTCCGCCAGGCGGAGGGCGGCCGCTCGCAGCTCCTCCTCGAACATGTCTTTCCTTGTTGCTGTGCGCTGTATCCGCCATTGGATGCGACAAAAAATATGAAACGAATGGGGGGTACATTCAACAATCCCAAAAACATTGGTACAACAATCCCGAAAAAAATGGAAAAGAATGAACAGAATGGATAGACAATTGGGTAAAACATGGTAATTAAAACACTAGCATGGATCAAAACTAACAAAATAGGCAAGTAATGGCAAGTATTCAGAGGATACGAGTTGAATGGGGGGGTCAAATATGGCACTGGAAAGCGGATTGGGGGCCCATCATTGAAGGGAATGCTGTCGTTGGCATCGTCACGGATGTGTTTTAGGACATGTTTTCTCCATCCCTTATTCCCGGTTTGGACCACTAGGTGTTATGATATACTGTACGCAACACACCGTATGGCATCCCCATTCTGATTGTCCTATGCTGCGTGAGTCTGGGTCAAAATTGGGAAGTCCAAAGTGGGATGCCATGACTAGAAGGGACCAACACCTACGGATCCCCAGTGGACGATTCACCGTTTCCCCGCTTGGACGCGCAGGTGTTCTCGTGCAACCTGCCAGCATCAAGTCACACTCCGGAGGTGTCCAAGACTAAAACCACTTGGGGAGAACCTGCAGGGCGTCAAATGGGAACCCTCATGGAATCATAGATGCCAATGGCACATGTTTGATTCCCAGAAGCCATTCACCAATATTATCAATATTCAATTCATAGTATCTCAGTGCATTAAATCCCCCAAAAATGGGAAAATCCATGGCAAAAGTAATGGATTCGTAATTTGTCTCCTATAGGAGTGTGATTTTACCCATCGCCAGGGTGGATTGGGTCTGACTCAGGTACTCAGGTACGAGAAAGCTGCAACTGCATCGAATTTGGTTTAGGCCAAACAAACGAATGGATGACATACATCTACTTGGTGGTTCATCCTACTTAGGTCTTAACGGCTACAAGCCCAGTTCCAAGTGGGCTAAGCCTGCTTACTTTGTCACCGGGTTCGGTTCACAACCTACTTAAACAATTACTAGGTGAAATAATAAAATTTGCAAAATGAACCACCAGGTATGCCACACGCACACCTACAGTCACCTACACATCATTGTTGTTCTGGTTGCCGAACCCCTGAACCCTTCAGACAGTCATGTCCCACCACACAGCTGCCAGCCTTCCAGCATCTGCAACAAAGCCGCGTTGAAGCGTGCAAGGCTGACCTCAAAAAGGCTCCACCGTCAAAGCTCCAAAGAATTGTTGCTGACAGGCAGGTCCCCAAGTATCCGTGATGACTGATTCCGTTGAAAAAGATGAATCTTGCCCATGGAGGGGATTTCCCACAAACATGCATCCAAATGATTGAAATACCTAAAAGTGTCGCATCTCTCTATATATATATATATCCCCTATACTACATACATACACATATACAGAGAATATAGATATACATATCCCTCTGCCACAAATGTACTGCATGTTATATAATTATCCATGATAGAAGACCATGTAGTTCATGTAATTTGTTGTGTTGTTGGTTGACTTGTCCATAACAAACACATGATGGCACTATCACCAGCTGAGTGACCTCTCGGCCTCCTTCAGCTTTGACCTTTCCTAAGGCTAGAAGAAGGCGAGCATTTCGCGCCTCAGCAAACATCATTTGGAGGTTTCCTAAAATGGGGGTACCCCCAAATCATCCATGTCAAAAGGATTTTTCATTACAAACCATCCATTTTGGGGTACCATCATTCATTTTAAACCACCATTTCGATTTTCCATAGAACTTAAGTGCCACTCTCTCAGTTCAAACATGTTCAAGCTCTGTTTTTTGTGCTTTCAGCAGTGAACAATAAAATGCCACCAATTTTGCCATCCATGATAGAAACATGTAGAAACCATCCAAACCATTTCAGCCATGCTGCAGGAGTCATTTCCCAGCCCAATCTCAGCATCTCCTGGGTGATTTTTTCGTGCGCCAAAATGTGGGATGACATGATCTATTTTGGATGCATTGCACTGCAAGGTTTTGTCAATTGTGAGAGGAGTGTATATGATCATTACATTCCCAATCATTCCAAATCTATAGACAGCGGGAAATAATCCATTGCAGCCCACCCAGCCAAGGTTTCGCAAAATCTATTCCCAAAGACTCGTTGATGGGATGGGCAAAAAGGCAACGCCCCGATTTTGGAAACTCATGGAAAATCCCTATTGCTGACAGCGACATTTTGGACCAGCCTGGCACCTGAAATGTGTTAGGCCTCCCCCATCTTTGGAAACACCATGAAACACCTGCATAGATCTATGCCTATGCCAATCTTCTCTTGAGTCGAAAGCCCTAAAACCGATAGGTTCATCATTCTCAAGCCGCATTGAATAATTCACTACTCAATTATAAGGTTCAAGATACTTAGAAAACCTGCTACCCATTGTATTCCCCTTTCAACAACTGCAATCATCATCAACCAACGCCTGTTTTTTTTCCCCGCCGAGCGTCGCGCACCAACTTGGCGCAGCGCTGCAATTCCGCTTTCGCTTCCGTGGCAGACAGTGAGGACATGGGATCCTTCAGACCTGGGCCACGGAGAGGTCGCAGGGCACCAGGGACACCATGATGGGGTCCAGAAAATTTGGAAAATTTGTTAGACAAAAGGACCTTTGTCAAACAATCATCAGACATCTAGAAAAAATGCTAGACAAAAGACTCTTTATCAAAAAGTCGAATCAGAAATCATGTTTTTTTTAAGGGGCCTATCTGCCTATCTCCAGACAAATCCTAGTATGGGTATGTCGCACATGGGCACCACATGGTTATGCCCCAAAATATTTCCAAAAATTATCCAGGTAGTCCAACGCGATCCATTGCGGATATGGTGGGTCTCCAAATCGACCAAACATGAACTAAGATGTCCTACGGGAGAGTTAAGCTCTGGAAAGAGTAACAAAAAATCTGAGCATGACCTACCATTCACAAAAGGTTTAATTACTGATGTTTACTGTACATACACAGTTTTGAGTGCACCAAGTCGGCATGTCTCAAAATATTCCAAGATAGGGACATGTCCTCCAAACCATGACTTGGGGACAGCTCCTGGCAGCCATGATATGCCATGATTGGTGGTTTCAACCCGACCCCTCGGAAAAATAAGACTTCGTGAGTAACAGTTGGGATGATTATATATTCCAAATATGATGGGAAAAATATAAAAAAGTTCCAAACCACCAAGCAGTATGCCATGATTAAGCATGAATAACCATTATTAACCATGATTAACCCACCACTCCCAGACTCCCAGTGCCCCATCGCCCCCCCAGCAGCAGCTTCGCCATCGCGTATCTTTTTCACTCTCAGAGTTCGTTGAGATCATCCAGCGAGATGCTGGGATCCAGCTCCAAACGCTTGGAGCCATGCTCTTCGGCGAACCTCGGAGACTCGGAGATGTGAGATCTGGATGTGGAAAAGCCGTGGCCTTTCTGGGCCCATTCGATGTCTGCAAAATGGCCTTCCGAACAAAAGAGGGGTAGCCGAAATCCTTCATATTGTGAAAGGGGAATTGTCCATAAACATATAAACATATAAACATATAAACCATCAATTTTGGGGCCACCTCCATTTATGGAACCCCCCATGTTGATTCACTTGAAAATAGACGAAAATACATAGCTTGATGTAATGTAACTTGAACTTCAACATATCATCTTTACACCGAAAAATCATGAAACATCCTTAAAATATCTTAAATCCATACTTCACCCATAGTCGCCCATCAGTCAGTCACCTTACTATGCTAGGTTGAGGCTTCGGTGCCGGATGTTTTGGGCCCCCGGGCTGGACGAAGTGTGACACGGTCCGGTTGCCATGGAAGACGATGGGTTTCTTTGTTCCGGCCTAGCCATGGGGATCGCCATGGAGATCTTTGGGGATAGCTATTTATAGCGTGTGCGACAACAAGGTATGACAAAATCCTCGGTAAAGATGGAGGTTTTAACGGGAACATTAAAATTTGTACCACAATCTTTAAATATTTTTATGGAGAGGTTTTAATGAGAAAAATACTTGCGATCGATTGCAGGTAGGGGGTGGATTGAAGAAAGCGGTGAGATTCGTTTGGGATCATCATCCTCGAAGAAGAGTTGAAACCTCAGCAAATGGTTCATTTTTCTCCAAAATCAAAAGCGAGGCCCTAAAGAAGAGCAAATCTTTGGTCCAATGATAAGTATGTTAACATCCCTGGGCGAAACTGAATGATATTCAATTTTCATCTATTTTAAATCTTAACATCCCATGATGTACTGTAGGCAGATTGAACCTCTGGATGTTAACATCTCTTTGAACCAAGAGGTTGGGTGATCTCAGCAAAGGTCCAGCCCCATTTTACTGCTTTGACTCACGGGAAGTTAAACAATAAGTTTACACACATGAGGACACACATGAGTTTTTACTAGTTTATACCGTATTTATACCATCCAAATTTGACATTTGAGGATTTCCTGAAAAACACGCATATATATATACATATGATATATATATGCTATATTTTTGGTATGTACTGTACTGTACTGTACTGCACTGCACTGCACTGTACTGTATGTATGTAATGTATGTAATGTATGTAATGCATGTAATGCATGTAATGCATGTAATGTATGTAATGTATGTAATGTATGTAATGTATGTATGTATGTAATGTATGTATGTAATGTATGTATTGAATGTATGTATGTAATGTATGTATGTATGTAATGTAGTGTAATGTAATGCAATGCAATGCAATGTAATGTAAGTAAGTATGTATGTATGTATGTACGTATGTATGTATGTATGTATCTATGTATGTATGTATATATATATATGTATGTATATATGTTGTATATTTCTAATGTATGTAATATATATATATATATGTTATATATATATATGTTAGATAGATATATATATATATATATATATATATATATGTTATATATATATATGTATGTTTATGTATGCATTAATAATTAATCATTAATACATACATATATAATCATATATATATATATATACACATACACATGCACACACACACATATATGTCCTTCAAAATGATTCCAACGAACACCGCCTTCACAAAGAAAATGTGTGGATAGGAAGTCCAGGAGAACTCCTCCTGCAATGGCGAACTATTTTGATCGCCATCCATCTTCGCCACCACCAGATGCTTCACCTGGCCCCGAAAATGGGATAATTTCTGATGATTTCACCATGTTCCACCATGCGATCAACAAAGCGAAAGGGAAACCATGGAAGATCGCAGCCAAGAAATTGGATGACATGGGATGATTCAGCTCTACAGCAAGAACCTCAAGGAATGAAAGCCAATCCCACCTGTGACACGGCTTGCGCGAAGGATTTCCAAACAGGCAAAACTTTTCGGGAGAAGCCACACCAAGGTGCATAGACGAGCCTCGATATGTGAGACACCCATGGGAGCTGCCTAAAATGTGGGGAAGCATCTGGTAGACGCATCCACTCATGGCGAATCTTAGATACTGTGCACAGACATGATCCTTGGCTGCCAGTCTTTTCCCATTTTGGCCAAACAGTAGCCAACATGTAGCAAATTCACACTGCCCAAGAAGGGTCTGGCAGGACAGATTTGAAACGACAACTGTTGTTGCACTGTTTGTGCCAGGAAAAATCGGTTGGCCCTGCTATCATCTGCTATCCATAAACTATTTCAGAAGCCCATGGTCATCTCATATCATTCCCAATAGCTCAAAAAGAGGTACTGACCAAAAGGACCTCTGGGTCTTCGGGTTCGACCCAGACAATACGTCCACTGAAGCCACCAACAAGGCAGTTGATATGTGGATACACATACTCACGCACACACATGTAATATATATATATATATATATATATATATCTTTATCTGAACATACAGTATATATACTATACTATACATATATGTATAATAATTGTAAAATAGTATATATATATATATATTATAAAATAATCGAAGGAAGTTTAGAAGTGAAACTTCCGACAATATGGACAGTTGAAAAGCAGAGGTGAGAAGAGTCAGAAGAGAAAGAGTCAGAAGAAAGAAGATGCAGATGCGCGAAAAGGTAGGA
>Ga0126342_10005541_pt1 | contig 22069 bp, 20 predicted proteins | sample Cyp1metagenome_FD_92528 | JGI IMG/M metagenome (GOLD analysis project Ga0126342, IMG submission 92528) | Coral microbial communities from Lord Howe Island, Old Settlement Bay, Australia - Cyphastrea 1 metagenome | ecosystem: Host-associated > Invertebrates > Cnidaria > Coral ...
ATCGTTATTCAATTACAATTTATCATTATTGGCAATTATTGGCATTATCACGAAAGCTAGCGTCAGCTCGCTAGAGTCTTCTTGCTTTAGCAAGTATTCCGGGGGCTGCTCAAGGACATCACGTGATTTTTCACGCGTAAGGCCCCCCCCTGCCCCTTCCCCATCTATATCATTGTTATATATCATATATCATATATCATTGTTGCATCCTCGTCGGGACGAACAATGCCGCGACACGATGATGACAGTCCCTCCGCAACTCACCTCTTCCCTTCCTTCTTTCTCCTACCCCGCTAGCTTTCGTCATCCACCCCCGGCCTCAAGTTTGGTGTTGTTGTCCTTGTTTCCAAACTGTTGTCGGTGGGGTTGGTGGGAATGGGGTGAGCCTGATGGTCACAAGATGAGGATGAGGACAAGAATGTTTCATGATTCAGGATGAATTCATCATCTGGTTGCAACAAAGCCTTGCATGGGTCCAGGAGGCACCGTGCCTGCTCCGAGTGGCGGCAGTGTTTTATTCCATGGGTGCTATGGAGGGTGCCAGAACACTGGTTGAAGAGGCCCGTTGTCGAATGGGTTCAGAATTCTGCAGATGCTCAACTAGACTCAAGGATTTTATTTTCCGAAATGATCCCAATGATCTTTTGCCACTTTTGCCTGTCTCTGTTCGGACAACCTCTGTTGCATGAGCTACTGAATACTGTAGGAGCCTGCGGCACACATTTGAGCCCCTGCCAGTATTGCTCCTGTAGGCTGTGGCTGGATTCTCCAGCTTGGGTGACCAGGCACGGCTGAAACTTTGTTTGTGATTGAATATATTGAAGTACTTTCCTGGAATGGTTGGAATAACTTACACTTGTGGATACCCTATGCCCCAATTGGCCAGGCAGGGCAGGTGAAGTCTCTTCGCTCATTGGCGGTGCTGTACCTGTCGCCGCTCTGCTGTGAAGAAAGGGACACTTTGGTGTCCGCCGGGGGGGATGAGTCTTCTCATGATCGGTGACAAAGACGTCATTCCATTTTTTGTGCTTGTGGTTCTACGCCTTCAAAAAGGTGAAACTACGTTCTTGTTCTGGGGATGCATTTGTCTTTGCTGAATTCTCGATTGAGGCAGCAAAAGTTCAATGACGCCCTCACAGCCGGGGCCACGGCGTCAATGTTGACATATGTTGACAAGCGGCTTTTAAATGTGAGTTTGGATGAAGAGAAGATGACTGGGTCATGGATCGATACAAATCAACCACTAATTATGGTTCTACTACGGCAGCTTGCGCCTGCACCCTATGGCAGCTATGTTCCTACTGATTTCGAGGTATACCACTATTGCAGGTGACAATGTGGGGCTTAGCTAGTATCCTGCACTCGAGCGGGCTGTGGGCTTGACACTCTAGGCTTTGGAAAAAGCACTCATCGGGACCGCAGTGGAGAAGGCATTGCGGGGGTCCAGGTGCTGAGTGACCAGATGACCTAAGTTCAGAATAGTTCAGAATAGTTCAGAATAGTTCAGAATAGTTCGGAATTTTGATGAGCACAATGTCAGCAGGCCAACATTTGCTACGCGCAGTCGCAGATCTATGTGGCCATGGGTGGCAGCAAAGGCCGGGGACTAGCAGAGCCCACTCAGCATGCAGTGCATTTTGATGAGTTCCCCAACGGAAGAGAGCACCTAAGTTTTAAGAACGATTAAACACTATGAAACATGTACATCAGTTTTGGGTGGATTGAAAAAGCACCTGTTCATTTGCAGATGAGTCGCTGAGGCGTTAGCAGCGCCATTGAGTCCATGCAGAAAGCCAGAAGCTTCATGCAAGAAGGCAAGAACCAGGCGACAGCTGAGATATGCTGAGATACCAAGATGATTACCGGGTTACAGGGTTGAGATGGGTGGGTGATGGGTTGACAATGTTCGGTTCAGTCTCCTTGATCCCCAGCCTCCGAGACCCTGCGGTCTCCTGCTTTGTGGCTGAGTGCAAGCCAACATAGGGCGCTCAACCGTGAAGAATTTGAAGAGGGCTTGAAACAATATCAAACCAGACCTCTGGGCCTTTAGGAAAACACGTTTCTTTTGCAAGTACTAGATGCAAAACAAACATTGTCCAGCTGTGTTCAGTTGACGGTTTCCACTCTGACCTTTTCTGTGGTTTGTGACAATGTCCCTGGATCAGGATGGCGAGCTTGAATGCTTGCAGATCATCTCCGAGTTGCAGCTGAGCTCACAGAAAGCCACTCGTCCGTCGGATTGGCCTTCGGCATTCGTTCAGTGTGAAGACATCACTGTCCATCACAGGACAAACTTCCTGCTGCTGAGCTGTTTCATGCATGTTGATGGAGTCCATACAAGCTGGGGGCTCCATTTGACCCGCCTCAGGGTGACTCCGCGTTGGCCACTGGACAAGAAGCCCTAGCTGTCACGCAGGCAGCTAATTGTGATGAATGCACGAAAGCATGCTTTGGTTGATTTCATTTCTAAGTTCTAGTTTATCTCTGATACATACATATAATATATAATTTACAATCATATAATAATATAATCATATATATATATATATCATATATTAGGTATATTTCGATATTCCATGATATTCTGATCTACAGTTCAGCTTGGAACAAGTCTGGTGTTCTAATGTCCCTTGTCCCTCAGGCCAGTGGCAACAAATCCAAGGAGGCCAGCTGAAACCACGTTTTAGAGCTGACCACCAGGTTGGCTGTTAGAAACCTGTTTTAGATTGTTTTAGAGCTTCTTTAAGAAGTCTTTCTAACTACTTTTACAGGAACTTGTACTGTTGGCCAATCCTCCTGTTTCCTAGATGTTGAATTTGCAGTTTGGAAGACATCATCGCCTGACCCCAACAGTCTTTCTCTATACCTCCCCAGGCGGCTGCTTTGCTACGCTTGGTCTCGGCTTGTTTGTCTTCACAGAACGAAGCTGAAGCTCTGAAGTATGCGGAGATGGCTGAGATGAAGGTGGAATCAAAGTATGATGGGATGGTCATGTATCCAAGACTGGGTTCCATGTGCCCACAAAAAGATTTCTACCAGAGGATGGCATGCCATCCCGCGTAAGCAGAGCTTGGACAGTAGGACAGGTGGAGCAGTGGTCTAGGAATGCTGCTGCTCTGATGTCTCGCTTGAAACCGGCAGGCAAAGGAAGCTGACGACATTGAGAAGGAAGCCCAAGCCACCTCCAATGTGGCAGAGATCCTGTTGCGCAGGTGCCAGATCTTGACTTTGCTGAGACTCAACACGAACCGCTGGGGAGGAAAACAACTTATATATACATATATATATATTAAGTTATTTTCTTTGGCTCTTTTTCTATGGTGCCAACGTGGTCGGCCTGCCAGGGGTGACAAAGTGGGTGCCATCAAGAGGTCCAAAGAGCAGCTGGCCAGATGTGTTGAAAGGCCCACCGCCAGAGAGTGGAGTGGCGGTGTCTTCGATCAGAGCTGTTTCTATTGCAAGGAAGATCAGCTCCAACAATTCAAAACGCTTTGTAAGTAAGTCTTGCGTAAGCAAGTCTTGCTGAACAGCTCAACGACTTGCCTAATAACACAGGAATAACTGAATAAGTTAAGGTATAAGGGGAGGGAGAGCGTGAACACTTTGCTGATGGTTTGGTGATTTAGGTTCTGGAACTGTGTGGCTTAGAGCGCTTGCAGTGACCTCTGTGAACATTTTCAGGAAGCACTCTGCTGGACAAGCATCAGCCATGGTGGTGTCTTGTCGTAGAGGGATGATGGGATCTTGGGCTCGAGATTTCTGAACTGAAAGCGTAGGCATTGCGGGAATTGTGGCTTTGTAGCTCGCCACACCTGGAAAGATGTTTTCTGAACTGTTTTGGGACCTTTACAGTACGCAACGTTGCTTCAATCCTTGTGGCACATGCTACGTGGAAAGTTCAAAGTTTGCAGCTACATGACTTGTTTGTTGAGAATACAGAGCGCAAACTATTGACTAGCAGCAATTTGCTAGGTCCTGCTAGGTCCTGCTAGGTTGTCTCTGTGATGCAAACTTGAAAGGAAGCAGCATCATTCAGCGTCCAAGTTGCCCAAGGTCCTGGGCCAAGCTTTGCTGGCTGAAAACCAAGCAAGTGCTGAAGGGATGCGCTACCTGCAGGTGGGGAATGCCCTCACCATCCCTGACTGTTCGGAAGGGCTGTGTCTGGGTTTACGAGTTGACACGTGATCCATCGAACAGAGCTTTCTTAGAGCGGACAGGAGATTAGGAGATTGGAATCCGTTGAGTTACTTTGAGATGACAGGCATAATTTCAGCTTTCATATCTTTCATGACTATTTTGGTGTATTTGAGCTCTCAAGTTTGATTTGGTTGTTGTGTGATGGTACTGGTCTCAAATGTGGCAAAGGACCCTGGGAAAAATGTGCCGGGCTTCGGGAGCAAATAATTCATCTGGTGTGGCAGGCCGCCTTGGGAATCTACAAGGAGTCTGATGACTTCGTTGGATTGTAGCGAGAGTCTTAAGACAGCAAGCAGGACTCTCAAAACTGCAACTCTTGGAGACTCAAACGACTTTGAAGGAAAAGGACATGAAAGGACTTGAAAGGAGAAGATGCTGTGTAGCTGTAGTCGCGTCATGTCAAACGTACATAGATCATGATCCATATGGATGTTCTCTGAGCTGCCAGTTCTGCACACTTTGCGCTGGCCAACGGCTACTTCACCCGTGGCGACCTGGAAGATGGTCTGTGCCATGCTCGAGAGGTGCCTCCCTGTGCTGCTATAACATCTGTAAGACTTATGACAACTTAACTCTTATGATTTATGAGTCGAGATGAGTTTTCAAGAGATTCTGGATAGATCGGATTTGCTCCTTGGCTCAGCTGGCTGCCAATCCCGGCAGTGTCAAATGGCCTAGTCACTCCGGATTCTCTGCTCCGCGCCCAGTGGCCCAGTGCTCATGGAGTTTGGCTATTGGAAGATCCGAGGTTTGGGTGCGCCCTTCCGCATGATTCTGGAGTACAAGGAGGCCAAGTATGTCGACAAACAGTACTCCACTGGTGAGGATTGGTTCAAGGATCGAAAACCAGCCATTTTGGCCATGAACCCTTTGGCAAACTTGCCATACCTGGTCGATGGCGACAACTGCATTTGCCAGACGAATGCCATCCTCAACTATTTGGGGGACAAATATGGCATGAATGGCACCACTGAAGTGCAGAAGATTCGAACACAGGAGTTGTTGTGTGAGATCTACGACGTCCGCAACGGCATGATCTATTTGTCCTACCCTCACAAGAATGCGGTGAGAAACCAAGCAGAGTTCGATGCCAAAGCAAAAGATATAGTGGGCAAAGCACCCTTCGCAAAGTTTGAAAGTCTGCTGGCCTTCAAGGACAACCTCAGTGGTGGCAAGTGGTTTGTCCTGAAAGACGGCCCTGGTGTGGCCGACTTCCATATTTGGGAGATGTTGGACCAGCACAGAATGCTGTCTGAATTTATCGGAGGACCTGACATTTTCGCTGAGTTCCCCAAGTGCAAGGCCTTCTATGAGGCCTTCAAGACCTTGCCGACGCTAAAAAACTATTTTGCCAGCGAGGCCTACAAAATGGAATTGAACGCCCGGGGTGCGAATGTCTACTTTGCTTGAGCTCGCCGAGCTCGCTTTGACACCTGAGGAGAGTTTTTGTTGGCTAAACCGACCTAAAATCATACTGGCTGTGCTTCAAGATTCATTTGTGTGACAACTTCGGCTTTGGATCCCTCAGAAAGCTGAGAACTGCTTGGACATATAGTCTGTCCGCTTCTTATTTTGTTCAGTGCAGATCAAAGGTTTGTTGCGAAAGATATCGCTCCTGCAGAAAACACATCCTTTGCATAAATCTGCGAGCCGCCTTCAGAATAGCGTCAGACCCTTCACAAGTGCCTGTCCTTTTTTAGCTCAAGAACTAATGGACGAATGACATAGTATGATAAGCAAATCAAGACATCAATAAAAAAATCATTTTCTCAACCCACCCAACGAACCTCCCTGGCTCCAGGTGTTGAGCTGCTGCCGCCGCAGTGGCGACAAGGTCAACGAGGTGCGACAACGTTTGTGCACCATAGGTTTCACATAAAGCTAGAGACAGTAGAGACATGAGGATGTATCAGATATCAAGATCATCATGCCAGATCATGCCAGCTTAATTTCCTACACTGCCGAAACTGTGGTTCTATCGATCTTCAGGAGCTTGTGAAGGCAAACATCGAGCGCGCGCGGCAGATGACTGCCGATTTCTCAGGGCACCAATGATTTGGGACGGGCGTCATGGATATGGCATGCATGGCATGACACCGAGGCACAGCTGCGGATGACAACTCCCAAGAGGCCCAGTTGCGGCCTCCAGGGGAGACTGATTAAGCTATATTAATTAAGCTATATTAATTAAGCTATATTAAGCTATATTGAGCTTAGGTTTTAGGAGTTGATATTGGATTGTTGCAACTTGGATTGCAAATCCCAGTCTGTCCTGGCAGCAATTTCAGCTAGGGATGTTTTGCTTTTGGAAATCAAGAGAAACTGTCAAAACGAACAGGAGGTCACAACGCGTTCAAGACAACCCATATTGATTGCATCAGTGAATGGCAAGTGCCAGGCCCAGCATTGAGAATTCAGGCGCATTCCAAGCAGCGTTTGTCAACATGGGGATCGTAAATGCCTCGTAATGGCTGCCGGGCTACCGATGTTTTGCAGCCTTATTCCTCTAACCCCCCGCATATAGCATGGCAAGGCTTGAGAGCTAATCAGATTCGGCTTGATTTGCTGCAATTTGTTGTGCTTGTGGATCACAAGATATCCCAAGTTGAAAATCGTGCTTTGATTTGGAGATTTTGATAGATTTTGGAGGTATTCTCTTGTCTCCTGCTGGGCCTCAAGCATGCCATCTTAGACATAGTCGTGCTGGAAGCCCAGGAGAATTGGTATCCTTGGCTCCCGAGAAGTCTGCTTGGGTGAACAAACAAAAATCATTGAGGGTGCTTGGAAGCTGCTTTCATTTTGGTAACTTGATTTAACTTGATTCCTTTGCAGTTGCAACATCGCTTAAATTCGACTAAGGTTCCCGGCTCTTTGCTGGATATTGTGGCCTCCGGCAGAAACTACTGGGGTACGCCAAGGAGATCACCGTGGACTGGTGATGATTAGTGACTACTTAGTGACTTAGTGGATTGTCCGACTTCTGAGTCGCTAGGGCTGCTACGGTGTCCAGACGCTGCCAGCACAAGATTTTTGTTGATATGTCGGTTGATGGCTGTAGGATTGATCATTGATCTCATTTAGATTTTGGAACTCCCTTACTCTTTGGTATGTGGCGTTGCACCCTTGGTGATTGTGAAGTGGGAAAGCACGCAGATCGCTGCAGATCTTTCTCCAGGACAGTAGTAGATGCTGCTTCTGCCTGGACCTTAGCTGCCTTAGCTCAACAAAATGTTGGCACCGGCGCGGCATAGATGGTGCGAGATGATCTCCCCAATGTTGCAATGTTTCAGTGCTATAGATGCTATAAGCATTGCTATATGATGCTATAGGCTATAGGTTTCACCATGTTTCACCATGTTTCACCAGTGTTGACCATTGAAGTCTTGCTGCCTCACGTCCGTTCGATAGGAAGCGGATGAGAGACCACCTTCTCAATGTGTGATCTTTGGAGCTGCTATGTGAGCTGCTCAGTCATTGCTAGAAAGGGCGAAGAAACTTATCGCATGGACTTGTGGGTTGAAAGTTCCTGATGGAGCTTCACGAGACTCTTTGCAATTCTTGCATATTGATTGATTTCATTTGATTTCTCTGTAGTCTTGATATGTTTTGCAAAGTAAAAAAAGGTTAGGATATGTCGGATATGTTAGCCTGGTTGGGACAATTTGGGACATGTGTTGGCTGTGTTGACATACCGCCGTGGGCCGCTTCAAGGTCCGAGAACTGCACGACGCAGATGTGCCTGGAGCTGATGGACCTCATTGGTGTGCGGGGCTGAGCAGGGCTGAGCACGACGGTGACGGTCGTGGAGAGAGAAATGTGGTCATATGTGGTCATTGTTGTCATCACATGATCGGTTCTTGCAGCTTGGGGTGTTCGGATGGTCTGTCTTGGATGTCTTGGGCTTCAATTTGCAGAATTTTTTGCAGAATTTGCGAATCTGTCCTGGTTTGCAAGGAGATGCGCCGAAAGAAAGCATTTGAAATTTGTATGTAACCTGGGGCAGGCTATATCTTGCCCGGTTGATGACAAAGGCCATGGCCAAGGGCGATATTCCGAAAGTTCCTGTGATCGTTCAGACAAGTCGCTCTGACATGTTTGAGAAATTTTGAGAACTATTGTCTGAATATGTCTGAATGTCTGAATATTCATGTCTGACCAACTGCGTTTGGCAAGGCTGGTTGTTTCAGAATGAGTTGCCGTGTCTAGAAGGGCTCTGGATCTACCAGTAATTTCGGTGATCCTGTACAATTGTGGAAGGAGAGCAAGGGCTCACCTTGGCATCGCAGTACCTTTTTTGTGAGCTGAGAGCCAGGGGGTGTTTATGGACGTCTTTGCGGTGACATTACCTATGGAAGCATGACTAGTGTCGCTGCAGCCAGCGCACTTAGATTTCATTCACAGTTGTGTGGAGAGTGCGTGTAGCTCGGAAAACTCGGGCAAGCATGATGCATGCTGCAATTCGGTCAATGATTGAATTGCTGGCTTCAAAAGCGTTATAAGTTGTAAATTGCAAAGCGATTGCAGTCATAATTTCCCATATCTGTGTGAATGCTGAAATAGAGTTGAAATGGGTCTTGGCTGTTCAACCTGAAGCACCAGGTAGTCGTAGCCTTTGCTGAGGTCACACTTTGGGGCCTCATTCGAACAGCTCGTTTGGACGGGGGGGTCCGATGGATGAAGTTACATGGTTTGAGTGAATGTGAAAAAAATGGCCTTCATTGAAGTAATTTATTCCCAAAATCCTCTGCTGTGGCAATCTCAAGTGTCCTGTATTTTGGGAGCTACGCTCAGGAGCAAGTCACAGGTCTTTCAAGCATGCTGGACAGTTTTGTGAGGGACCTCGTTGAAAATACGAAACCTTTCTGGCGCTGCCTACTAGATCCTGCAATCTGCCGTGTATTCTTCAGAGCCTAGTTGACCGATGGTTGTCCTTTTGTCGGTTGAAGCTGTCTCTCGGCTACGCCCGGTTCGAAACGAAGATAGCCAGGTTAGCCACTCCAATTTAAGCATATTTAAGCCGTGGGGTCATAACAGGAGATGCCAAAGGTCCCAATCCTGACGTTGGACTTCCAGCCCACCATGACTGTTGCACAGATCAGCAGGCGGAGGAATGGGGTCATGTGATGTCACAGTGATGTCACAGTGATGTCACAGTGATGTCATGTGACTACCCGTCTGGCCGAATGGATGCCAAGCTTTAAACAAGAGAATTCTCGGATTTACTGAGAAGCTGGAAGAGTTGTGCACACATTTGTTTAGTTCTTCTTACATGAATGTCCACCAAGACATGGTTTGTAAAAGCATACAAGTTTCAGCTGAACTCTTGATATTAATTATGCCTAAATCTTTTGTTGGAAGCATACGAGGCAGCTCAAGCCGGCCACGGGTGTTGTTGGATCCTCAAGTGCTTGTATCATCGACATGGGAAAGGGCACAAGCGACGTCGTTTGTCCAGAGTACTGCAACCAGGGTAAGAACTGTAGCAGCTCGACAGTGTCGGTTGAGGTAGTTTATTGTTATTTGTGGACTTTGTGATCTTTGTGGACACTGAAAGGAGCTTTCAACTTGTTAGCCACAAACAACTTGAGATGGGATGCACTGGGATGCGCAACACCTGAGGCAGAGACTGCGTATTACAACAAGAGTAGATGGGAGCCGCAGCTGGCCGCGGTGCCCTCCGGTGGCAGGGTGGAAATAACAATATAATTTCCAAGCGGACCTGGTGGAACGGATGAGTCCAGTCCAAGACTGATTTACTGGGTAGCTCCCTGAAAAGGTTGTTGGTGTTGTTTCTGGAGGTGATATGAGTTATGTGTGTGTACCAAGTCAGCTACTACTCGTACTCGGACATCCAAAGGCTGTGACCAAGAAACCAGCTGTACCTCTTTGGCCTTAAATTTGCAGAATCAACACCCATGCTGGTCATCCTCATATGAATTCAATGAAGAAAATCACTTGTCCTTCACAACCTGTTGCTTTTGCGGCGTGTAGACAGAGGGCCAGTGGTCCTGAGTTGTACGAGCTCCGCAGGTGCCATCCCTGCTCCGACGAGACTTGAAAAAGGACACTCTGAGCGTTGGAGGCTCGAGCCACGCCGCGTCGGCAAGACCCACACAACGCTTGTTTTTGGCTTGTTTGTTGGGAGGTCTGCTAAATACATGGTGAAATACATGACACCAAATCCATCCAAATCCATTAAATCCATTAAATCCATTAAATCCATGTACTAAATTTCTACATGATATCGGTAGACTTCGCTCAAATTACTCTCCTGGACAGGTGCGATCCCTCCAGGTGATGAGAGGAAGGCCAAAGCCGAGGCTACGAGAACCGGGTCTCAAAAGACATCGTTGTCTCAAACATTTGTTGATTTATTGGATAATATTGGATATTGCTGCTATTGCTTAGTTCAACATAGTAACATAGTTCAATAAATCAAATGGATTCTTAGTCTGACAGGGTTGGAATTAATGAAGGGGCCAGAAGTTTCCAACACTGCCAAATCATGAATAAGAGTCCATCACTGTATGACTGCCTTGCGGTGCCAAGTCTGTTTTCCCATTTCGAATCCACGCGCCTGTGAACTTGTCCCTCCGGCCGACTATGGATCACGGAATTGGAGCTGAGTGATAAATTACGGAGATATAGTTTACCACTCAGTGGACCATTCGCAAGATGAAAATGCCAAACTTTTCAGGACTTTGGGCCAATGTGACCCCACCTGACTCCACTTTTCGCAGGCGGCCACGAAGTTTGCACGAAAGGCCTTCACTTGGACAGGTGTGCGCGCCTGGATGGAAATAGGCAAGCTCTAAGAGCTTCACTGGAAAAAGAATAGACATGAATAGACGAAGTGGGTGTGCGTGTGTCACTTTTTCTTCAGTACAAGTTGCCAGTATGATCAAATATTGTGTTGATAATAGACCGCGCTTTATTCACTTTATAGAAATGTGTCACTAGTTACGCTTGAATAAAGTCCGCCTCACGTCCTTGGCCGGGAAGAGGATGCTTGGAAGGAAGTTCCTGCAGCTGTTTAGGTCCCACCAGCAAGATGGACTACTGCTGGTACCGGCAAGAGTGGCGAAACGCCAGGGTCCCGGTTGTTCAGCAAGAAGAGTGGTTGGGAAGCAACGGAACACACTCAACACACCTTTGTCATCTTTGGTCTCATAGGAGTGTTCTTGAAAACCGCTCTTGCAAAGTCTAGATGTGTTTTTTGGATGACATGGTTTGATACTTGGAATCCTGTCAAGGAAACTGAGTCACTGCAAAGGATTTGCACCATTCCTATGTGTTGCTCACAAGGCAGATCCTCTTCTTCTTGTTCTGACTTGTTCCCACTTGTTCTCTATGTTTTTGTAGCTTCATCATGCTCCACTTGTGTGAAAGGAAAGTTAGACGGCCGAAACCTAAGGTTGGACCTGCTGAGGGAGAAATCATTGCCGGAACCTTTGAAGCCGGCCATTGACCAACCTGTATGGGCTACTCTTTGTCGTCAAGTTAAAACAAGCACCAAAGGGAAGAACGGGAGCATGCAGCACCAAGAACTGCAAAGTGTTGGTTTCGCTTCTAAACGCTTGAACTATCTCAGATTGACAGTGACAGGAAATTTACCAATGGAGTCTATTGATAGTCACGACAGGGCACAGCGATTGCTAAGGCCCGGGATCCTTTGATTCCTGTGCGTTCCCTGCGGCAATACTGAGCGTAGCCCAAGCGGCAAAAAAATCTGACTTCAGGCCTTACAAAATTCAGAGAGAGAACCTTTCGCATTCCAACAAAACAGCTGAACATGTGTACAACAACCAGCTACATAAACACCGCAAAGACTCAGCGCCCAACTGCACTGCAGGGAGACCTCTGCTGAGAAAACTGGTTTGAGATTTGAGACACGTCACATGTTACATTTGAAGCAACAGTTTTCGTTTGAAGTGCAGCCAAGCAATGCCCAGGGCAGGCTTCTTGTGTTTAGATATCTTTAGATAGTGAGAGCCTCTTCCAAGGGTCGAATAGCGTGTTGCGTGAGGCGGAGTATGCAGAGAAAAAAGTGTGGGCTTAGCTGGATGCTACACTTAGTGGAGCTCCTGGGACAGCCGCAGTGACCAAGTGACCAAGTGACACGACAGTTGATGCTTCGCCATGGGGTGAACTGTCCGAGATGTTTAGCGGCAGGTCGGCTGAATGTTTCATTGATCAGACAACAACAATGCAGGGTTTCTCGATGTCGAAAGCGGTGAGGTGCTTTCGATATCGACAGAGCTGCTTAAAGTCGCTGGATAGTCTTCACTTCAGCTGGAGACAAGTTGATGCACACATAATCTGATTGTCCTATGTGCTCGCTTGCCTGTCTGGCTTTGGATGGCCGTGGCCATTTGCAGATCTGTGTGTTTTCTTCAATGCCGTGTAATAGTCTCGTGTGACTTTCTTTATACATGTTCAGTTCATTTCCCTTTCTTTTTATGCACATGTCCCACATATTGCAAGAGACGTTCTTAAGTGCATAGTGATGGCACATCGACCGGCAGATTTTGATTCAGTTCAAATACGAAAACCAGGTGAAGACTGGTTTGAAGACCAGATTCTGGCAACTTAAAAAAGAAAAACAGTCAGTTGGGCTCTGCTCAAGTTGCAACACGCAGAGATTTGCTGCGCAATGTCGAAGCAGGAGGCAGTGGCATGAGCAGAGTTTTTTGCAGCGGAAATCAGCACTCAGTTCATTCAAATGCATTGTTTGAAAAGGGAGTGGGAGGACTTGAAATTGTTGCACGTAGCACATATTTAATATACTCTAGACATCTATAGACTATAATAGACTATATTTGTAGACTGAATCTCAAATTAATACTGGCAAAGGTTTCCGAGGCATGTGGCAATGTTGGACTTATTCGGCTTATCCCATTCGGTAACATGGCAATATTATGGGACTTTGGACATGAAAGCCTTGTGCTTCACAGGACTTTGAAATCGAGTTCAAGAGGGCTTTGTCCAGCCAGGCACAGGGCTGAGGAATGAGCTATAGGGGCTATAGGGTGCCATAGGGTGCCTTCAACCGAAGCACCTAGAACACTGCCCAGACAGCTACTTTCCATATTCGCCAAGGGTTTTCTTCAGATCAAGAATCTTGACTCCCTAACTGCCCCTGCTTGGGTATGTCCAGAAATGCCCTGGCTGTTCCTGCTTCAGGAAGCAACAAGGCTTGATGTGCGGTCCCCCGGTGAAGCTGACAGCACTACTGCAGGACTTGACTACAATACAGTTAATAGTTAATGTTAATATATATATATATACATACTAGATTTTTTTTGGATCTGTGTAACAATCTTGAAAGAATTTGTGCCTTTTGCACTATAGAATTATGGCACCAAACTTCTTCCAAGTTGACAACAGAGTTTGACAAGCTTTCCAAATCAGTGCCTTTAGGTTGTGAAAGAACGTCTTCGACACAAGGCATGGCTTGGGATGGGGAAGCTCCATACATCGAGAGACGCCGCGAAAATCGGTGAGACACCTGACACAAGAAGAGACCTGCTCAGGCGGATCCAAACCAAGAGTTCCTTGCAGGGGACGCAGCCAACGCGTCAGTTCCCCAGCATCCATAGCCGTACGTCAAGGGTTTGTATTTGTTCAGAGACGCATCCTACTTCTGGTGCTTGCTCCCAGTCCGAGTTCGGAATTCCTCAGAAAGCTTCTCCTGGAGTCGCTTTTTGATCTTTTTGAAGCTGCAGCCAGGCCCCTTCTGATTCCATTCTCCCGCTTCGACTCCTCTCCTTTCCTCCATGCATGTTAGCATACTTCAGTATATTTCAGCTTGCAATCTGAGGCCGTCCTCCCTGTTGCAGCTCGCTTTGGGCAATGGAGACGCTGAACTTTGTGCAGTTCTCAGTCCCTGTGTGTCTGAGTCCAGCAAAACAGCCGGCACATCTGGCATTTGTGCCATGGTGCCACTGTGCAGCGCGGCGGAGTAAGCTTTAACCTGAGCAGAGGTCCCCCCGATCAAAAGAAAACAGCTCGGCAAAAGCTGTGGACTTTGGTCACTTCATGGACTGGATCTGCCACACTGAGGCCGTTTGCTTTTGTTGCACCAGGCCCTTCGCAGTGCGTCAATTCGTCTTCAATTTGAACACGAATAAAGTACCCGGTCCAAAAACAACTCAGACAGTCTCTTAATGGCATTTTTGGCATTCGCCATGCAGGAATAGGCCCCAAGGCTGCTTTGGAAAACAATGCTGTGACCAAAAACCACGGTGTCCAGCCAGCCATCAAGCCATAGCTCTTTTTGGGTACCCCAGACTGGCCCCAGACCGATCTGCTCGAAATTTCAGCGATGCCGTGCTTCTTCCTGGAAATAGGCAGACACGCAAGCAGTGCTGAATGAAGCGCAGGAAATGCAACTTGGCTTTGGTTCTTGGCCCTTTTCGGCCTGTCCATCTTGCAGAGGTCGTGGTTGAGCTGCTTCTATTAAAAAAAATTCTCGTCATCCGACTACAGAGCCAGCTATGCGTGCTGTTCGCGCAAAGGTCCTGCAAAGAAGGAATGAGGGAAGCGGCCGAAGTCATCCTAAACTGGGTCAGAGCCTGGGAAGTTTTCCCCGGAGAATTTGTTGCAAGGCAATGTTGATATGAAGCTTCGGGGTGACTCCTCGCTAGTTCAGTTCTTCATTTGTGCCTTTCTCCTCTGGGAACTGCAAACAGGTCAGCAATGACTACACTTTGGTGTTGAAAATCCTGGAGGAGCGTGGGATTGGTACGTATGTTAATCATTCGCAATGCTTCTGCCATGCAGAGTAGCTAATCAGCGGGACTGCCACAGATAGATGTCCAGCATTCTAGAAAGGTGCATTGGAAATCGTTGGAGGATGATCTCCTCATCTACAGTTCTTCGAATCGTGGAAAGGGATAAATCGGATAAAATCAGTGACCTTCAGATTTTCTGTGGAACAGTCGAACTGCAGTTGGACTTCTGCCAGCGAGTGGTGGGATTGGCCAACTTCGGGCACTGCCGGCACTCTGCCTGTGCTAGGATGCTGCACTCGACGCGGCCAAGTCCCATGACATCCATTCGCTAGGCCCCGCCTTCGGCAAAAGAGATGGATCCAGGAACATTCGTCGCTGCTTTCTTTCTTGCCGAAAGATGTAGGCAAAGACACCTTTAGCGTTGAACCTTTACTGTATTTTGATGTTGCAACACCTAAGTTCCCATGTTTGAATTGCTTTGTCAAAAGATGTTCACAGCTTAGTTTCCAATAGCCTTGTATCCACTTGACATCATCCAAAACTGGTCGGCTAAAAGCCAGCGATGTCCAGATGTCCTCTTCAGAAACTGCGGAGCCTTGCCCCGAGGCGTAGCGTTGGCATCCTTGGAAGTGGCTGGTGGAGACGGGGAAACTTGTGTCTCCAAGCAACGAGGCGAGCCACAGGGGCAGGGCGCATTCTCTGGAATTTGAACATACCAATAAAATCAATACCGCCAATACCCGGAGTTTGTGCAAAGAACTCTCCTCTGGCTGTTCACTACTTCACTACTGTTCAAAGCAAATCTTCAATTGCAGTGTGGCTTCAACAATTCTCTTTCAAAAAGCTAGTCTTGGAATAACCTTGATTCAAGATGCCTTTTAGCCAAAGCCAACCCTTGATTCCGTTGTTTCCCGGCTTCCACAGTAAGCATCAACAAAAAGCTGGCACCATCTTTCAACACCGCTTGTATCAGATGCGAAGATTTGTGCATTTGGTCACTCGTCTGCGCGGCTCGCTCTTGCTGATCAGGAAGCTGCGGCAACCTTCTGCACTCCTGCGCCAGAAATGCAGGTCGCTGTACAGTTCCAGTAAGAAATCTCCAGGGTCAGCCAAATTCTCAAAAAAAGCATGCAGCGCAATACCATGATGATAAGTGGATTGGGTCTTCCACCAGTACGTCTACAACTCGCCTCAGCCAGGCTTAGCAGCTTTGCGAGGTTGGGATCTTAGTCATTTTAGGAGGCGCCTTGAGTGAGACCTGCTGAAATCATCTTAAATAAAAATTACTGTAACTGCTTCCAGGGAAGAAGACCCTGGCACTGCAAAATGAATTTAACTGTGAAGTCGCTGAAATTTAAAGGTAGAGTTATGTTCTTGATGTTCTTGCAATGGCTTCGGACCCTGCCATGCCAGCTGCTTTTTGCTCGGGTGGAGTTTCAGATTAGAAAGACAATTTCGATACGTAATTATATGTTCTTTTTGACTTGGCAGGCACGTGACTGTGACAGTCATGCTGATTTTCGTAATGTGCTACAGTAGGTATTGTGCATCATAGACTGGATTTGTATGAAATAGATTGAAATAGTAGCATGGAAATGGATCCGAATCACTCCTCAAACTTCTGCTTTTGGACTTCCTTTTAAAGTGATGTAGTGAGACTTCTGTGAAAGGATTACACATCCAGGAATGATGTGCAACGCAATTGCACGACATTTTGATTCCCGCGTCTTCAAGGCCGCCAGGGTGGCATGTCTGCCAGAGCAACAGCACGGGCTCTCATTGGTTGGGGTCCGGGTTCTCAGAACTCTGAGGGTCTCAGAGCCAAAGCCTGTGATGCTTGTGATAGGCTGGTGTACGCTTCTGGGTTCTGGCAAATCCTTTCAATCCCTTTGCATACTTGTGTGTCTTTCCTTGTTCTCACAGATTCTCACAGCACTCTACAAGGAAATGACTAAAAGGTGAAAAACAACTTGTAAAAAAGGTGATTTGGCTGTGCTGAAATCCAAAAAGGCAAAATATAGGTGAAAAAAAGGTACCTGGGAATACGAAAAACATAAGGAAAATCATTGAGGACAGCAACCATGCAAGCCTACCACACAGGTTTAAATTGCAAACCAACACATCATTTTGTCCATGACGTGTCATGCGGAGTCTCGGTCAGGAGGCTTTCCTTTCTCTGGCTTTCCGATTCACCCTTTTTTCACCTTTTTTATTCATTTTTTTTTTTCACATTTTTCACCTTTTTCACCTTTTTCACCTTTTTCGCTGAAAACGTGAAAAAAAAGGGTGAGAAAAGGTGAACAAAAAGGTGAATCGGAAAGCCAGAGAAAGGAAAGGAAAAGGAAAAGGTAGAAGAAAGGAGCCTCCTGACCCAAGGGGTCACCCCTGCTGACCTCTCTGTCATCCCCCCATCCCCGCGCTCCGCCTCCCTCGCTAGCTTGACTCCCGCTGCCCAGCCTCCACCTGGAAACATGATAATTCATAGGTGATTTATGATACAAATGGGTTCATAAATGAACTTATATTATAAGTGATGAGTGGTGAAAATAGGGAGTTTACAAGAGTTTGCCCATCAAGAATAAGATAGCATACTGGTAAATAATAAACAGAAATGGAGGTGTCCGGTAGAAATGACATCAAAAGAAAAGGATTTAGCCAGGAAACATTGTAAATTGCAGTGGGCTGCTGGGGGGTGCCAGCTGGGCACCCCTACTGTGTGATGCAAAAGCATGAAGCACTCCATGCCAAGGACAGCAGGGTTTCCAGTATGACTGGTGCCTGGGTGTAGAACTTTAACTGTTTTCTTGGCTGCCTATGTAGCCAGTTTTTTTAAACTTTTTTTTTTCAGGTTTAGCCGATCACCTTATTGTCACCTTTTTTTCAAGTTTTAATTCTCAAACGTGGACACCAAAACTACCACAATTAATCAAATCCATAAACTTGTACAACTTACGCAGTAAGATGTGATTCAGCTGAGGGGCCGACCTTCAAGAAGTGGATGCCACTGGCAAGACACCGCTGCAGTTGGCCTTAGCAGCAGACCTCAGAGGAATGCCAACGGGTAGCAGTGCCTGGTATTAGGTAATCATGACACTACAAGATCACTTTAAATCACAATCTGTGTAGCCAGATTCATGTCCACTGTTCATCACTATTTCCTCTATTCTTCCTTTGCAGTAGCAAAGAGTTGTTTCAGAAGTGGAACAGAAACTTCTGTGACCAAGACTCACTGCTGACAGACTGTGTGACTCTGTGTTGTGTTGCGCATGTTGGTCCGTGGCATCCGATGGCATCCCATGGCCGAGGCGCCCTCCAGCGAATGGCCTCGCTCCTTTGACCTTGCGCGGACACTGCTGGAGGACCTGACAGGGGAGCGACACAAGGGACACAAACGATGTGGAAGTTTGTGGCACAAACGATGTTTGTTTGTTGAGAAACATTGAAGAAATGAAGGAAAGATGCACCTAGGACATTCAACGTAATTTTCAACGTGGTTAAAGCCTAAATCTGGAGTGTCAGAAGTATTTATGATTAAGCTGCAGCACAATGTGCAATACATTCCTACACAACCCCGGCTCAGAAGCCTCTCATCACAATATCGTGATGAGGTACTGGTACTGGAGGATCAAGTTTAACTTTCAGTTTACATTGTTTCCATTTCATACAATGATATGAGAACCGCGCACGCAGTACGCCGGAACACCTACAACTGCAGGAGGGAGCAGACCCAGAACAGCCAGGGACTGACCATGAGACGCTGCTTATGCAGGCCCATTACAATCATGTCATGTCTATATAAGATATACGTGCTTGTTTGTTCGATGATACTTGGGATTGAAGATGAAGGAAGGCTGATGAACACTGCCACAATGATACGTCGCTTCTTGTGTTGCGGAGCCAGATTTTGACAAAAGCGTGTTGCATTCACTTTTTGGGTTTCGTTGCCCATGCTACCAGATTACTCCCATGCGATGAAGTTTTTCCAACCAACATGCCCCTGGGGCCAAAATGTATGCAGTCTATGACGCCCCAGCAATGCCCTACGCCCTACGCATCCGAATCCATTGATGTCGGGTCGCAGAGCTGTGGGGAGCAAAACATCAGAAGCACCAACTGATTGGCCAGTCAACAGCTGCAACCGCTGCAGTACTGAGCATGCAGGCTGCAAGAGAAGGTGACTTCCAAAGCTGTGAGTGGCTGTCTCGACTTGGACCAGAGGAGGGACATCTGAATCATCTGAATAGACAAACGTTTTGCGTGACTTTTCGTCCTTTTCATTCTTGTGCATTTTACCCGGATTTACCCATGAGGTTGCTCTTGGAGTTTCGAGCAGATCCATTAAGGAGACGAAAGGATGGTCAGACAGCCGTCACCCAAGTGGTGACACGCGTGGTCAAAGTGGCAGAAAAGCTTCCGGTGCGTTCAGCAGGTCGTAATAAAGTTTAAGCAGTACTCGTAGCTGCAATAAACTACTCTGATAACAGCTCATATGTCTTCTGATGTCAGTCTTGGTCTCTGTGAATGCAAAGGCCATTACTTTGGCATCGCACGAGGATGTACCTCGACAGGCCGATGTTGAGTCGTTCATAAGGTGTTTGGGTAGCTAAGGTCACTGCTACGGTACTGTAGATGATAAACAAAGAATTCCAAACTTGAAGGCCAAAATGCTCTCGATGGTATGATGTCAGCCAAGCATTTGACACTAATCCTGTAACACACTCATTGTTCATTGTTCATAAATGTACCAAGGCAGCTTTGGAACTCAGCTATCAACCCCTGAAGAAGGGTCCAGCAGAGATGTGCAAGGCTACCAAGTGTGCAATTCAATCTCAGCAATGAGGATCAAAATTTTTGAAATCCTTTCCGAATCGCTCGGGATAGGTCTTGCTGACACTACGAAGTGCACTTACCCGTGATTTGGCCGAAGAGTTGGGCCTCAGAGCTTGGACTTTCAAGACTTTTTGAGATATGAAGAATTCTACCTGAAAAGCCTTGATACTCTTAGCTTGTTCTAGCATTGGTGGAAGCTCATCATAAGACAGAGGAGGAACACCAAAGACATAGCAGCAAAGTCGCGGGTGTTTTGAGGTCCGTTGGAAATATCCAGGACCCATCGGCCACAGGTGCAATTGGTAGCATCAACGGTGCAGTGAAGACTTGAACCACCAGCAATCGTTTTGCCTACCCTCTGCGTAACACCTGACAAAGTTCATGCAGTCTCGCATTTTACCCAGTCTTTGCATATCTTGAAGCCTGGGGACTGCTTTTCGGCATCTGACCAAAAGACGAAGAATCTGCTTGATTCCGCTTGTCTCAGCCAGACTGTGTCAGGCCGCTCTGCAAGCTCTAGGTGCGGGGCGTGGCGCTTCGCGTGTGGTGAACAACCTCAAGACTTGGAGGGATTTCTAGGAATACGAAGTACATCATTTCGAATCTTGGCAGAGTGTACACTTCATGAAGACCTGCACTGATCAATAAGAATTGCTATGATAGTTCAAGCACTTCTTAATCTGACATCCCACAACCTCAACAAAAACTCTATTTCTGCGGCAATGGTCATGAGCTCATGAGCTTATGATGTGGATGAGTCTTCAAGACATTCACATCCTTTGATTACAGGATCATGAGATTGTCCATCAAGTACAGGGTAATGCTTAATAGCGAAACAAACGGTTAATAGCAAAAAAAACAGTTAAGTAGCTTATTTGACTTACACATGCGTGCCGTCGCAGGCGATCGCTTGGAGTTTTCTCTCGCATGTGTGGAGCCCTACTAGCCTAACGGTCAGATCATCCTGAAGAACCCAACACATTTTGCTTCACTGGTGACTATTAGCGGTTTGACGTGATGGGACCAGAGGGTCACTCTTTCCACTTGAAACAAGACAAGTATGAGCCATGAGCAATACCGGTTTTGCCGTCCCAGGGCCAACAGCACGGAGGATCCTCCAATGGCAAAGAGGTGCTGGTGGGGGGCGTCACGCATGATATTGATAATTTTCAGATGTTTTTGGTGGATGGTCTAAGTCCCCAATCTTTGGAGCTTTGAGTTTGGCAGCTCTTTATTGGCACCTCTCTTCAATGCGGTATGGCAGGCGTTCAACGCCTGGAGCCTTTTCCAAATTGCTGGAGCCTCAATGCATCTCAATGCTGCAGGACTTGGAACAGGATATGGCGCCAATATTACGCAACTGAATCCTACTGCCAAACGGTGAACTTAGTGTTACACATTGTTACACTATTCACACTTAGGCAAACCTCGGAGGAGTTGACCCCACCTCTCTCGGATCAGGTTAGAATGGGCTTGCAAGTCAAGTGCAGTGAGAAGTGGCCTTTCTTTCACAGAAGTGAACAAAATCTCAGGTTTGTGTCAGCAGTATCATTTGTGGTGGTCAAGCTCTTTCTTGTTTTTTGACATCCATTTGCATCTCGACACTGGCCCATTACAGTCCCTGGAAGGGACGAAGGGGATGATGACCCCCCGCTTTTGTCCTGCAAGGAGCTTGCTCCTAGTCAACTTGTCCGTCTGAAATACAGACTGACCCTCAATTACACACATAGTAGCGCTTCCACTGATAAAGGTTGAAAGCACGGTCACCCTTGGTTCTGACGTGCAGTGTGACAGTCCCAAAATAGCATTTCCGCAGGCAAAGAGCCTGCTGATGCCTCAGCTGAATGCAGGTTTCGAAAGATGTCCTATAGATGTACTGCAGTTCTGTTTGTCAGATGCTCACTTTAGATTCCTTGGCCCATTGAAGTGATTTCAAACGCACTCTCTAACCCGCGCAATGCTTGGTCCTGCCTCAACACACCTTCATCACTTGACATCCAATCCTGGCAACTCTTTTGCAAGGTCATTGGGTGAGAGTGAATGCGAGGCACGTGAGTGAGGAAGAACAGTGAAGCATGATAGAAATGGGATATAAATATGCATATGTCTATATACATATATAATCATATATAATCATATATAATCATATATAATCATATATAATCATATATAATCATATATAATCATATATACATACATACATACATACATACATGCATACATGCATACATGCATACATGCATACATGCATACATGCATACATGCATACATGCATACATGCATACATGCATACATGCATACATGCATAC
>Ga0126342_10005542_pt1 | contig 22068 bp, 17 predicted proteins | sample Cyp1metagenome_FD_92528 | JGI IMG/M metagenome (GOLD analysis project Ga0126342, IMG submission 92528) | Coral microbial communities from Lord Howe Island, Old Settlement Bay, Australia - Cyphastrea 1 metagenome | ecosystem: Host-associated > Invertebrates > Cnidaria > Coral ...
AAAATCCGCAAAACGCCCGCAAAAACCCGCAAACGCCCGCAAATCCAAGAATCTGGTAAATTTGTATAATTTTGGGAGCGCGCAATTAAACAGAAACCAACTTGGATGTGCAGATTGAAAGCACAATACTGGTGAGAAGACTGGGAGGAGGGCCATGCCGATGGGAAACACAGCCATGACATACCACGCCTAACTTTTTTGGGAAACGCTCGATACGACCGTAAATTTGATGAAACGCCTGATTGTGCAAAACGACTGATATTTTTTAGGAGTTGGAAGGCCCAGGTTCATATATCTTGATATGTATCCAAATCTCAGGATTCTGCTCGAAAAAAGCAACCGGCTTGACCGGGTTGACCCCTTAGGAAGCATCCGTTCTATCTAGTGTCAATGGGAATTGATCCTAAAATGGAGGTACTGTACATTACTGTACCATATTGTTGGCCATATTTTGTGGGGATATTCCCGGAAATTTAGGCCTCATATAGGCCTTACATATGGTAGGTACCTCCAATCAATCGGTTCCTGAAATGGCCATTGATCGTATGTGCATTTCACCAAGTTTGGCGAGTTCGCTATTCAGTTCACCAAACCTGTTAACCAACTTAAATAAACATTACTTTTTGACCCTCGGGTACTCAAACAGTTATTTGGGGATATATATATACCCTATTCCAGACACATCCATATTCCATATTTATTTTATATTCATAATATATATATAATATAATTTTAATATATATATATATATATATATATATACTAGTACATATAAAATCCCTGTTGTTTGTGGCCGCAAAGTCCAAAAAGCTGGATATATCTGGAAATCGGGTACCCATGGGTAACCCCAAAATCCCATGGTTGATGATATTTTTTCCCACGATTTTTTTTACATACACAACGGGGTTGATACCAAAAAAACACCCTCAAGAAATCCACAACATGGATATGTTCATGGAGGATTTCTCCATTTTTCCCATGTTCCCCATTGTTTCCATCATATCCCCCATTGATTCCATCCTTTTCCCCCATTGTTCCATGATTTTCCTCATGTTTTCCCAGCGTTTTTGGTCCACAAAAAGCCGTCCCGATGTCGCAACCGCAGCAAGCGACAAAGATGGTCAGCTGGTAGTCCCGATTCGCAGTGATCTCCCTGGGAACACGGAAGCTGCAGATGGAATGTAGGTGTATTAATATGGTTATATTTATGTATATTTGGAATATAGGTATATGTATCGGTGTATAACTATCATGTATTCAGAAATACATTTATATACATATTCTTATATATATATATATATATATTATAATTTATATATATAATATATCTAAGTTTTTGCAGCTCACTAAACACTTATGATATAATATGATATCTAGAATGATTCCTGGGATGCAAAGAATGGTTTTCGAACTTGCAGGCTTCACAGTGGGATACACCATGAACCCAGTCTGGGGCCTTATAAGGTTCGTTGGCGGGTTTGCTGTGATAGAACTGCTGTTTCAACCCTGACGAACTTATCAATTGCAAAGAACTAAGTTGGGAAGCCAACAAGTACCTGGTAATCCAAAGGTAGAATATGCTTTCAGTTGGAAAAACTGGATTTGTTTGAAGGTGAATATCTAGACACATCCTGGAACAAACAAAATACGGTTGCATCCTGGCCTTTCTGCCATGGCTCTGGGTCTGGGTCAAAATCAGAAGCCGCCAAAAAAATGGATGAAATATGGGCTTGTCAGAAAAATGGGTACAGTACCCCATTCCATCCACTGGTTTATCATCATAGTGCCCTATGAAACAAAAAAACCATCGTGGTAGGATCCAATTCACCATTTTGCGACGAAAAAAACTTGTCCCCTATTAAACAAAAAACCATTGGAGATTTGGTAGGTAAATTCACCATTTCGCGACCAAAAAAACTCATGGAGTTGCTTTGGATCCTTGTGTTTCATGCTTGGAAAAAGTCAACATATTTGTTCATGGATCAAATCTCCATTGCTTCATGGTTGCCATATGTCGTTAAATTCCATTCATGGTTGCCATATGTTGTCATAACCATATACATCCGGCTGATGTATTCAAGCTGGAATATTACGCACCATGTATTCACATTCCCATGGCTAAATAGTCCCATTCACATTCCCATTCATAAGGAAACCATCTATAAATTCTGAATATGCCATAACCATCATAGGTCATCTGGAGGTGTCCTAAAATAAAGGTAATTACCCCCAGTTATCATCCATTTTAGATTGGGATTTTCCATGAAATAAACCATCTATTCTGGGGTACCCCCTATTTTAGGAAACCTCCATCTATGCTTCGGCCGCGTCACCGCTCGGAGGCCAAGACGGTGGCGGTCAAGGTGCGCTGCGTGGCATCGATGGACTGCAGCGCCAAGCCGCGCCGAGGGAGGGGCGCAACATAGGTGGTCAAATCAAGGGAAAATCATGGGAAAACCCATGGGAAATTGAAAATCATAGAAAAGCATTGGAAAACTATGGGAACATGATAGGGAAAATCATCTTGTAACTATCTAGATGGTTAGTTGGTGAAATTAGACTTTGTAGGTGCTTAGTATTACATATATTTACTGTCTATGTGTAGATGGATAAATATCTGGTATCGATCGATCGCCTGCAACTTGGTGAGTATCTATTCGCTGCTTGGATCCTGCTGGATTCCAGAGGTACGCAGAGACTATGTGTGGACATATGCATATGTTTGATGGTATCTGCAAAAGATTCTGTGCATGTATACACATATCATTATCAATTATATAGGATAAGGATGGATAAAATGTGTAAAGCACGGCTTAGTGTGAGTCTAAAGAAATCCCCAAATCTTACAACAAAATATTGAGTCATACTCTCGCATTTTCCGAAGTTCTGCAAATGGACAAAGCAATGTGCAAGCGGACAATAGCCGTGTACCAAGCACAGCCCGGTTGCAACAAACCGGTTTGGTTCAAATCCAATACCGTCCATGTATGGCTACCAATGTTTGGCTGATTTTTGGGGCCAATGTCGGGTCGAACATACCATACATCATGATCATCAGGACATAGGGCCATAGGGCAAACTACTACAAATCACAAACTTGGCATAAGCTACAGGATGGCCCCCCCCAGTTGTAAGTGGGTTTATAAACCATGAAATAACAAAACTAGTTCGTGAAATATCTACCATAAACACCATGTTTTTTTCGCCACTGTTAAGGCGCTACGCTTCACGCAACCAACGGGGGCCGTTAAATCCTGTAGAAATCGGTTGGGGATCCCCACGCAAAGCACGTCTGCATCGCCCCAGATCAAGGATGGCCTGAGATCGTCTTCCGAAGTACCAAAGAAAACACAGGATGGGGCCCCCAGGACTAGTACCAAGAAAACACAGTTCATGAAATAACAGTGGCTAGATAAGTTGCCTTCAAAGTGGCGAAAAAACGATGGTTTATGGTAGATGTAACTATAGTTATTGGAGTTTATATATAATGGTTTATAAGCCAACAAACAGAACTATGGGGCCCCATTGGGGCGAATGTGCAAAAACATCGACGATCTCGTGGTCCAAAATGGTGTCTGTTCCCATTCCATATCATCACCTGTGGTGCAAGTGCAGGTATATCATTGGAATGCATTACATTACACAAAAATCACAACCAATTACATACCCTCTGGTAATTTAACAGTTTGCTATTGAACATGGTACATTTATAATACTGTATTTATAGTTGATTTACCCATTAAAGATGAATTCATGTTCCAGTTCGCAAACTGTAAACGTTTACCAGGCCGGGTACACACTGCCGGATCTGAGAAACATCCCATGGTCCCCATAGCATGGTTAGATATCACAAGGTTCTGCCCCCAAGTGGCTTATAGAAACCCATCCAACTGTGTTATAGTGACGTAATATGTTGTAATCACCATGAAGCCTAGTTGAAGCAAGTTGCACGAATCACTAAATCAACGGAGCTCACTATTTTGGCACCATTTGTGACCCTCCAAACATAGATGTGGGAAAAAATGCATTTGTAGATCGTTTCCTAGGCCCCATCGCTTTTCCACAATCTTATGGTTTGCCCCACGGAAAATTTGGGAGATGGGAACACTAAACCTAAACATTAAACAGGGTAAAATATACTATTTCACTAATCTGAATAGTTCGGCCATAAAAGGGGATAATTCCTCTTACTAACCATCATTCCAGTGAGGTCACTGTGAGTTCACAGTGAGGTCACTATAATTATCCCATAATAAAATAATATATGCATATATATATATATATATATATATTATAAACTTTATACGACATGTCATTCAGAGATGGACTATATAATAGACTACATATAAGATCATATACTGTAAGATACTGTAAGATACTGTATCTGTGCATATCAAATCCCGAAACCTTAAAGGATCCCAAATGGATCCCTAGCAGCCGATCACCTGAGCGGGGCCCCCCACGGTCCGATGAAGTTGGGATCTGGCGGAACGTTCAAATCGGCGTTGCCGAAACCTGCGGGGGAAAAAGACGTCGACATCTGGAGAACTGAAGGGTCAAACGATAAACCACAACCATTCATGGATTATCATATATATATATATGTATTATATATATGATATATATATATATATGTATTATTTATATAATATATTGTTAAATATGTATGATATTGTATATTATTATATATAAATAGGTCTATAATCCACTGACAAAATTGTAAGTTTGCTACAACATGCTCAACATCATGGTGAAAGTGCCATGGCCGTCAAGTTGTGAGTTCCCCTGGACATCCGCCATGGCAATCCACACATCATTGGCATATAAATGTCTATGAAAATTGTAAGTGATTATATTGATACATTTTCAATCCAAATCTAACCCATCAATATGGAGTACAATATCAAATATGATTATACATATACGGGGTTCCTAAGTCATGGGGTACCCCAAAATCATCCATTTTGATAGGATCTTCCAGCAAATATACCATCCATTTCGGATCATTTTGGGGTACCCCCATTTATGGAATCACTAACCTGAAATAAAGCTACAGTAAATTGAGATCATTCCCCGTATACTAACCATGATTCCAGCGAGGTCACAGTGAGGTCACAGTGAGGTCACAATAATTCTAGCAATACGCATCATTGACATATAAATATCTATGAAAATGTAGTGATGACCAGCCCTCCAAGAACTGGCTTAGCGGCTTACCCAAGTTTTGACCATGGCCCACATGGCACATCTGCTCAGTGATGGACATATCAAGGACGGGCCCAAGGTCACAACATGCCACAACTAAACATGTGATTTCATGAAAAAGACAGGCAGAAACCCCATGGCCATGGGTACACCCTATATTATGCATGTCTTATACCGCTTTTCACTAGCGAAAAAAATGGGGAATCTCGGAATCACCATGTTTGAACAAATCAGCACCTCTCCCAGGGACTTAAGACATCTTAAAACCTGCCGTCGCGGATTTCCCGGAGTCCCAGTCAGTTTGCTACAAGCTAGGCCCACAGCAACGCAATGTTTGAACCAAGTGATACATGTATGTGGGCATACAAAAAATTCAGTTGTTAGATGTACAATCTTCATAGCAAATAGGTTATACAAGTGCCTATAACTGTATGGTAAGATAGGGTGCTGACATAAGTTCTGGCTCATCACCTATTACGATTCGTAGGTAACCCCCCAAGGGCAAGAATCGCCAAGACGGATGAGACATCCATGGGGAACCTGAGAAAACAATATCTATCTGCACATGGGGCTATCTGGCTATTTAAATGTATCTGTATCTACCTGTATATGGGGCTAAATCATGCTAAATCTGTATGGATACAGCGTAGATATTTCTGTATAGATAAGTGAGTAGAACGTGATGGTTTAAGGGTAGCGTGACATTCCCGGCAGTTTAACGGGGAATTTTATCACAGTACATATCCAATCGTATCTACATGGCTTTTTTGGTCTGGAAAGATCAAGGAATTGACCAATCGAATCATTCAGCATTCTTTCAGCATGTCTAGGCCTCAAAAAACACTGCCATCCAAAGATTTTTCCAAAGTACCCTAGTCTTCTTGGCAACCTTACCGCCGGTAACTAGGCCTGGTTACTCGGGGTACATCCAAACATCGACTCAGTCAGATTTCAAGATATTGAAAACGGCTTGGCTTCTGGCACTGGGATCGGCTTTGGATCCCGGGGATCAGCATCCCCTTCTTCCAACGGGTGAAAAACATCGACAGTCCACACTCTCTGGTGAAGAATGATTGAAATCTACAGATTTATACAGATTTCTCCTACACGTCCTACACATCGACTTTGCCACAGCCGGAAACGCTGGAAACGCCACAAGTTTCGATAGGTTCAAACTCCCTAGCGAAAATCAAGTGCGATCCCCAGACTAACCAGCATTATCCTGGCGTGTGATCCAGATCAAGAGATCTTTCACCACCAAACAAAATGACCACATAACCTGGAGAAAAAAGCCAAGTTCCAGCCGGGTAGTATAGCTCAAAAATGTATAGCTCCCAGTTTTCAAAACACAGAAAAAAAAACATGATCTGGGTAAATTATAATAATTCACTAACCTGAATTAAGGCCATTTGGGGATGATTTCCCTTACTAACCATGATTTCCAGTGAGGTCGTAGTGAGGTCGTTATAATTTACCCAGATATTATGTGAGCCGTCAAAAAGACACCTACCCCATCTCATGAAATCCTAGGTGGTTGGAAACGGTATCCCAATCCAATGGCTTATCATCCCCAGAAAAAATCAGCTAGTGTAAGTTCCAAGAAAATAGCCAATCAAGCATCATTTTTCAGTTACAGTATATCATTTTATATCTCTATTGTTGATGTTAAACAACAGAATTATAGATTCTATAGATCCTTATAATAACCAATCGACCAAGCTCTAACCTTTAATGGCCCAAGTATTCTTAAGTCACCCTTCACCAGGTCCCGCTGTGAGACTGGCAATCACATGGCTGTCATCATCCTCATCTTGCCAAAGTCCTGGACCATTTGGTGAAGAAAGCCATGGCGAATCGGCCGGCGAATCTTGGCGATCCGAAAGTGTTATACGAAAGCTCCAGATGGAATATCCCCAGCCATTTTTTTTGGTTATATTTGGTTATCAACTTATCAACACTGGGATGCAGATCCATCAAGATCATCAAGCTGCAACCAAATGGGATTTCACCAAGCGAAACATAAGCCATCGATCCCTACAGGGAACCAAGGATCCACGTGTGAGAAGTGAGCGGCAAAGAGCGCGCACCTTAGCAATCAACCATCCCGTGGTTGATAACAATCCCTTCTGGTTTTTGTTGCGAAAGAAAGGTGCTTGAAATAGCTAGGCAAACTGTTGGCTTATGGCTATGCAATATATGAAAGAACTATTGTTAGTTGGGTTTATAATCCAGCTTATATAACTCGGGGCACCACCTTATAGAGTCATATTGTTTGGGGCTAAATGATAGAGTAAATATGTTCCATACATCATTTTAGCGCATGGTCGTTTTGTACTCAATAGATTGCATGTTTTACTGGCGAGTTCGTATACATTGAAGAGGTGCTTCTGAGGGGAACTTGGATCCACTGGGGGTAATGCGGGTATGCAACAAACATACATTTGGCCCTAGGAAACTCGAATAAACTCGTCGTTTTTCATCCGATTTCATGGTCCAACTTTGAATGTATCCTTCAAGTTCGCTGAAATTGCCATCCGGCAGCCAAGTAAGTTAAATCATCATCAAACCGGCCCTTCAACTAGTAAGTCACCTTGTACTGGCTGGTTCATTGCGTTATTGTCAGCAAAACCCATCATGTCTAGTGATATTCCCATGATATCTTCCCCCCTGGCTGAAGTATAGTACTTCACAAACTATTTGTTCAAGCTTTAAGGCTTCTCCATCTTTTCTGGTGACCGATCGAGCTATGCCGTGCAGCGTCCTACTGTTGTGTGATCCATGACAATGTCCCACTAGTTTCTGTTGGGAAACAACAACTCGAGGAGAAGGCTCATCCCAAAATTTCAATTTTGGTCGAACATCTCCAATGATCATTGATTATATGAACATGATGTGCAACCAGCATTCATATAAACAATTTCTGGTTGGTGGTTTCAACCCCTCTGAAAAATATTAGTCGGTTGGGATTATTATTCCCAATATATGGACAAATAAAAAATGTTCCAAACCACCAACCAGATTTAGACATGCTTCCTCGGGTCCTCCACAAGAATATGGTCATGTTTTGCTTATTTTTTCCCATGATTTCCCACTTGGGATGTTCTTCCGAATTCGTCCAGGAAACTCGGGCAGTTCGTCCTGTTCAGTTGCCTGGCGTTATGTACTGGGTTAACGGGATTCCCATGTCATGGATTATGATCATCCCCAATACAGTAGGTATACTATAACCTACTGTGGATGGTTGCGAAATCCTGCACCAGTTGATAGATAGGTTGTTTATCCCATTATTTATAGGGTTTCAAGCATCCGTTTGGTGGTGCAGGATTTCGCTGGCCCATCCACCGTATGATAATCAACAACTAGGGGTCTTGAGCCCTGCTCTGGACGATTAGCTGAGACGTGACACTTGGAATTCTGGTGCAATCTTTCATGTTAGGCAATGTATGGTGATTTACCAGCACATATTTCGATAAATACTATATTCACTTCTATGGTTATATTTTTATCAATATCATCAATGATCACATAATACCACAATAGCTCAAACTGGTAGATCATAAAAACTATAGCTGGCTTAAATACAATTACTTGGATGTGTATATATATATATGTATTTATTTTTTACCGGTGATATCCCCGGTGACATCCACAGGGTGGTTTTCCACAAATCCTGGCTATGGGGCACTGAGGGACTCTATGATGACAGCTGTAGAGGGGGATGTGACCGTATGACTACTAAAATATAACTAGTCATACATCGGTAGCACCCTATCTTCGTAGGATTTGACTCTTTTAATGGGGTGCTAAGGGAAAATATCCTACGAACAGCTCGGCAAGTTCAACATGTTCCATTTTGTTCGGTGGTTTGCTGGGTGAACCAAGTGGAATTGACGTTGTTAAAATCGTTTTAAGTTTTAGGTGCTGCTGCATAACTGGGAGACAATGGGAAAGAACTCAGCTCCTAACATTGTACGATGGTATGATATCCGAATTGTTACTAACTACTTAAACATCAGCATGGAAAACCAAACATGCCAATCAATTCCATGCGTAGCCTCGCAGTCTCGCAGGCACACAATTCTGTGGGGTTCAAGCGTTTTTTCTTTGAGGGGTAGCTGCAAGAATCAATGAACCTGGTTGAGCTTGTGATGATCTGACGTCTGTGGTAGCTACGACATGTCTGGTTCTCACCTTTTCAAACTCCTGACATCCCACGGTCCCACGGCAACTGGTTGGGCCATGAGATGAAAATCAAGGCTGTCCATTCAGGGATGATAGGATGACTGGGGCCCCATTTCAGGACACCTCCATATGCCGTGTAACTTATATGTCATTTGCCTCAGTTGCCATCCCACCATCGTATGGATAGGAAAATCGCAGGCCATCGCCAAAAAATTGGTTGGTGACAAAAACCTACCCCTCTGAAAAATATGAGTTCGTCAATCAGGATTATTAATCCCAACCCATAGGATCCATGTATGGTATATATGCTAACATTTGGGGTATATTGATGGTAAATGTTACCATATATATAGCATACATGGATACTATGGGCAATATTATATGGACAAAATTGGACAAATAAATTTCATGTTCCAGTCACCACCAACCAGATTTAGACATGCGTTTCTCAGTGGCGCCTCCAAGAGGCAACAAACACTGCACTCCAAACTCTTCACATGTCGCCTGGGAAGCGGCGGAAGCGCCCCATGTGTGACCTGTGTCAGGGTGGTCTGAGACTAGGAGATGGTGATGATCATCAGTGATAGTGATATGTTGATATAACGCAAAAAAAAATGAATACACGTCAGTACACATAATCTATGATGATAATACCACTAATTATTACTATAGGATGATTAAACCATGTTGAACATGATTAAACCACCACATAAATTACAATTGCATATTACCATAACACTGGGTAAATTATAATATTTCACTGACCTGAATTAAGGTCATCTGGGGATGATTTCCCTTATTAACCATGATTCCAGTGAGGTCGTAGTGAGGTCGTTGTAGTTTACCCAGATAACAAACATTACCCTCTGGTAAATTAACATAGACCCTACCAAATAGGGCTTAAAAAATTAATTTCCACTAAAAATTAGTGATTTTCAGGGTCTATGTTAATTTACCAGAGGGTATATAATGGTTTAATATAGGATGATTAAACCATATTCAGCCAAGCGGCAACACCATTCCCGTGACCTGGGCCGCGCAAAATTTTTGTGCGGCTCGGTTTCGTGCTCATGTCTTCCCAGACCGAAATAGCGAGGTCATACATGGCCTATAATTGGTTTATATTTCTATATATGTGTAGTGTAATATAACTGTATATATATATATATATATATGTATATAACTGTATATATATATATATATGTATCTGTAATTATATATAACTGTATATATATATATATATATCATCATACAATATTATATCACATTAGAAAGAACTATATAACACTATATAACATTATATAACACTATAAAACATTAAATCACATTACAGAAGATAACATCATAAACCATTCCATGCCATTATATAACATTAAGACAACATATAACATTGAAACAAAAACATTATAACACACTATAAAACATTAAATCACATTAGATATGTTTTTCTTACATGTTTACATATGTAACATTAGATAACATCATATCATTTTTAAGAATATAACATTGATAACTTTATATATCATTATATAACATTATATAAGATTATATCACATCAAAACATGTATAACATTTGAACACATTATATAACATTGAATCACATTGGATAACACTATAACACATTAAACATAATTATCTAACATAAAAAACATATAATTTTTAATAACATTACAAAACATCAGAAAACATTATGTAGCATTAAAAAAACATTCTATCACATTAAATAACATTAGATAGCATTTTAAACCGATATATAACATTATAACATTATAAAACAATATATACATTCGTATTTCATGATATAGGGTTATAAAACATGTTGAACCATTATATACTATCAAATCACATTAGATACCTTTTTTTAAACAAAACAACATTGTAACATCTAACATTATATAACAGTATATAGCATTATATATCATTGTATAACATTATATCAGTTAGACAACATTACTAATATTGAATCACATTAGATAACATTATATAACATTAAATCACATTACATAACATTATATAACACCCAGTTCCAGGAATTAGGAGGTATATAACCACAATTTAAAACTGGTATGGGCCATAACTGCATCCCTGAAAAAGGCAAACAAATGCCTGAAATGGGACGAATATCTTAGAATCTATCGATATCTATCGTCTATCGCTAGACACAATCCATGCAAATAAGGTGGAAGAAAGAAATACAGCAGGGTTCAAGTTTCAAATCACTTCTTGGCTTGGTACGGTACACCCTTTGGCAACTTCGTGGAGTTCTGCATCGAGAAACATCATTTGCCAACAGTAGAGGAAACTACTGGGAAATCACTGAGGATTTCTTTGGGCTTGAGGCTTTTCTTGAGGTATATAACGCTTCTACCTGATTCTAACATGTTTGGGTCAAGGGGAATCAGCTAAACTCTTTGGCTTGATGTTTTTTGATGGGTTTCCAACCCACAGATGTGTTTGGCCTCAATCATAGGACACTGCCTTTAGGATTTCCGAATGGACGGCAGTGCCCACCATGGCCCAGCATGTTTCATGACATCTCTGCCTGGGGCAGTTTTCCCGTTTTCAGTTTTCACAAGTCTTATGGACGGAAGCCGTGACAAACCTACCTTCATGAAATGCACATAACTCTGACCCTGTCAAAACATCCTAGAACAGTTGTTTAGTTGGAGGATAATCACCTATAAATGGATTAACTTTGGCAATGAACAGCAGTTGTTTGGTTTGATCACCAGTTGGTGGGGCCTTCCCCACGTAGAAGTCTGTACGAGTTCGGCGTGTGCCGACTCGGTCAAAAACCGGGATTCCAGAGAGTAGTTTAGGATATACCTTCATTGTAAATAAACACATCCAGAAATCAGTATTATCATATATATAAATATATATGTAATTAAATTATATATACAGTTTCCTACTTGGGGGTGGATCTCACTTAGTCAATGGGTTGTACCCCCAGATATCTACTGAATATCCCCCCCATATTCCCCATATATATATATGGGCTATATTATATTATACATGGATTATAAGCCACTTATATACTTAGTGGGATGCACATCCGGGTAAAGTGAAGGTCAAGCAAGAAAAGGAACTTTTGAAAAGATAGTGAACCCATCAAGCCCCCGTCTGGTTCAGTGCTCGGAAATGCAGTGCCCAGTGCCGGTGAAGTGAGTGGATATATTGCCACAGTTAGATGATGTTATGTGTTATCATGGCCAATCAGTCAGATACCCTGCAAAAAAAAAAAAAAACTTAGCTGGTTAGTATATAGATCATCCATGATAATCCCATACAATGTGAGGCCCCACAGTTATAAGTTTAGATTCGCCCCAGTAACTAGTTCGTTATTTGCGTACCATAAACCATAGTGAAATTGGAGTTATTTGCACCAAGTGAACGCTATCGAACGGGGGCCTCACATTGTATCATTCCATATAATTCCATATAATTCACCATTGATTCACCATTGATTCACCATTATTAACCATTATTAACCATTATTAACCATTAGACTATAGCAGGATTCGTTTCTACCCATCCAGCTATGAATTGACGGTGAACTCACCTTTTTTTAGACCCCGAGGTCATGCGCTTTCTTTTTGCAGGTCTCAAAGACCACAATTTTTCGATGGACAAACCACCGAAAAATGGAGGTCTTATGGGAAAATCAACTGTAAATGCTGCTTATTGAAGATGTTTGTAGCTGGGAAAATCACCGAACTAAATGGAGATATTAATCGACGAACTACATGGAGATATTAATCACCTATGGTTTCTAGCTGGGAAAATCATCTCTTTTTGTGGAGGTTTCTAGCTGGGAAAATTTAAAAAAATAACTGGTGGTTTTCATGGGAAATCACCGAACTAAATGGAGGTTTTTTCATGAGAAAAAACATCTGGTGATTTTCGCCACTGAGAGCCCCACCATTTCTTCATAACCACCACCTTTGCCACCGTTGGTGACCTTTAAAAAAGGGACGTGGCAGGACTCAGTGGGTATAAGTAGCCAATTACATGGAAAATGGCCCATAGAAATAGATGGTTTACCTGGGTTTACCTATGAAAAATGGTGATTTTCCATGGCTATGTTAAATAACCAGATGGTATAGACTAAATGAGTATCTAGTCTAAATGGGTCAAGTGAAATCGATTGTTCAATGGTTGCAATATGATGAATAGTGGCAAATAATTGATGTTCAACCAATTGAACAATAAACGTTCAACGAGTTCACTTGATATACTTGGAATATAAAACAGGGAAACATAATATACAATGCAAACATGGCGATATCAAAAAAAACAATGATGGTGATTTGACAGAACAAGAATGGGGTAATGGTATCTGCAACAAACAATCAATGACCGTCGTTACTGGCATAGGATATCACTGATATCACGTATACCAAGAGTGGATGGGGGTCAAACCAATCGAGTGTCATAATTTAGCTTATCTATGTATTATGTATGCTTTATGTTTGATCCTTCACACTTTGTTGTGTTTTGCTCACTATGTAATGAACAGAACATATAATATTAATAGTATTCTTAATATGGTTTTAGTATCATGTGTTTTTATCATTATGAAGTGACATAATTGCCGCGGAGACCAAAGGCCAACAGCACTTGGATGTTGTACCTCTTGGATTTGTGTTCTAGGCTTGTCATAGATGGCTGTTTCCCAAAATGTGGAGGAACCTCAAAACCATAGCTATTTTTCACGTGGCTAATAAAAAATGTTTGAAACCACCAACCAGAAACCCTTTCAAACACAAAAGTGCTGTTGCACGTTTCCAATTTCCATGCTGATCTCATAGCAGCGCATTTCCACAACCTTCGAGTCACACTGCAGCTGAGGTAAAAGTTTGCCAAGAAACTTCGAAATATGGCAACCTCATATCTGCAAAGTACCCTCTGGAAAGCTATGGCATTTCATCATTTTCGATTGCTAATGACTATGGGCCCTGGGTAATTCCGTGAACTAAATGGTCTATTTTCCATGTAACAAATGTCTGGAGGGAAACTCAACTATCTTTGGAGAGCAGGTCCATATCTTCCTCCTGTTTTGGTGGCTGCAATCTATTGAACAAAAGCGGGATCTGTTTGTAGGTTCCCCCACATCCATGGTAATCTCAATGTAGTCCTCAGGCACGTAGTAACTGGCCTCATGGCAGTAATGTGGAAATCAGCCAGCAGCAAGGGGATTATGGATGAGGATAGCATGACGAGACATGTCGATGTTGAATTTCCTATTCTTACATACTATGAGTAAACAAAAGGTACACATAGCTTGAGAAATGGAAACAAAAATGTATAGATAAAACCGTGTATATATATATATATAAAGTTGCATCTGAATAGTTTCTAGTCAACGTTAGGTACACAAACACCACATCGATTTCTGGGACCTTCCAGTTGCATGGATCATGGACGGAGAACCAAAGCATTCGCTCCACATCAAGACGATCATCGAGGTAACTGGCATTTCACGCATCCAACAGATATAAACATTGCCAAATGTACTGCTAACTATATAAATCTTGTGAGCATTGCATGATTATCATGATTGTATATGCTGAATTTACATGAATTTACATTATGTCATTTCGCATCCTCAAAAAAAAAGGTGATGTTCGTTTCAAGAACAACACGGTTTCAATGGCCGGTGCGTCATTTCCACCGTACCCAAAATCCGGTGGCAAAAAGTTCATTCCCATGAATGGCTTCAGGTTTCCCCATTTTGCACAGCAAGATTGGACATATAGGGATCAAATATATATATATATATATGAGTATATCTAGAAAAATGAACATGTATATATATAATAATAATAATAATATATATATAATTATATGTATAAATGAGTATCTAATATCCCCATTTTTATAACTCATTAAACCACCGTTATTTCATGGTTAAGGCACCATTTTACCCATCTGAAATTCCCAGGGCCACCGCAAAAAAACTGCTACGTTTCTGCGGTACATCCCTGCTCCCATGACAGACAGACCCAGCCCCAGCCATCAAGATCTATCTGACCATCGCCCAGCTCAAAATGTTGATGCGTTAAACGATATGTTTACTCTCTGGCAAAAAAAAAACACATCGTTATGGAAAATGGAACATTTGTAGATTGTGTATGATTATAATCTGATTATGTATGATCGTTTAGATATCAAACATGGTGATTTTCCTTAGCTACTCTAAATTACCAAAGGGTCCATAGTTCATTTATCTTGAAGTCCGTGGTTGCTGCCCGCACAGTGTCTGATTCCGGCCAACCATGCTAAACGCTAGCCTCCGAAACGATCGCTTATCCTACCAGGTGATTATGTGACCATGCTTGTTGTATTGGGCTCAAGTTGGGAACCAAACCTAAGTCAGTAGCAATTTGAAGCGAATGATCCTACATGACAAGATGGACACATTGCCAACTGCCATGTGTCACCCAAAAAAAGGTTTTGGATGCAAACGTCTAGATTCCCTACGTCTTTTTCGGTGCTCAAAGGGTGATTTTTTGTCATCCCAGCTGTATTCCGAGCTGCCATGGAGAGTTTCTTGCCGATCAGGGTGGGTTTTTTGATGGCCACCTTCTTCAGCACCTCACAAAAGGAATAAAACAAAAACCACCAGAAAATCCACAACAAGTGAGACGACCGTTGTAAGACTTTGGAGAAAACAATATGTAACAAGTAGGACTTTTTAATTGACATGTGTTATTGATTATATTTTGATATCATTGGTAGTTTCGTTCTGCATGAATTTAGAGGTACACATATGTCGAAACATGTGCGAGTATAGAAGAAACACCAGAAGAGGGCAACCAGTCTATAGAGGCGTTTTTTTTTGTGCAGGAAACAAACAATTACACAATATCAAGTAACATTAATATAATATAATATAGGTTGCAGTGCAACATTGGTTATATGCAGCTAGAAACCTTAAGTTATTGGCCATCTTTAGTTCCGGAAAATCGATTCATGGGTGATGACACCACAGGGTACTGCATGTCACAAAGTTGTTGTTTGTTGCATCCTATAATATATCCCCATCAAATCCCCATGATCCATCCCAATTCTATCTCCATTCTCCCGATATGATGGGCTCCAACTATAGTTACATCCCAAAAACATCCACACTATATATCCCCATTTTCCCATATGTTCCCTACTTCAATCTTCATCAGCTTTCAGAAAAACAGAAGGTCAACAACATAACAACCACCAGTGGCGACTCCGCGACGGCTTGGAAAGTCTCCATAGGGCGCCAAGCCCATGGTCCCACTTCCACAGAGAAGATGACTTTCAGCTTGGCTTTACGTTCCTGCGCAGACGAAGATGATCGGATCCCATGGAATTTCCCAAGCTGGTTGAACTACCCATAACCTAAGTTGGTCCAGATCGTGGTTATGTATAAATGAGCAAAAAATCATCCATTATCCTCTGGTAAACATACAAATAGCTATAATATATATATATATATATATGTATATATATATATAGAGAGAGAAGCCATGGCCCATTTAGTTCGTTCTTCTACCTATGAAAGATGGTGATTTTCCAGTTCGCTATGTAAACGTTTACCAGAGGGTATCCACGAAGCAAACAAGATCTAACAAAATGGCTGGCACCCGCCATGTTCTCACGAGGTTTGTCAATGGTTTTTCCGTGTTCTCACGAGGATAGAAAATAAAATTACCGAATCAACATCCACAAACCAATTAGATTCAAGCACTATAACATCCTTAATCCATTAATCATCATTATAATTAATTGGTACCATATATATATATATGAATATTATTAATAATATCATTAATCACATGACTCATCCCTAATCACATAGCCATATGCGAACCATGGTGCTGGTAAACCAAAACACCTACAAAACCGGGTGATTTTCTGATTCCTCGCTGTCGGCGGCCAGGAAACGGCGCCAAACTAAACCCTTCCGGCGAAGCGACGCGAACGATTGAGTTTGGGGTGAATCACCGGCGTGAAGAAAGGCGTGGTTTAGGATGGTTTTTCATCAACCCTTTGTATTTTATGGGGTACACTGTACCTTAATATTAGGATCGAGTAGGGATTGGGTAATTTTATTACTCAAGGATCTGAGAATCGCCTAGAAAAAGGTAAGTACCTAGCTCTTTGTTAATGTTGATACTTTTATTTGAGAGGGTTCCAAAACATGGATCTAGAAATGGGGAGACTTGGCAATCATTGGGGGAATTCAGCGTCTAAACGATGTATCCTTTAGTTATATGTGTGTAGCCTATGAACAAGCAAAAAAGGTGGCTTTCATTTACATACAAAAAGCATTGGTGAGATCAATCAACCAACGTGCTGATCACCCTTGTTGATGCTGGGGTAGTTCAACAACAAGGGGAACTGAATCAAGGTAGTTGCTGGTAGCCAGAGTATGTTCCCAAAGCCCTGCAATTGTGTAATGACAATGCAATTGAAAACAGATACGCTGGTGCAGATGCAACTTAAATGAATAGGCAAAACTGGTGAACCCAGAAAATCAATCAATATACCCTCTGGTAATTTAACATAGCTATGGAAAATCACCATTTTTAATGGGAAAATCCACTATTTCTATGGCCATTTTCAATAGCTATGTTAGTTTACCAGAGGGTATCAATCATGTTGAAGCTAGACAGGTACCCATCCGGAGCCGAAACCAGCTACTCGAACTGAGAACCAGCTGGGAACCGCAGCGAGACCTCCATCTCCAAATGTTCGATGGTCAAACCATGGGATTAATGTGGTATGGTCATGCTCTCATCAGTAGAATTTCCTTAGAATCTGTGTATAAATCTCAAGAATGGTTTGATGATGTTTGATGATGATCCCCCAATTAATGGCTGTATAGTATATCATATGCATCTTTTGAAAGTAGTTGACCTATATATCCCATTCAATCCCCATGATTTCCCAATATTCCCCATTCATATGGCTTTTGACCAACTTCCGACCAGGGCACAGACATCATGTGGTTGTTGCTAGTTAAGAAGTGTATTCAGATTCACCCTTAAACCAAGAAGGTCAATGGTGGCTTTTATATAAGTCCAAGAAGCTTGACATTGAAAACCACCACCTTTTGAACCACATCTACCATTGGGCGAATCTGAAAAACATCTACCATTGGACCATTGGTCACCTGGGGGGTCTTGGTTCAATCCCCAAACCCCATGCATCCTCATGAAATATCACCATTCTTGTTGCTGAAGTTCCAAGAACAAGTTGGTGATGTATCCCTTTGGGGTTATCCCATTCTCAGACCCTATATATATGTATATATATATATATATACGTATATTACCATCTGGTTATTTAACATAGCCATGGAAAATCACAATTTTTAATAGGTAAACCATCTATAAATGGGCCATTTCCCATGGCTATCCCCATGGCTGGTTTTATATCACCGGCCCCAAACTTTGGGATCTCCACCTCTATTCCCTGCCTGCGGGCACATGTCGTTTTGTAGCCAGGCGGCAGCAGGATCTAAGGCGGCAGTCAAAACGGCCTGCCAGACATGAAGCGTACACCAGCAAGAGACCCCAAACAGTGGTGGGCGGTACAGGATGGGGCCTCCAAGGTAATGTTTGTTGGTTTATAAACCATGATAACCCCCATTAACTAGTTCGTTATATCTAGCATAAACCATAGAATTCAGCCACTTATAAGGCAACGGTTCACGCTATCCAACGGGGGCCCCATCCTGTAGGAAATCAATGATTTCAATACACACTGTTTGGGGCAACATGGTGTGTACTGACTAAGTTCTTCTGGAACTATTGGGATGATTCTTGAATGGTTGGACTTTGCCAAAGTGCTTGGAAATATGGTTGGTAAAATGTGATGCAATGCTAATAAATTTTCATAAATCCGTCGCGACAATGGTGGGATTTCAGCAGCATCGATGGTGGGATCGAAAAAATTGCATCGAAGCTTTTTGATTGGAGGGAAACCAACCGTTGGGCATATGTGTTTTTCTGCTTGGTGGTATACCAACCCCTCTGAAAAATATGAAATATGAGTTCGTCAGTTGGGATGATGAAATTCCCAATATGATGGGAAAAACGAAACATGTTCCAAACCACCAAGCAGTTTTATATCATCTCCGCTTGGGGATAGTTGGAATCCTGGTGTGTGGATCGGTGATGGACATCCTGACTTTTGGACATAAACTGGGTATATCAAGCTGAGGAACAACAGCTGCACATGCTATGTGATGCGAATGTAATGATTCAATCAGTAGACCCGAAAGCTTATCCTCTGGTGATCCTCTGGTAATGACTGTTACACTTTGCGAACTTGAAAATTGCCATAGAAATAGTTGATTCACCCATTAATAATATAGGGCTTTTCCATAGTTATGTTCGTTTACTCTAGAGGGTATCCAATCATACTTCAAGGAACATCGCAGTGTAGTGCCCGGGCACAAACATCATACTGCACACTGGTGAGGACAATCTCCTGGTAAAAAAAAGGATCATTGAAGCCTCGAAAGTGCGACAATCCCAAATGTACAGGAGTTATCACCCAAGTTACTTACCACTGAAAATCCTCAAAGAGCTATGATGCTCAACAAAATTACAAAAACACAACTCCAAACTCCAAACATCAGCTAAGCAATGTTCAAAATCCCTCTATCATTCCATTGAATCCTGGCTGGTTTAGAACAGGATTCCCCATTTTTGGATTATAAAATAATCCCCAATATAATTATTGGGTAGTTGTTGATCCCCCAACAAATCATCAACCCTGCCAGGGGTTCCGTCTCGCTCCGTCCTGGTAAGGTGGGAGGACCAGGTTCCAAATCCACAGAAAGCGTGCGTCGCCTTGCCGTCTCAGCGCCTGGCATGGTTTCAATACAGAAATGGTCGACCTAACGACTTGGATGGGGTACCTCCATAGGACAACTCCATTAGACAACAAAAAAAAACAAAGAAACACATGACAAAAAGTTATGTAGACTCTCCGAAAGATCTCCAAGAACATAAAAAAACAACGTTTCTGGACAATCTATCCAGCCAGTTGATGCCAGTTGTACGTTTGATTTGCAAATCAATATGACCGTCAATATATACACCCACAGCAATCTCTAGGTGACCTAGTCACAAACCGACCGAGCTATACCTTAGGCTTCAAAACATGGAATAACAACGGTTTATGGTACATATATCTACAGTTGGAGACAAGAACCAATATGCAAATACTAGGCGGCACCACATTGTATCAATTCAGTATCCAAGATTGATACTTATATATATATGTACATATATAATATAATCTATTCAATGTTGTCTCAAAGTGGGCACTGCAAAATCCTCAAATGCACCCATGTTGTGGCCCATTTCGGCTGGAAAAGCTGCGACTGGGAGATTCCCAAGTTTGAACATGTTTTCTTCGAACCATCTTGAGTCCGTTCCCGGTGTAGGATATGGCGTCCATTGTCAACCTTTGCCAAGCGTAGCTTCGATTCATGGAAGATGTATACCCTCTGGTAAACTAACATAACTATAGAAAAAAACATGTTTAATAGGTAAACCATCTATAAATGGACCATTTTCCATAGCTATGTTAGTTTACCAGAGGGTATATTTTTTTTCCAGAAATAATTGGATTGACCAAAAACGGTAACCCAAATGCAAATGTTTGCCGTAACATGGGGTAAATCCCCTAAGGCTAACCCCGCGTGCCGGGACCTGGTAGGAAAAATCCGAATGCTTTGCCTCGCAGCGGATAGAGGGGGGCCGTAGATGACAATGTTATACAGTTGGTGGCATTTATTTGTTGATTTCCGTGCCTACACAAACACATCTAATCACATATAATTATATGTTTGTCTATATATAAGTATATATAATATTATAATATAATCACAATATATTATAAATATACACATTCGCCACATGAATAAATACATACATCGACATCTTCACAGCGTATCCGTCTGTTCTTTTCTACCCATCTGTGGCTTCAAAATCACCAACCAAGCCAATTTTCAGCGGCGGATCTCCTAGTTGTCTTGGTATCACTTAATGATTCCAAATGTGAATTTTGGACTGCTACTTATGATAATGATCCCCATTCAATTCAACCAGCCAGTACAACCCTGTATGTGTTTAATATTGTTTAATGACTACATACCCGAAATATTGCCCATAACCCCAAAATACAAGGTGGTGCCCCATAGTTGATACTGGTAAGTAGGTTAAGTAGGGCTTATAGTATAGTGTATATATATATATATATATCCCTGAGGATCCAAAGTATGGACTATTTGCATGCATTTGGGTATGCACGCTCTCAGAGCGTCTGACCATGCTATTTGCGATCTGACCATGATTTTTGCATGCATTTCCGCAACTTTTTTTCCGATTAATTTCCGATAAATTCCGACAGTTTTTTGGGTGTAACCGCTGACCTTATCACGGATTTGTCACGGTCTGTCACTGTGTTTTCCGACAATGCCCAAGATTTAAGCATAGTTTTTAGCTTCTGTCACGGTCTGTCACGGCTTGTCACGCAACTGTTAGGCAATTTAAAGCGAACTTGAGAGGGGGAACACGAAAGGTAGGTAAGCAAGAAAGGAACCGAAGAAAAAATGAAGGGGAGAGGGGAGGGAAAAATACATAAAGTGGAGTCTGGTAAAAGCGACGCGGCCATTTTCTT
>Ga0126342_10005543_pt1 | contig 22068 bp, 20 predicted proteins | sample Cyp1metagenome_FD_92528 | JGI IMG/M metagenome (GOLD analysis project Ga0126342, IMG submission 92528) | Coral microbial communities from Lord Howe Island, Old Settlement Bay, Australia - Cyphastrea 1 metagenome | ecosystem: Host-associated > Invertebrates > Cnidaria > Coral ...
ATCCCACGATTTTTCATGGTTAAATCTATATTCATGGTGAAATCCCACGATTTTTCATGGTTAAATCTATATTCATGGTGAAATCCCACGATTTTTCATGGTTAAATCTATATTCATGGTGAAGTCCCACGATTTTTCATGGTTAAATCTATATTCATGGTGAAGTCCCACGATTTTTCATGGTTAAATGAGTTAAATCCCATATTTCTATCCATTTCAGCTGCTTCAGTGGCCATTTTCCATTCGTCCTGCTGAGCCAGGAGTGCTGTTGGTGGACCTGGCCGCAGGCCCACTGACCATACGGCGGCCCTCCTTGCGACCTGCGTTGAAAAAATCCAAGGAATGGACTGGTTGAAGGGACAATCCATGGTATAATGGGGATCTAGCTTAATCAACCAGGTTGAAGCATAATCAGCCATAGTGGCAACCTCCATTGCCATCAATAGATGAAATGAGTCATGATACTGTTACATATATATATATACTGAAATATGAATAGGATATACTAAAATATGAATTTAATATGATATTGATTGATATTGATGAGTTTGCCAATCAATGGTGATTTATCTGTCAAACATTCATTAACATTATGTTCCAGTTCGAAAACTGTTAAATTGCCATAGACTTACCCTCCAGTAATCTAAAGGGGCAAGCATGAAAGTTTAAATGGGAAAAACATCTGCAACTGGGGGATGTTCCCTTGCCATGTTTGATTAGCAGAGGGTAACCAACAAAGACCCCCCGGGAATTGAGGACTAGTAAGTAACCTTAAGTTATATCAAATTATCTGATGTTTATAATTACTTGGGATTAAACCAAAATAAACCAACCAGTAACTGTCAGTAAGTTGGCTTTATAGTTCTGGTTATGGTCCGGGGATGTGGGGATCAAGGGAACAGCTTTCCGTGCAGGCCACCAAATATGTTCATGATCTGTAGCGATCATTTTGAGCACCAGCTTGGGGGGATATTTACCTGAATAGAAACGGAATGTCAATTGAATGTCTAACCAACCATATGAGATACCCTATGGTGAATTGTTAGAATTTGTGAACTCGAAAATCACCCTGTTTAATCGCTAAATTTTCGACTACGTGGACCATTGCTTCCATAGCAAACTGTTAAAGTAGCTGAGTGTAATCCAAATTGGCCAGATTTTTGACCATCAACAATTGGATTAACCAGCGACAATGAGGCTACCAAGCCAAGAAGAGTTCTTAGTATAAGGGGTATGGAATATTCGCAAAAATACTTATATAACACATGATGTGTCTGAACATGGGGCGGTGTATACCCTTAGAATATCTTAGAATGGCAATGTCGATGGGAAATATAATGACTACCCGTGAAATTGTGGGCTTTTCGCCTATTTTCAGACCCGAATTGAAGCCTCTAGCAATGTTCAAAACACTCTGTCGAATTTTTATACTGCTTCATAGAGATAACCCGTTATCATCAGTTTTACATAGTTTTATACTGCTTAATACAGATAACCCACTATCATCAGTTTTATATAGTTTTATACTGCTTAATAGAGATAACCCGCTATCATCAGTTTTATATAATTTTATACTGCTTAATGGAGATAACCCGCTGTCATCAGTTTTATATAGTTTTATACTGCTTAATAGAGATAACCCACTATCATTATCTTTATATAGTTTTATACTGCCTAATAGAGATAACCCACTATCATCACTTTTATATAGTTTTATACTGCTTAATAGAGATAACCGCTATCATCAGTTATATATAGTTTTAAACTGCTTAATAGAGATAACCCGCTATCATCAGTTTTATATAGTTTTATACTGCTTAATAGAGATAACCCGCTATCATCACTTTTATATAGTTTTATACTGCTTATTAGAGATAACCCGCTATCATCAGTTTTATATGGTTGTGTACTGCTTAATAGAGATAACCCGCTATCATCAGTTTTATATAATTTTATACTGCTTATTAGAGATGACTCGCTATCATCAGTTTTATATAGTGTTATACTGCTTAATAGAGATAACCCGCTATCATAAGTTTTATATAGTGTTATACTGCTTAATAGAGATAACCCGCTATCATCAGTTATATATAGTTTTATGCTGCTTAATAGAGATAACCCGCTATCAACCAACAGGCTTTTGGTGTCCCTCGCCAACGGCGAAGCAGATCCAAACATGGCATGCTCAGGGGCCGGCCTTCCACGCCGGTGTTGCTCTCTCCTGAGGCAGAAACGCGATGCGGATCTAATGTCAAGAGCTATACATATATTACCGTATTTGGGAAGATTACCATTCAGCAGCTATTTTAGGGTTCATCAAATTACCCGGGTTTTGATGGTTGGATTTCTATTGCTTCTACCATTCACCTTTGATCCCTGTACCCTCATCTTGGAGATCTTCATGGCTCGATTTTAGTGGTTCATGTGTATACCAATTTTCACTGGGTCGATGTTTTTCACCCCAAACCTAGGGATCTAGGGTTTACATTACATTCTTCATCTTTGCTTCCAACCCGATTGATCCAATTGTAGGCCTCCATGATCCAGCAACTCAGCCGGCAAACATTGATAAATCCTCAGTTCCTTATATCCTTACGAGGGGTCCGCAATAAGAGGTTCTTAATCCTTCCTTGATAATTCTTTCCCCATCCCATAAAAATGCATTACCGCAAACATGTCAAATTTTGATAGATTTTGGATTTTTATATCTCACTTGTGACTTATACCACTGGTCACTTATATAATATATCGCCACTTACCACTGTTTATTACCATGTTTTCCACACAAATTGCAAACAAATGGGGTCACTGAAAATATGGTACCCCTAAACCCATTAGTTCATTATCATTTTCCGAACAGCAAAAGATTGAGCTGATGATATATCCCGCTAAATCCCATGGTAAAATTGAGTAAAATCCCATAAAATCCCCTATCTTTACAAAAAAAAATACCCAAAACCCCCATGGAAATCCACGGTCAAACGCTCTCCTCGTGATGACGCAGGACGCGGTGCAAAGCTCCCTCGGAGGATGGGCTTTTGGTGAGTTTTTTCCGGGATTTCACCAGCAAAAACTGGGCATGCGCGAAGGAAAGTAGAAATTTAGTTCAGTAAACCAGTAAAGCCCAAAGCTCCAGTAATTTTGTTTCAAATCGCCAAATTCCGCCAAAAACTACGGACTTCAGATACTTCAGTTCAATTGACAGCCCACAAATAAACAAATGCTGGGTTTCATGGATAACTCATGTTGAATTCAAGCAGAACAGTTGTAGTCAATGCATCACATTTCAACATGTAAACTGACCAGCGCAACAAGAATTGGGGTGCAACCAGCAGATGTTGTTTTATCTATTTGAAACGAGCTTCACCCCCATGTTCTCTGCCGTAAACCTCCAAAAAAACTAGATGTTTCCAAATCCAGATCAATGAGTAAATTATACGTTATCATATCGTTCCCCAGAAGATATTATGTGAATAGTACCACTTAGACTTCAATCTGGCATCATCTGGCTATCTTTGGTACCTAACAAGACCTAACAGTCAACACTTCCAGAAAATCATCCCTGGTTGGTGGTATACCTACCCCTCTGAAAAATATGAGTTCGTCAGTTGGGTTTATTATTCCCAATATATTTTTCAGACGTTCCATATTTTTCATGGTTTTCATATTTTAACTTTCCATATTTTTCATGGCTTTCAGTCTTTGGAAAGTCATAAAAACCATGTTCCAAACCACCAATCAGATCCAAATTCGTCGAAACATTGGGGTGCCCCGATGAATAACTTCGCAAACTCACCTGTGCGGCGGTTCGCCTGGCCTGCTCCGTTCAAGGGTTTCCTCCGCACGGTTCCACCTGGGATGTTCCAACACAAGCTGTATATAGAAATTTAGTGTATATTCATGGTTTTCACAATTTTAGAGTATTAGGATATAAGAATCAGGAGATGCTGGATAATGATATGTGTAGATATGATTACATGCACAAATATATATATATATGTACATACTGGGACGTTCTTTGTGACCTCTTTTAGAGGTCACTTAGACCAAAAAGAAAAGTTACCACTTATGACATACTGGTTTGCCAAGTGACCCCTTTTCTTCTTTGCTAAGTTACCTTTTTGATCCTAAGTGACCTCTTTGATAGTCTAAGTGACCCTTTGATAAATGGTTAAATGACCCTTTGATGTGATTTTATCTAAGTGACCTTCTCCAGGGGGTTAAACATGAAAAAAAAATCCAAAGGGTCACATTGAGTGGCCTGGTATATATAATACAGTATATCAGAGTATATCTGATATATCCAAAATGACCATCGTCAACAGAGTCGTCTTCAGTTGCATGAACAATCTTCAAAACCACGGTTGCCATGATCAATATAGCAGCAGCGTCATCATGACATATACCGTTTGGTACTAAAACGTTGATAGCTGGAAAATACCCTACAGTATAAAATCCTATAAATAGAGGTTTTAAAATTTTGACCGGAAAATTAGCTGTTTTTGGTGAATTGTCCATTGCCATGTTTGACCATCCAGCGCAACGGTGTTTTCCAGCTCCCTGCGTCAGGGCTCAGTCAGTCCAGGAGCTTCTGAATCTGCGGCCCCATCTCCGCACCACGGCAGAGATGGATGGGGCAAGCAGGGCAAGCCAGAAGCTGTCGAGGTTCTGCTTCTCCGCATCATCAAATGAATCAATGAAAACGTGGGTGGCTTTCTTCTCATCATGAGATGAAAGCTTTCCTTTGGGCACCAAGAGACAAAAAAAAAAGAGCTTGCTCTTGGGTGGCACCCTGGTCTTCCAATTCCTCCATCTGGGTCCAAAGATCAGCAGTGCCGTCACTTTGCTCAGACACAACTTCCGAACCTGAAGCGGCTTTGGGCTCATCACCATCATCATCTCCTACAATCCTTAAGATCCTTAAGCGTCATCGCCCTCGTGCCCTTCAGCTGCTTTTTTGCCGCCATGGGTGCGCTGGCAAAGCTAAAAAACTTCCACTGCTTGGGTCACTTCCTTGGTATCTGACCATGAATCCCTTTCATCATGACCTCCCAAGCCCTCCAATCCTCATCTTCAGCAGATTTCTGCAAACTTGTGTGAAATTTCTCCACTTCTTGCTCCATCTTCACCTCTTCCGTGATGTGCCAACCATTTCGTTCTTGGACACGACGTTCCGAAGAATGTTCCTGAGTTTCAGCAGAAAGGCCTCATTCTTCTGTCCAAATCCCACGCGACTGCCCAGAGCAACACAGGCTTTGAATGAGGCACAGGAACCTGGTAACCAGCTGTTCCAAAGGAACCGGCAGGGTCGCTAAAAACACCCCATTCCTTGGCGCCGGAGGCACCAACTCCCCAGAATTTCTGCTCAGCAGTGCGTCAAATCATGGCAGAGGACAGTGACATGGATTCCATGGACCCTTCAAGACCTCCAAGAACTGCTCCAGCGAATTGGAAGATACCATGGCTCCAGAAGCAATTTCTAGAACTCTCACAAAATCTAGTGCTTGAGACAAAGAATCAGAAGCATGTCGGATCATGTTCGGAGAGTCAACTTTTCACTGATGTCACTCAGCTCATTGGTTGTCACCAAATCCTTGCCATTGAATTCATTGAATCCCCTGGATATCTTCCCGGCGAGCCGGCGAGCCAATCGCTCATCTTCCCACCCAAAATGCTTCTCTCTAAACATGTTTGGGGTGGACCATTTTTATCATTTTTGCGTACAGAGTGGTACCCCCCAAGTTAGAAGTTATAGTCGCCATTAACTAGTTCGATATAACACCCTCATCAACCCGACAGTTATTGGATTTATTTGCAGCAACTTTGCGTTCAATTCAACCATAAATCCATATAAAATCCATATGAAATCCCAAATATCTCAGCCATAAATGCATCTACCCTCTGGTTATTTAACAAAGCCATGGAAAATTGCCCATATTTATATATACATATATATATGATTTTCCCAGCTAGAAACCTCCATTTATGGTTGGTATTTTCCATGGCTATGTTAGTCATAACCAGATGGTAATGGTACCAATTCCATACCCCAATTAAATCCAATCCCATCCACGGTTTAATGGTATCTACCATTTGGTATCTACCATTTGGTAATGTTAGTCATAACCAGATGGTAAAATCCCAACGGTTGTTGCTTAAATCACCATGAAATCCCACCATCAAATTGCACAGACGTGCGCACCTCGTGGGGTGGTCATTGGGCTGCCACGGTCATTGCCGATGCTGGGCCTGGCTCCATTGCTCCCACCACAGTTCTGCTGTTTTTTTTTTTCGGAAATGGAGATGTTAACCTATAGTGGATCATATACCCTCTGGTAAACTAACAGTTGGCTATTGAAAATGGCCATTTATATAGTTGATTTACCCATTAAAAATTGTGATTTTCCATAGTTCTGTTAGCTTACCAGAGGGTAAGAATACGGTAAGAATCTCCATGAACTTTCCAGTAGAACTGCCTATTTTTCATGGCCAATCAGCCCGATCCCCTGCAAAAAATGACAGATTCTTAGCTGGTGAACGTAGAGAATGCTATTGACATCAAAAGACTATTTTGGATGAGTTTCTACCCATCAGAGGTTGAGATTTTATGGGGATACACTGGAACTACATGATGAAACCAAAGGGAATTAACCATCAAACATAATGATCATAATGGATATGATATTGAAGGTATAAATCCAACAAGAATGGGGATATACTGGAACATAGTAATGGGATGTATATAATGCAGGGTTGCTATATTATATGATTCAAATGTTGATTATATATATATACATATATATATATAGTATCGCATAAAATCCCCATGTTTCATGGTTACCCGCTGATAATCAAACGTGTCTTGCTGGGAAACACTCCATTTAGAATCCTTGATATTCCAGCAAGCCACGGCAGCCACGGAAATGCCGAAGGGTTCCAGGAAGATCACATGACGACGGCAGGGGTTGGAAGATGAGTTTCCACTAAAACTCGCTGATTCTCAGAAAATCTCGGAAATGACGGTAAATCCACTATTTTCTCCGGTTTACACTCATCTTCCTTGCTTTCCACTGTGGGTAAAACAATGTCATAAACCATCCCCCAGTCATCCAATGATTATCCAATGATTATCCAATGATTATCCAATGATTATCCAATGATTTTCCAATGATTTTCCAATGATTTTCCAATGATTTTCCAATGATTTTCCAATGATTATCCAATGATTTTCCAATGATTATCCAATGATTACCCAATCATTACCCAATGATTTTCCATTGATTTTCCAATGATTATCCAATGATTTTCCAATGATTTTCCAATGATTATCCAATGATTACCCAATGATTTTCCAATGATTTTCCAAGGATTATCCAATGATTACCCAATGATTTTCCAATGATTATCCAATGATTACCCAATGATTTTCCAATGATTTTCCAAGGATTATCCAATGATTACCCGATGATTTTCCAATGATTATCCAATGATTATCCAATGATTATCCAATGATTTTCCAAGGATTATCCAATGATTACCCAATGATTTTCCAATGATTATCCAATGATTATCCAATGATTATCCAATGATTTTCCAATGATTATCCAATGAGTACCCAATGATTACCCAATGGTTATCCATTGATTATCCAATGATTATCCAATGATTTTCCAATGATTATCCAATGATTACCCAATGATTCCCAATGATTTTCCATTGATTTTCCAATGATTATCCAATGATTACCCAATGATTTTCCAATGATTATCCAATGATTACCCAATGATTTTCCAATGATTGTCCAATGATTATCCAATGATTACCCAATGATTTTCCAATGATTTTCCAATGATTATCCAATGATTATCCAATGATTATCCAATGATTATCCAATGATTATCCAATACCAGAGGCTAAATCCAAACAAGGAAAGCCTTATCAAGGCTCCGCTGCGCCTGCGTTGCTCAGTCTTGGCTTCCTCCTTGATCCTCAACAAATGTCGGCTGAGAAATCGACCAATGGCCCAAAGATGGAGATTTTTTTGATGGGAAAATATGGGACAATTTGCTATTTATATATAGGGAAATTGTTGTTTATACACACACAAAAATAGATTTATAATAATATATTATATTTATGTGTGGAAATAGATTTATCCCATGTATATCAATGGAAAAACATGGGACAATTTACCTATACCCTCTGGCAATTGTTTACAGTTTGCTATTGAAAATTGCCATAGAAATAATGGATTTACCCATGGAAAAAAAACATAGTTATGTAAACGTTTACCAGAGGGTAAATGATTTATATTTAGGGGACACATGTTGCTATAGATGTCATTGGCATGGGTGATTTTCCCGACGAAACATGTAGAACAATGATACTCAATGCAATCTACAATGGAGATCATATGTGTGTATAGATAGATAGTTAGATAAGGGACATATAAATAGTTGTCAGACAAATGGGATGAATGTTGATCTACTCTCCGGTACTTGAACAGTTTGCTAAGAAATGTATAGATGGCCCCATTTAGTTCAATGATTTACCGATTTAAGAAATCATGATCTTCGGTAGCTATTTTACATTACCCAATGGTAGATACCATTAAACCATGGAGAACAGGGCTGCTCCCAACCTCAGATACGTTTGGGGGAAACTCGGCAATTCAAGAGGTAGCAAGACCAATCTTCCCCCCACAAGAGGCTATGATTCAACATATACTAGGTTGGAACAGCCATGGATGGGATTGGATTTAATTGGGGTATGGAATTGGTACCCTTACCATCTGGTTATCTAACATAGCCATGGAAAATCCCGTAAATAAATGGAGGTTTTTATGGGAAAAACATCTATAAATGGGCCATTTTCCATGGCTATGTTAAATAACCAGAGGGTATATGTTCTCGGACAAGCACACGTTTGCGCTCATAAATTTCTCATCCTGGGGTAGACCATTGAATGGGACCATCTCCAGCAAAATCGTTTTACGTTTCAACCTTTGAGTACCAAGGCGGGTACGTCTAAGAAAGCAGGACACCTCATAAACCCGTTGATTATTGATTTGAGTACCCTCTGGTAATTTAACATAGCTATTGAAAATGGCCATTTATAGTGAGTTTTCCCATCAAAAATTGTGATTTTCAATAGCTATGTTACATTACCAGAGGGTACATAGCAGGCCAACACTGTTAGTATTTGGGTATCGCACAGCTTTAAGGCAAAGTCGCTAGTAAATGTTCCATTGTTCTTTGATTCTTTGGTTTCCGTGGCAATTTTTGGATCCCCTGCAGGAAAACAAGACATCTTTAGCCCCGTACATATCATATACCATCAAAATGGCAAATGATGGAGAATATATTAGTATCTAATAGTATGTATATATATATACACCAGTATCAGTATGGTATAGTACTCATTATATAGTATCCGGTATAGATACTCAAATGATTATATAGTTATAGTATCTAGAGTGCAGAACTGCTTTGTCCTATACATAGTATCCGACACCCTTCAGGAATCCCATCCCATCCGTTCAGGTTGTTCAGGTTAAGCGCCCCCCATTTTTTGTGGTCCCAGTAAAGCCGAACCAAGCGGCATATGGCTGGGGATACCCGACTCTTTTTCTGTGTCATCAGCGGCATATGGCTGGGAAATTCCGTGGCCCAAATTGGCGATGTCAATGGAACAAGTCACCTATATATATATAACCTATAAACCATGGAAAATGGCCCATTTATAGATGGTTTACCTATTAAAAATGGTGATTTTCCATGGCTATGTTAGCCATAACCAGATGGTAAGGGGACCATCATCGAAGTCAACGGATCCAAATCTTCGACAAAATTCCAGCAAACCATGTGGCGTTCGATGCTGGATGGTGTCGAAAAAACATCACCAGGTGAATCAAGAAATTGTCTTTGGATATGTCTTTCGAAGAAACCAAGTTTACCTGGTAGTGTTGATATCAATCACTATATATATATATCCGACAAATGTTGATATGTCTTATCAAAGTTCCAGAAGTGTTGATGAATCAAGAAGTTTCTCCAAAATCATCCAAAATCATCCTGAAACGATGTTCAGAAGCTGTATATAAATCGAAAAACCTTTCCCATCCATTCTCATAATATATCATAATATATCATGATTCTTCCATTTTTCTTATAATTATGAATATTATAAAAATTTGCCTATCATAATATGTTCCCATCCATTTTTCTTCATAATTCTTCCACTTCTGCAGCTGAGCCCATCCCCATGGTTTTAGGCCAGGCCGCGGCGTGACTTTACGGCCACCAAAGGTGGCCGCTTCGTCCATTTTGACCGAGCCCACGCGGAGGCTGTCCTGCGACAGAAAGTGAATGATGGTTGACTTGATGAGTATAGTTAACTAGTGACTTAATGGATCATTATTTGGGGATGGGTCAAAACCCTGGCACCTAGTGAACCCCAAAATAGCTGGTAAATGGATGTTCATCCCACTAAAAATGTATCTATAGGTATTGACCCATACCTATTTTTTGGTCAGTAACAACTATTATCATGATTAGTCAATTGTTAGTAACTATGATTAATGATTAGTCACCAGTGTCACCAGTGTCAATGGTGATGCTGAGTTACTAGCTATAGTTAACCGTAACCATAACCATCACCATCCATAGTTAAAGGTTAGTAAATGTGAATGACTAATGGTTAGTAACCATTATTAATAGTTAGGAACCTTGGTTAAAGATGAATGATGAATGATGGTTACTTGGTTGTTCATTCCACTTAGGGTATAAGCCTGTTTGTAAATGTGGTAGGGTTCACTTATAACAGGGGTGAACTAAACCACTTACTAACTGGGATGAACCACCAAGTAGTGATTTATGGTCGTACATGATGATTGATAATGGTTAAAATATACTCTATAGTGCTATTACATGCTATTACTATACATAAGTATCTATTTACACAATATACAAAAATGATCAACATAGTTCTTGTATGTAGTATTACTATTTTATATAACGTATAAAACGTGATGGTTCATGATGGTTAGGTTAAAGGTAATAATAATGGTCAGGATATTGATATATATATAGTTATAATTAATTATACCATCCCTTCTTCCTACTACTAAAACTCCCCCAAATAAAACATAGGATTGGTGTGGCACTTCCGGTTTTTTTTGGTTGGGCACAGTTGGATTCTTAATTGTGGTAGTTGAGAATCAGTAGGAGAGCAGGATGGGGAAATAATGGATTCAACCCCCTATTAATAAAAATATAGTGCCACCTGGAGGTTTTTTAAACTAGGGTCCCATCTCACAAGTTTCATTTCTTATTTTTGTTATTAAGGTTTTCATTGGAATATTAGGGGAAAGCTTCGAAATCCAGTTTTTGGCAATATTTAATATAGATTTTTAACATTTTTTAACAAGGGATTTAATCAAATTTGAAATATTTTTTTATTATTAAGGCTTGTCATTGGATATTAGGGGCGAAAGGATTGATTAATTATATATGACACAGTGATTACGAAAGGCACTTGCACAAGCTTTGGCTCGCTTCCTCTCCGCTCGCTGACTGTTGCCCAGTCGTTTTAGGATGCATATTTGGTTGAAACATGTTGAAACAACCTTTCTCCGCGCCATGGTCGCCTTTACTGAAGCTATTCCTATTGAGTACCCTTTTTATTGAAGCAATTTCCATTGAAGTCATGGAGACAACGGAGACCCAGTACTTCGAGGTCGTCTGCTTTGTCTACATCGTGGCCCGATTCTTCTACATTTTTTGCTCCTGCCATGTTTCCAGCCAAGTTCTCCAACTGCGACATTTTCTTCATTTTTAAGATTCTTCTTACTTTCACATTCATCTCCAAGCTCGAGACTATGGGGGAAGTCTTGCATTTCATCTCCGTCCTCTTCTGCTCCTTGGTTTTGCTGGAACAATACATTACTCATCCTGGTTGTGCTGTACTGATGGCGCCAGTGCAGGGTCAACGTTCTCCTTCCTGGACAACTTTTTGGCGGCTCGCTCCACTTCGACGATTTCACGAATTCTTTTCCGGCAATTTATACTTCTTTTTCAGTGGTACTTCAAGACCTTGTTCCTATGCACATTCGAATCCATGCTCAAGACTATGGGGGAGTCTTGTACATCATCTCTTACCATGCCTTCTCCTTTCTTGCCGGAACGTTAATTCTTCACCGTGAATGTCCGCTACGGTCTTCCCTACAGGTCAAATCAACTCCATCAAGGACCAGCTAACGCTCGCACACGCCGCCAGAGGCGTGTTGGGAGACCACGGTCAACAGAATTTCTCCAACTACTGAAGGCCTACTTTCTCCCACTTTCTCCCCTTTTCAATTCAACTCTCCAAAGCGAAAGTTGTGGTCACGAACCCTGCTGTGCGTCACGGGACTGTTCTCCTTCAGGTTGCCTATTCCACTGGGTCCCATGTAGAAGGTGCCCTCGTCAGCGTATCCCGAAGCTCGATGTCCAAACCATCTGCTGAGGAAAGACAGAGCACCCAGAGGATGCAGAGTCCCAACTAATGAAGACATTCCTATTGAAGCAATGTTGAAGCATTATTTCGCGTTTTCTGTTCATTTATCTCCACAAGCTGACGGAATGAATGCTGCTGCGGACGTGTAGTTAGTGTAGTTCCCCGGAGCTGCATATCGCCATATCGCTCGTGAAAAAAAGGTTGTTATAACATCTATAAGACCTATAATAATAATCATGGCTAATGATGTTTCGTAACTGTTATTATAGGTGATGCGAAACAGAAATACTAAAATAAAAATAATCATCCCAGAACCCTTGACTGGTGAGTTTCTTGTTCTGGTTCGATGAGTTTCTTATAGGTTTCTTGGCGGGGTTACTTTTTGGAGTCCAATCCTATGTAATACCACCGTTTTCGTGGTTGATGGGATTTAATGGGATGTCTTGTGAATTAACTAGCTAGAATAGATTAAAACCTGTACTTGGTTAGTTTCATGGGCCAAGGTATAACCGCAGTGACCACCATAAGTATCCGTAAGTTGGGATATGTTTCAGCCCTAGAACTATGATGAAATATATCCACTTTTATATCACCGGAACCTCCATGTATGGGCCACTGATTTTGGTGGCGCATTGTGGCAACATCTGGAAGATTTGGAAGCATCACCAACGTCCTGGGTTTCCATGTTCTCTTTCTGGGGGGCTACAGTAGTACCCTCTGGTAAACTAACAGTAAGCTATTGAAAATTGCCATAGAAATAGTAGATTTACCCATTAATAGCATGGTGATTTTCCATAGTTACGTTAGTTTACCAGAGGGTATATGGCAAATAACGGTTGATGGTGAATAACGATTCACAAATGATCAATAATAAATCATGGGTTGACAAATTAGTTAATAAATCGTGGTTGATACTCGGTACCGATGGTCACAAAACCTGTAAATGCGTGTCGAAAGGGAATTCCCACGAAAATATGGGAGGTTTTTCACCAATAAGAATGGAAATTCAACCATCAACATTCCCATTATCATAATGCGAATTGAACCATCAATCTCCATTAATTATCATCATACAGTATGTGTTAGCAATCAACATCCCATGGTCATTGATGTTAAACCCCCTTTTTATTCTTCTGTTGCTGGTTAACCTAATTATTATCAACATATGGCAGTGTGTCAAAACCTTGTACCCCTGGTGAACATCAAAATAGCTGGTAAATGGATGTTCATCGCATCTATAGGTATTGATCCATATCCATATGATTCATCTAACATAAGATTGGCATGATATTTTTATCAACATATGATTCATCTGAGCGGAACCCATTCCAGACCCCGCCTCATCAACCCAGGCCAGTTGCAAGAAACCCTGCACAGCTGCAGCGGACTTCGGGCCTGCGTTCATTGACAAAAACAAGACCCAAAAATGGTGAGTTCAACATGAAAGAACTGGAGTTAAAATGAGTTCACCCTAACCAGTGACAAATGGTGGTTCTATATGCACACATATATTATATGTATATATATATATAATCCTATATATATATAAGACTATCTATAAAAGTGTTAAGTAGATATAAACCTTAGTAAAGCAACTCATGAGTCAACTTCGCGAACAACGGGGTATCACCTTGCCCCACCTCAATGTTTTCCCATTACCCTTCGGGTTAAAAAAACATGGCCATTACTTGGAAATCCCGGCATTACTTGGAAAAAAAACATCCAATTTATGGAGGGGGTGACCAAACAGAGCCATCTATCACCCAAGGAGGCTGCCATTCAGTTACCCAACAGATCCAGGATCTGCGTAGGGATTTCCGAGCTACAGAGGTGAGCCAATGATGGTTCGCCAATTCAAACAGTGAGCGAAACTACCAGTTGACTATTCATGTCGACTTCCAATGACATGGTTGATCTATTACAATTACATGTTGATCTTACACAAATTACATGCTTTATCCCCATGACATATTGGAAATATGAACAGTGAGCGAAACGAAACCACCAGTACCAGCGCACCGTTGTTCATGGCCACAAGACTAGGATGTGAGCAGCCCAAGGATGTCAAAGACACCTAGAGTGATCGCAGAGGAAGCAAAATTTCATGTGCCCCCGAGCCGGAGATATTGGGAGGTAACCAAACCACCATTTTTATGATGATATAATGGAATATTCATAGAATATATGTTTAAATGGAAATTCAATGAATTCTCATAGAATGTGAACGGAAAGTGATTTTCATGACAATGTGGACCATATCATAACCCAGTCATATGATGTATGTGGGATATACCGAAGCCAGGGTGAAATTGTTTGAGCACTGACTTGGGGTCTCTGGTCTCGTGGCTAATCTAACCCAGCTATGGAAAGCTATGGAATATAGCCCCTGGTAAACGTTTACATAACTATGGAAAATCACCATTCATAATAGGGAAATCAACTATTTCTATGGACCATTTTCCAGCTCGCAAACTGTGAACGTTTACCAAAGGGTAGATGAACATGGCCCCTTTGGTATTGATGCTTTACCTAAACACAACACAGTGGTTTTCCACATCATTCCACATCTATGTTTGATTGCTGGAGGGTACGCCAATATATGAAGCAAATTCGAGCCATAACTGTCTGGTTATGACTGACATAGCTATTGAAAATGGCCATAGAAATAGTGAGTTTTCCCAGTAGTAGCATGGTGATTTTCCATAGTTATGTTAAATTACCAGAGGGTAACTGTCTGGAACCCGGTTTGAATGAATCAACCGTATATTGAAGGGACAACTTGATACCGTCAGGCAGCACATCACACTTAGAAGCTTCGAGTTCATCATCCAGGAGTTCACATGAATCCAGCGTCGACATTAAGACCTATGACGGTATGTCAATCTGAGTCAATTCTATGTTGGGATATCAAAAATGATATCCCCATGTGTTTGACGAATGTCCGAATCCCCATTCCAAACAAAATCCGTAGTATCTCCAAAAAAATTATTCGCAATCTTTCATGATCTCCGCTAGGCTTGACATGAGAAAGACATGCCAGGGGCGGCTCCCAACACCATCAGTTTCCCCCATCTTGTGGAAGTAAATTCACCGAAAAAATGGGTTTGAGCAACCAGAATTTTCCGAAAAAACAAGAGGATGAATACAAAGTGGTGCAGATCAGATAGAAGTTGGATTTATAGTTTCCATAGTTCTATCAGCAGACTACATCATGAAATATCTCATTTCCAGAAACCCTAGTTAACCGCCTGAGGAAGTAAAGCATCTTTGCTCTGAAAAGCTCTCAAAAAGTCAACTCAGGTAAAAAAAAAATCAGTCAAATCCATTGAACCAGTTCAATCTTAGAAAAGTTGGCATTGAACCACAGAAGTGGTTCAATCCCTGTTTTTCTTGGTTCAATGCCGATTCAGCAGTGTTCAAAATCCCTCTGACATTCCATTTATATAATCCTGGTCGGTCAAGAACGGGATTCCCCTGTGGGACTTTTTCTTCTATCCCCTTTTTAAGGGTAGTGGAATCGCCGAACTAATCATCAACAAAATATCCCAACTATAAATCCATACTTTGATGGTAGCCTGTGAATGATGGAACAAAACATCAACCAACCATCATAAGTTCAGTTATCTCCATTGATTTTATGTGGGTAAAACAATGTCATAAACCATCCAGGAAAATCCACCATGTTTTGTTGGGTGGTATGAACTTACCATTCCCAGTCATGGAGTCATGGGTGGTAAAAATGGCATTGTTTTACCTACATGATCTCCATATCTTGCCGGTGAAAAGCCCCATTTTTTTCAATGACCAAAAACCACCGAGGCACTGCCAGGCTGGCGCTTCGTTCTTGCGAGACGTTGCCATCGGCGCCGAAGACCAAGCCCTGGCGCCACACCGTGGGATCCACCGGTGTTTTTTTTCACGGGAAAACCCGTTGGAAAAAACGGGTGATTTCCGATTTCACCGTTGCAAAAATGATGTGAACCAGGAAATTTCCCATGTGATTTCCATGGGATCCTTTGGATTTCAGTGACAATCATGGTGGAAAGGAAAGATCATTGGATATACTAATGGCGATTTATAATGATCAAACGTGGCTGGAAAAACTCTATCAATGGAGGTTTCGTTGGGAAAATCATCGAAGCAAATGAGGATTTTCCGGCCAGCGTCCAACTGTTCGTTCTCTATTTGGGGCTTGCGATACTTCGTCGATACTTGTATATGCATCCTGTTATATGTGAAATAACTAAGTTACATATGTATATAGTTGTATGTATATAGTTATATGTATATAGTTATATGTATATAGTTATATGTATATAGTTATATGTATATAGTTATATGTATATAGTTATATGTATATAGTTATATGTATACAGTTATATGTATATAGTTATATGTATATAGTTATATGTATATATATATAGTTGTATATATATATATATATAACTATATAGTTATATCAATATATAGTTACATGTATATATATATATATGTGTGTATATATATACATGTATATATATATATACATATATGTATATAGTTTTATGTGTATACCCTAGTAAAATATGGCTTATGATGGCTTATTGACAAATTGCTACCTGGGATGCTCCAAACAAACCCTGGTGGATTCTATACTAATCCTGTTCAATTCTGAAGTCTTAGATTGTATTTGTGGTTGGAATCGATCCAATCTACCGGTAATCAAACAGAGCTTGCTGGGAACATGTCCCACTTAGTTCGATGATGTTCCCATTTAAAGCTCCATTTGTACCGGATTTTTCCAGCCTAGACTATTCGATGAACGGCATTTGGTCGTCAGCAGTATGGGTCAAAGATTTCTGGAGGAAACGGGCAACTGTTAGCCAAGTTGACCCGGCAAACGATGGGGTAGGCTATGACCTACAAACAACAGGTTGCTACCTTTCATGGCTCAATATCGAGTTATATCAAATATGGATAAACATTTTGTACATCATTAGAGTGAAACATCTGATGGTTCACCAAAAACCTTTAGCCAATCAAGAGGCCCCTTTGCAATGTGCAAGAAAAGGTACTCAAATGGGTTTCTTGGTGGTTTGTGGATCTCCTGCTAAAACTTTAATTTTTACTGGGTTATGTGGCTATAATCCATCCAGTTGTGGCTTCTTAGTGAACTCGAAATCGACCAAAAATGGTAGTGTCTGGTGTGGCCGATACATGTAGTGTTCCATATTTTTCCTTACTACAGTCAGGTTTCTTACAAGGTGGTGCCCCATAGTTAGCTAAGTCAGCTAAGTTGGTTTATAACTCCAATATCTAGGGTTTATGGGGCTTGTATCTATAGTTACTGGGGGGTTCTTATCATGTTTGCCAGCTGATCCCTAGTTTCATGGCAAATCAATGGTTTAGCTTCAGCTAGCAGCTGCACTTTGATGTAAACTTGGTACTGCTGGTAATCAGCATCCTCACTTATATCCATCTATTAGGGCAATCCAGCAATATTGGACACAACTATTCAATATTTTGGTGGTTAAACCCCAATTTTTAGACTATTTTGGTGGCTACACCCCAATTTTAGACTATTTTGGGTGTTATACCCCCATTTTTGGACAATTTTGGGGGGTTACACCCCCATTTTTAGACACACCTCACATGGATCTCCCTAACAGTCGCTCTCAACACGGTCACCGATCCTGCACATAGATGGCATGCTCCAACATGATCGCGAGCACTTCCTCCTCTCCTGCGAGGCGCGCCTTGAAGTTGTCACTACAAATACCCGGCCTGGTAAACGTGTACAGACATCTATGGAAAATCACCATTTGTGTAAATCAACTATTTCTTTTTTGGCCATTTTCCAGTTCGCAAAATGTTGAACTACCAGAGGGTACTTGATGTTGAATTTACTGTGCCCCGGATGATTGATGTGGTTTTAGGTCATCAGTCCGCCGCATCAAAATCTTTCCCATAGGAACAAGGTTGGTCAACTCACGCCGTGCCTCGGAATGTGGTTTCCCAAGATGTATATTTACATGTATACCACCACTATATAGTAACAATGATAATAACAACAATCACAATAATAATATCATATTATATATAATTAATTATATATATATGATATGATACATCTATCATATATAATCATATATATATATATTACACATATCAACCATTACATCCATTTTGTATATGTTACTTGACCCTTTGATCAACAGGCGCCGCCTCGCCAACCGCCGCGGTCCTCGCAAGAAGGTCCTCATGGTGACCACGCTGGCATCTTCTCCTTCGTGGCCCCATGGGATTTGGCATCGAAAATTTGGGGATACCCATTGTTAATAATATTATAGTAATGGGTATCCCCAAATATTACTATATTTAACACATATATATATATATGATACTATAGTAATGATAATTATAGTAATCCTGATATTAATGTTACTATCATTGTGAATTGCTACTGATATTATTGAATGGTAACACTTCAGAAGTCAAAAAGTATAAGAACAATAATGGATAATAACTAGTAGATCGTAATTATCACTGATATTATCACTATAAGTAGATGGATAACATGATAAACAATAGTAGAAAATAGATGGTTGGTGGTATACCTACCCCTCTGAAAAATGATGGAGTTCGTCAGTTGGGATGATGAAATTCCCAATATATGGAAAAATAAAAAAAGGTTCCAAACCACCAACCACCCATTGTTAATTACTACTGAAAAAATGGTCATGGGAAAAAAATGGTCAACCCTGTTTTCTTTTTTTGATGCTCCTCACCATTTTTTTATATTTTTCCCCGCATTTCTCCGCACTTGTCACCACATCTGAGCCACAGGTTTTTGCATCTGTAACCCACTTCTTGCCACATTCTTTTTCATCTGGGACGAACTCCTTCCCACACTTCTCTGCATTTTTGATCCTCTGCTTTCCACACTTCACAGGGTCAGGTGTCAAACATAAACAATATTGGCATTTGGAGCCACTGCGACCATGAAGTGAGCCCGTGAAGTTCCAATGTTCAGCGACGCATCTTCCATGGAGCACGTCTCATTCCTGTCGAGCCGCTCTAGCTGCTCTAGCTGCCAAGTTGCGGAGCTCTGTCCGACTAAAGCCAGAAGCAGAGCGGCAAAAAGCGAGCTGTTTCACATAGGAATTGTTCCTTGGCAATCTTCTCACGCTGCAGATCTTGTCTTTGGGCTGCAGCTGCGCGGTTGGCACGTTGGCGCTCACGCCTTTTCTGTGCTTTGCTCAGCTCTGCCTCCTCCACCTCCACGACGATGCCAGCCTGTCATGGTCGTAGCCTCTCCACGTTGAATCTGGTCCGATCTGCAAATCCCTGGATTTGGGCTTTTTGGATCGTGAGAACAAGCGTGCTCTGCTTAGAAATTCTTAGAATCAGAGAACCAGAGCACAGCTTCAAGCAGTATGCGCACAAAATCGACGTGCCCTGAAACAGCTGCAATCATTACCTTTGTCATGCCATGCATCTGCGGCTTCTCTTTGTCGGCGCCAGCTTCAAGCAGTATTTGCACAACGTCGAGCTGGCCTTTCGCACTTGCAATCATCAATGCTGTCAATGTTGTCATTCCATTCACAAACGCCATCTCTTTGTCGGCGCCCGCCTCAAGCAACAAGCGCACAACTTCTAGCTGGCCATTCATAGCTGCAATCCCCAATGTTGTCATTCCATCTATCTGTGGCTTCTCTTTATCGGCACCGGCCTCAATCAGAAAGGTGACAGTGTCAGGGTGTCCTCTAGCAGCTGCCATGCCCAATGCTGTGATTTCATTGTTACTGGCCTTCTCTTTGTCGGCGCCGGCTTCAACCAGCAAGGACACAATGTCCAAATGGCCAGTTCTACTGCAATGAACAAGGGTGTGATCCCATCTGCGCGGCCTCCTCCATCTTTCTCAGCACTTGCCTCAAGTAACAGCCGCACAGGTTTGATATGCCCGTTCCGGGCACCATGGTGTAAAGGTGTGTTCCCATCCACATCTTCCACATTGGGATCTTGCGGGGACCGTAGCTGCTCTTCCAGCAAAACGGAATCGTAGTCTCTCGATGCAAAGATCATCTGCTGGGTTCGTTCAGCATCAGGTGGGCAGAATTCCGAGAACAGCAGCTTGATCTTGACAGGAGCCAAGGAAAAGATATCATCATCCGAAAACTCCTCGAAACCATCTTCCAAGAAGATCCTCTGCCTGAATCTGGAGACTCCAAACCTTAGATTTGCGTTTCTTGGGGCCAAACGCGTATATACATAGATTCTAAAATATTCCAAGCAAATTCGGTGTAACCAATGGGAAAATGAAAAAACAAACTACATCACATCATCTTCAACAAATGTTCTTAAAGGAACCAAAAAGTTGCAAATCCCAGAAACTGTGCTGCCAAGGATTGCTTCACAGTTTTCACCATTTTGCCTTCGAATTCATCTGCCTCAAGTACTGCCAACCTCTCGCCGCCGAGTAAATCTCCATGTTGTTCACGCGAATATCTTGGGATATTTATGGATTGTACTTGGTGCTTATCTTATGCATTATTCATCCTTATTCAGATATCTATATGAAGTTACATAACATTACAGAACTATGATATCATACAATATGAATATCTAGATATTTAATTAATTATATGAATTACATATAGCATAACTATGAAACTGACTAACACCTCTTTGTTTTTTGTGTGCTGCTTAGGCTCGCCCCGCAAATTGCGCCACTTTGCCGCTGCCAGTGGATTTCAAAAAATGGCTGGATGGCCCCGTTGTTTAGTCGTTTGCTATCTGTGTATGGAAAAAATTGCATGGATGTTGTATGATGTTGTATGGATAAATGGAATCGTATGGAAATGTATGGAATAATAAGAATAGCAATGGATAAATGCTGGAAATTACGATTTGGAATTGTATGGTAAATGTTGATGTTGATGCACACCTATGATCTGACGGTCGGCGCATGACGGCGCTTTTTCACAAATGGAGCATGGGCAAGACATGTTTGGAAAGCTACTTACGGAGTCAGGGTCACAAAGCGAGGCTTTGGCGGATTTGACAAGTCAATTTGTTTGGACGATTCATCTGAACCTTCAGCCTTGGGACACAGGACACTGAACCATCATTTACGTCATGACCTCACACATGATGTCCCATTTGTCGATTAGATGTCCCATTGTAAATACGTGAACTGCTTAGACAATTCCATATCATAGTTATCCCAGTATTCCTATATGGAGGTTTCCAAGTCATGTGGGTTACCCCCAAATCATCCAAGTCATTCGACCATGACTTAGTAGTATTGAAACCACAATGGTGACTTGGGGATCCCCCATGACTCAAAACTTCTATATATCTATTCACCACTATTCACCACTATCAAACCACTATTCAACCACTATTCAACCACTATTCAACCACCATTCACCACTATTCACCACCATTCACCACTATTCAACCACTATTAACCACTATTCAACCACCATTCACCACTATTCAACCACTATTCAACCACCATTCACCACTATTCAACCACTATTCAACCACTATTCAACCACTATTCAACCACCATTGACCACTATCAAACCA
>Ga0126342_10005544_pt1 | contig 22067 bp, 18 predicted proteins | sample Cyp1metagenome_FD_92528 | JGI IMG/M metagenome (GOLD analysis project Ga0126342, IMG submission 92528) | Coral microbial communities from Lord Howe Island, Old Settlement Bay, Australia - Cyphastrea 1 metagenome | ecosystem: Host-associated > Invertebrates > Cnidaria > Coral ...
GAGGGTCGTAGGTGCGCTCCTGACATGCGGGTTTGAGGGTCGTAGGTGTGGCCTTGAAGGGTCGTAGGTTGAGCTGTGAGGGTGGCAGGTGCGCTCCTGAGGTTGTACCACGCACCTCCGAAGATGTACGCAAGACAGCTTCCTGACATAAGCGTTGTAAAGGCGGCACGCTGCCAGAGAGCAAGAGGTCAGCATGGCGTTTTGCGGCTCCGGAAAGTGGACCCTTTTCACTGATTCAAAACAGCTTCTGCGCCATGTCCCCTCATAGTATATATATATATTTGTTCCCCCAACTTCACTGATTGGTGCTTCGATCATTCTTCATGTTCATCGAAATGGGATAATGACCCCAATGTCTCATTCATCAGAGTGGCTGGGTTGAAACTCACCAATCAGTTCCAGCCACTCAGCTGACTCAGCCAGGATCACATTATCACACGCAGCATCCCCTAGAGCTGACGAATTTGTTAAATGGCTACGATGATCACGGGCAGACAGAGGACCGAGAGCGCTGGGCCCTTTCTCTCAATGCTTGGCAGGCAGGGACAGGGCCAACAGGGTTTGAGGCCCAAGGAGGCAAGCTGTTTGGGGTCCGAAAATGGGGGATGCCATTTTTTTGTTGCAATGGATGATGATAAAGGAAATTTGGGGATATCCAATGTTCATACAAACATCTTTTTGTCGGGAAGCCACCAAAAACAGGGAGCCAACCAACGTGATGTATTATTTTCTGCTCATCTGAGTGTAAAACTTCCAATACTAACTGCCCACTATTGTAAAAACTAGGTTGTTGAGGTCGTTTGAATTGTAGGATAAAAAGTCTGTACGCACCACATTGCAGGGGCACACAAACTAAAACGTTGCCTTGGGTCTCCCTCAAAGCCAGTACCTGATCCCCAACCGCCCAAAAAACTTGGGGTGACCAAGTTGGAACCTAATTATTCATCTATATTTGGATCCCATTGTACCCCCTACTATATCCATCTATATCCCCACTTTATAATAAATTATATCATATATCCTATAATATCCCATAGTCATAGCAGAACGAAACCATTAAAGTCATCCAGGGGGTGACTGGTTTGACTGCTTTGGTGTTGCCGGGGCCACGTCAGGACTACTTGGATTGGTTGCTGGCGCAGAAACAGAACTATGTGGAGTGGATGCTATTGGCTGACCGACGACGAAAGGACCACAAGGAGGACCTCAAGGACCAGGCAAATGGGATACCCAAAATCAGAGGTTGAGGCTTTTCAACATGAGGCTATTAGTTGCTAAGCATATGTGGGATGTAGTTCATATAGTGGTGATCTTGATGTAGAGTATTAATGAGGATTTCTTAAATCTACTCTGTAATTGGTTTGGTGTTGAGAATTCTTAGCCGCGGAACCCCTATGAACCGACCACAGCCTAGAGATGACATTTTGGGATACTATCTTTGGTTTCTGGCCTTGCTCAATGACATTACCAGATTGATCCCCTCTGGTAATTTCACGTAGCTCTGGGCTTTCTCCCCTTAAAACCTGGAAGTTTCAATGGGAAAAACATCGTTCCCGACCTCCATTTGGGGACCCAACCTTGAAGTCATCCTTGTGGATCTCTAATCGTAACAACCATAAAGTAAAATGTGTTTTACTTGGTGCTGGAAGTGGTTCTTTGCCATAATGTTGAAACATTGTGAATCCTGCCTTCAAAGATCTTTGGACCGAAATATGTATATATATATATATACACATATATATATATATATACACATATATATACACATATATATATACATACACATATTGTTTCCATCCGGACCATCTTTAGCTGCGATATTCTCAGATATGATCAAACATCAAACATCAAACAAATTTCCGCGAAAATCTTTGTGTATACATCGTATTTCAATGGCATTCCCCCTTTTAATGGGACCATCAGGGGATATGGAACTAACTCTACCACTATTGTCCACAATCGCATCGCAGTTTACAATTTTTTCAGGGGGACGAGTTCATCATGATGCCCAGATAAATCAATTGTTGAGATACATTGGGATAAGCCCATATTTTTAGTAGGCGGATTGGTTTTGTTGATAAATCTCATGGATTGACAATATATGCAACATCCTCTTTAATATAATTCATCCCAATATTTTCAATATGAAAGTGGATGTCGAACAACACTGAGAAATTCATACTATCCCAACCATAGCAATCATCATACTTGTCTATAAATTATATTTTCCCCAGAATTTGGCAAGAATTCAGGTTGATATCCAAGTTAATATATTCTTGACTTTTCATATTCGTAGCATTTGGATAGCACACATATTATAAACATCCAAATTTCACTGGTTGTTCGAATTATAAACATCTATCCATTGTAGTTCATAAAACATGGATAACAACTATGCATGAAAATTGGATCCCCTCACACAAACAGTTGGACCCTGAAAATCACCAACAATTCAGCAAAGTAAATGGGGGTTGTACAACATAATCTTCCAACCCCCTAGTTGCAGGGTCCATGGATGTTCAAGCTAATTCCATGGTAATTCTTACGCTAAACGAAGGGAATGGGGTTCATAATCCAATCCATAACTATCAAGCATCCCATTCCTCCATTCACCAGTAAGTTTTTCATGATCCCATAGGAAACATCCGTAACTCCGCAGGCTAAGCCTGGATTTGAGCTGAGTGATGAACGGCGTTGGCGTCTGCAGACCTTGGTACAAGCTGCACATGACAAGGGCCTGGAGGTTGGAGAAATGCGAGAAAATCATGGGTTTTTCATATTTCTTCATGGTGATTGATTTTGGAGTTTTGCGATTTTTCTAATAGATTGCAGCTATTAGATTTGGGTGGTTCATACTGATTAATCTGATTTTGGATGGATTGCGATTTGTTTGATTGATTGAATGCTATATTTGGATTGATCAAATATTTCGGAATAGAATAGATACTGTACGTTTTGAAATATTTAGCAGATCGATTAAGGGAACAAACAATGAAAGGACACCACAATTTTGGCAGTTGAAACCAAATGAAATAGTGGTGCTTTTCAATGATGAACAAGGGATTTGGCTGTAAACCCTTTTTCTGGCCAAAAAACAGGCAATGGTTCGAAATGTTGGTAATTGCTCCTTAAAAGGAGTTATTATTTGATATTATTTGAGATCTTTAGTTGAATGCTTTGTCGACGACATCCAAAGGCAGTTACATATTGCGACACATATGACATATGACATCGGCATATTTGATGGCATATAATATAGATTTGAATTTGAGACTCAGGTCCAACCCAATTTATTTGTTCACCTTGCTGGTTTTTGAATTTGTGGTTCCGTTTGTGAAACCTCGGTATCGTTTGGCCAGGTGGGTGTTGATGTGCCTTTGTCGTTGAAGCAACAGCATGCACTGAACTTGCTGCCGAACCAACGAGGAGATCACCAAGAGGAGGTCAGTCAGAGATTCCAGCAAAATCCAGCAAACATTGAAGAAATTTGGGACAATCATTGATCATTGAACTAAACAGGGGAATTTTCCGGCAAACCATGGTTGATTACCGGAGGCTATTGCCAGTTGAAAGTTTCTTGAACTGGAGGGCTTCAAAATGATCCATGGTGTTTTCAACGGTTTTCGATAGGAAAACCCATGGTTTTGCACCCCAATTTCAAGAAACACTCATATGACCATCTCTCATCTACTTTTGGACCATTCACATTGACTGAACGATTCTGGATCCAGTATTCTAAGCTGGTGATGTCACATTGTAGCTGAGTGACGATGCAGTGAATTTACTCTATGTTGTTGCGTGAATTTTCCCCATTTCTTCGGCTGGCGGCTGGACCTTCCACCAATCACTTGAGCTGGAAACATCACACCAGTTTCCGCTCAACTTTGGGGGAAAACCTTCAGTTTCCAACATGTTTCTGAAGTTCTCCATGTTTGCCTCACCATTTTCCCAGCAGTTTCCTCTCAAAAAAAGGGTGGACTCTCCCCTTTTTGTGGCCCGCGACCTTCAGAAAGGTGCGGCGCCGCATCCGTTGGCTTCGCAGTTGTGGCTTTGACCATTTGGGCACTGAACTCGGGAGTACAGAGTTCACACGAGGCTTGACACCGGGGTGTCCCCACTCGGCGATCAACAAATGGAGAGATTTTGGCGATTTTTTACTGGTGTGCTTTATGAAAAAATTAATGGCCCCATACTAAGTACACTTGAAAAAACCTAATTCTGAATTCTTTTTAGGATTGGACCATCCATTTTTGGGGGATGGCTTGGAGCCATACGCTGGTAAGGTGATGTTGAGGATGTTGATGCGCAGATTTTCCAGCCAGTTCCACTTCAAGTCGTTGTTTACATGTTGTTTGTACTGTAAGAGGACGGAATCAAATTGTGAATGACACGGTGTGGGAGCAGTTTCAGGGCAGCCAACCGTGACACATCGCTGAGAAAATGTTCGTTTCAACTTGGAAGTCTGTGAATACACCGACATGAGTGTACCCAGTGTACCACAGCGCTTTGAGACAAACTAGACACGAACAGGATTTCTTGAGCCTCATGTCGCAAGATTCACCGCCAGCATAAATCACTAGGAATGAGAAGAAATAGTTTGCAGAATTATGACCCTGGATTGAAAGATGTGTTGTCTTCCGAAACTTCTCAGAGGGCCAATGGGTTGGTTTGAAGGAAAATCTCTAAAACCATATGATCCATATGGTTTTCCCAATGAAACAGCGGCTTTCCTGGGGTGATTTTCTCTACCAATCCACAGGGCAGTGGCAGTGGTGGCATGAACGCAGGTCTGAAGGCCTCCGAGATGGTTCAGCTGTTGAATGTGGCGCAGGAGATGGGATTTATTGAAATGTCAGCTTGGTGAATGATTATGATTTGCCCATGTAACATATACATATATATATATATATATTCAATATAATATTATATATATATGTATATATATGATGATGATTTTTATAATGATGATTTAGTCCTTGATAATTTAGTAATATTTTATAACGATACTTTGATGATGATAATTTAATAATGATATTATGTTATGTGTATGTATATATATATATTAGGTATGTATACTTCATAAATATATGGGCTATGGATCAAACATGTGGAACCCTACAGTAACGGATCCACATCAAAATCGCTGCTGATTGGTAGTTACTGGTAGTTACTGGATATCCATCAGATGCATCACGTGCTTCATGCAGGATGAGCTCGGGTCACAGAAGCTATTGGTGAAGAACCATTGCTCCACCAATCAATGGGCCAATGGCTTTGAAGATCCAAGGCGCTGTGGAATCCTCTCTGGATGGGAGATGATTTTGTTGGTCGTAGAATGGAGGTTTTTGTGAGAACGTAAGATCCTGGAAGTCTGTAAGATTTTAAAAAGTGATGTGCTGATTTGCCCAATGGCAGGCCCGGGAAGCAGGGTCAGACCTTGAACTTCAACTACCTCAACTACTATGCAAATCCGCAAATTGTCTCTCGAACCGGAAAGATAGGAAACAGCGGGATGGAATCCAGGTGCATGGTCTATGAATTTTGGGAGAGGCATCGGATGGATTTTCTGCCAGGTTTTTTCACAGATGGAGAAATTATATCATTTCTTCCATGCTGAATACTGAGGTCACTATGCCCCACACGGTGCAGGCATATTCGCTGTTGGATCCGGCACCTACCTATGGAAACAGCAACTTTTCGGATCTCGGTGCTTGGGCGGCACAAGCAGATGGAAACTGCAGGACACATGGGCTTGATATTCAAAGATGAGCCTTAAAGATCCATATTTGGTTTGACCACGCAAGGAATATATGTTAAATACTGTTTGTTTAACTGCAGAAATATATGGGGGTATACACAGGGTGAACCTTGACCCTGCAGTTTCAGGAAACTGGACATCTTTCTTACTGCAGCAGGGCCGGCCAGTGGTGTTCTACCCCGAAGCTTGGCTTTTTGAAGAACAGCCACGTTGACCGTTGACCATCTTACCAAGGTGATCGGACGCTTCCAGTGGGTGGAAAAATGCTTGGAGACATTCCTAAACCTTGAATCAAAGGGAAACAGTGCGGAGAAAACCACGAAATTTCATGGGCGGAAAGTCAGGGGTTTCCTGATGTTTCTTTGAGTTTCCAACGTCGCCAGCCTCTGTGCACCAGAGGTGAACCCAATAGATGGTTCATAGGTCCTCTAAATAGTGGTGGGTAGTTAAAAGACCCAGCCCAAACACTGTTAGTTACTTTCATGTTCAATGGTTACATCCCACTATACACATCTAATTATATTAATACATCCGGTTAATTATTATGTAACTTATATATATAAATTATATATATTAGTATATCTCATGTTTGATGGTTAAGTTATATCCCAATATGTATATATATATATATCCCAATGATCTCAGGAGACAGCTTACTGGGTGAACTTCGACATCTCAGTACCCTTGTTCCTGGCACCGATCTACGCCCTGGATCGTGTGGAAGATACCCAGCCGCAACATCGACGGGAATGTTACACATATATATATATATATATATGTGTATATATATATATATGTATATATCATATGTAGCTGATATGTCATTGTATCATATAATATCATATATATTAATATGACATGGATGTTTGTACATAGAGATCAATGTGGTCATGGACGTTTATCCCTCACAGATGCTCTCATAGCAGCCTAGGATGCTGGCACCATTGATTCCATGCAGGGCTCTGTGCTGCACTTATTGCCGGCTGGTTTTCAGGAGAGCGTTGTTCACAGCTCTTCAACCTTAAACATCTTAAATGATGGATTGATGGGATGTTGATGCCAGTCAACTAGGACTCCTAAGACGTGGGTTTTTCAGGGTCATTGTTTTCACCACCATTTTCAATGTGAATGTTCAGCCAGACAGCATTTTCTGAATTCTCCATGATGGATTGCTGGATTTGAGGTGCCCCTGTTGGGCCAGCTGAATTTTGAGAGCGGCTGGCAGTGGGGCTATTGGCTTGCTACTTGGACTTTGATTGGGTGTGATTCTTCAACATTTGCAGGCATGTTCATAATTGTTTGATGGCTGAACTGTAGGATTCAATGGTTTAATATGTTTCATGCCATGAATGGCGGGCCTTTCTTGAGCCCAATCTTCTGCCTTTTTTGCCGCCAGAACGTGGGCCATTCTTATCGGTGATCCAATGATCCCAATTTGGATTTGCATTGGGAAGGACAAATCCATCAAGTTAGTGTGCCTTCGATGTGACATTTTATACATTTTTTGCATCCCAATGATCATCAATTATCACGAACAGCAGTGAAATCAATGATCCCATCTGATATTTTACAGTGAAATCGATCCACGTTTCATCCCGATCATATGATCATTCCCATGGATAGTTGGTTCTATCCATCCCCATTGGATTGGTTTAGTTGGGAAGATGTTCACCAGAAAACATTGGTGTTTATATTTTTCCACCATTTTTTTTGGTGTTTCCAGTTCAGATTGGATCCCTGAAGCCAATCCGATGGAAATGGTGAACTTGTTGGATGATTTCCCCTTTGGTCACGGCTTCATTTTAGATCTAGGGTTCATTTACCACCAGTTGATGAAAAACATGGGAAACAATGGGAAAACCATGGAAAACCAAGTTGTGGATGGTTTGTGAGTGGATATCCATTTTAATCAGGGATATGTAGTCATTTGAAACTGGCGTTTTGAATGAGATACTTCATGGGAAATACGACCAATAGATATGGGGATTCCGCCATTGAATGGAGATCGAATAATATGTGAGATACTTCATGGGGATATCAACACTATGGCGTCAGGTTAGATCATGGCCATTTTTGGAAAAATGTGGAAGATGTAGGCTTCGTTAACCATCAAACACGTCAAACACCAGCATTTTGTGACAGCGAAAATCAGGCGAACTCCGTCCAGGCTTTGACCGCGTGGCGTCAGATGCCGCTGCAGCGAACGTTTCAACAGCTCTTGCGCTTCGTGGGACTCAGGCCATGGCCCTGGTAGATCCCAAGGGGATCTCAACTGTACCTTGGGGTACAGGATCAACATCCAATCCTTGATGGGAAAACCGGATAAAAACGGCATGTATTTCATGGTGTTTTACAAACTCTGCCAAAAATGCATCTAGAATCCAGATCTGGTAGAGCAATGTGCACGTAGTTGAACTAGCAATTTCAGGAGCGCTCAATAGTTGGGGTAGAAAATGAAAGAATCAACGATCATGGATATTTCGTTATAGATGAACCCAGATATGTGTTTCTCAAAATATTTGACCCGACTTTGCAGGCAAATGATGATAATATCAGCCACTGCGACATGCGGACCCCTTGCAACACGTGACATTAATGGTATGATTCAAAGTTTTACCGCATGAAATGGTCCGTACATCAATCAATTTTTAAAACACCATTCGGGAAGATCGCAAACGACTCACACGGGCTCATACACTTATTGACCTTGGCCATGGGGTTTAATCGTGAGAGGTGACATCCTAAAATCAATGGGGATGCTAACAAGATCCCTCAAACAGAAAGTGTTTTTTGTCTGCAAATAGGCTGAAAACTCATCCTACAAGGGTCATAATATATTTCACCTTATGGGCTGAATGCCACCACAACGTGTTGTCCCTACTACGTGTAGTAGTCATAAGTTGGTTTGTTTGCCAGTTAACAATAGTTCACCATAAGCCCTAGTTGATCCATTAGCTAAGTATGGCGCACTATCTTTCTAAGTTGGTTGATATATAATCCCCATTTCTACCGACAATATAATAAAATGATAACATGGTATAACTAAGTTGGCCAGGAGTTACCCCTTGGCGGAGCTATTGGTGGATTACGCGACCGCGCAGCGGCGGCTGTTGATTCGGGGCATGCGAGAAGGAGGCGGGGCGGGTGACTCCCATGGAAATTGAAGGAGGTCTCATCGTACTTCCTGGAACCAGTCACATTTCTTGGAACATCATCAATAAATCTACTGTATGTTCAATGTATATACATAGAATGGCGATATTCACTATACTAATATATTTTTTGGGATATAATATAACCAACAAGATGGCAATGTGGACGGTATGTGTCCCTCAGGAAAGGTGACATGTGGGAGTCATGGTATAGCTACCGGGTGTACATCAACCAAACATAACTGGGCCTCAAATTGGAGTAAATACAGAGTGTTTCAGGGATATGTAGGGGTTTGGAACAGCTGTAAACCCCGCCAAAAGGGAGATTTTTCAGCCACGAGATGTTATAAGATGTGTCAATCCAGGGGTGATACGATGGTGTTCCTTCATGAATTTTAGAATGGCTGGTAACCCCAATAATGCGTCCATTAGAAATCGTGGGTGATGCGTTTTTAAATCATGCAGCCAGGTCCCAGGTACTTTTATCACCCAGATTTGTCCTGTGACATGATGACATCAATTACGCATATCATGATCTCATGCCGGCAGTCATTGATGAAAGATTAAGATTTAATAGGTCTATACCACAAATGTCAAACATTGGTAATTATGATTATTTCAAATAGCATATAGATTCAAGAGATCTGTGATGTCCATCTGGATGATTAGAATGCGAGAGATGGATATCCATGACAGATCTGGATGGGATCATGAACGATCCATATATGAGTATTCTGTATGTACCCTCTGGTAAACTAACATAGCTTTGGAAAATCACCATTTTTAATGGGAAAACTCACTATTTCTATGGCCATTTTCAATAGCTATGTTAGTTTACCAGAGGGTATCATGTATCCATCCGATATTTGAATCCTGGGATCCATCGAGATGTTTCTACTCCAGAGTCGGCCAGGTGTTCAGACGATCCCCGCCCCAGGAGTAGGCGAGGGCTCGGTTTCTTGGCTGAACATGGCTGGAAAATGGTGGGAAACCCATGGAATTTGGGGACGATCATATTTTCAGACTGTTCTTTTGGTTGGATCATTATCGGATAGTAGTTTGTTCGATTGAACCAACGGATGGGTTTATGATATTTGGGTAGCATTGAGGAGCTGCTACGGGTGAGGGTATGACTTTCATATGTTGATTCAAAGGGATGAGGGGGGGCATCGTTGGACGATAGACTTTTTAAAATATCGCAGTGATGACTGGAAATCTTTGTGATCGTCCAACCTATGCCGGAGTCAAGTCAATGTCAGGCAGGTACGTCATGAAAATATGGTTGGCGAGACTGCATAACTATCAAATACTACTCGTAGTGTGATTTAGTCGCCATGTTGGAAACAAACACATTAAGTTTTAATCAGCGTTTCCAAAAATGACTCATTTGGAGTCAGATTTTGAGACACCCTCCCTGAAAAAAGGGATTCTGATGATCTCACAGTGTCTTTCTTACATTGGACCCATATGTTCTTGGGATTTCAGCTATTCTCAGCTGATATCGGCTGAAACTTTACATGTCCCGCTCCTACCCTTGTTTTTGGTGGTTGAACCCGGCTTGTTGAGCAGATCCTAATTTCTTGGTCCAACCTCATTCTTGCTAGCGAACCCCCCCTACGTTTCCTCTCGAAATCCAAACCCTTCCTGGTGAAACCAGCATTCTTGCAGATTAGCTCCACCTTCTGACGGATTTATCTTAAATCTCATTCTTTCTGCCACCCAACCTTTGGTGAAGTCCATTGAACTCAGCATTTTTCCAGACCGCATGTTTTTTTTGCCAAGCTGACCATCTGATCTTTGGATCAAAAAGCACAGGCCACGGGCATTGCCTACCTCCAGGGCTCAGAAGGTCTGTCGGATTTGGGCTCGATGATGGCGCGCTACCTGGGCGAGGTCCGCCTTGAAAATGCCACCAGAACAGAAAGTGGGAAGGAAAACTGAGGAATACCTGTGCTGATGGTTTGAAGATTATTTTCTCAATGAGAAATCCACTATACTTGGGGAATCTTGGGGAATCAATACCAGGAATATCTTATCCAAGGGTGAAGCGGATCGACGCAGGGTGCTCCCCAGCCTGATCGATTGCATTTGATGGAGCTCCAACGAGAGGTCCGATGGGATAAAAACGAAAGGAGATACGGATCACTATGGAATGATCAAAGAAAGTTTAGAAGTCTATACTTCCGAGTTACGGAGTTTCAAAGCAAAGAAATCTCACAGCAAAGAAGTCACACAGCACAGAAGTCTCACAACAAAGAGGTCTCACACCAAAGAAGTCTCTCACAGCAAAGAAGTCTCACAGCAAGTCTCGCACGAAAGCTTCGTTTTCACATCTTCAGCATTCAGTTTATGAGGGAAGTCTCGCATCGATTTCACAACTTCAACTGTCACTTTTTGAGGGAAGTCTCGCATGAAGGCTTCGTTTTCACATCTTCATCGTTTTCACAACTTCAACTGTCACATTTTGAGGGAAGCCTCGCACGAGAGCTTCGTTTTCACATCTTCAACTTTCACTTTTGAGGGAAGTCTCGCACGAAAGCTTCATTTTCACAGCTGCCACTTTCCTCGCACGAAAGCTTCGTTTTCACAACTTGAACTTTCAGTTTTCGAGGGAAGTCTCGCATCGATTTCACAACTTCAACTGTCACTTTTTGAGGGAAGTCTCGCACGAAAGCTTTTTTTTCACATCTTCTACGGCTCCAAGAAATGAGTTGACATGAAAGGAGATGAAAGCAGCTGACGCAAGTCTGAGAAGGGCGATCAAAAGCTGAGAAGAGCTCAACTGAAAAGAGTTGAGACACTGAGGAGAGCTAAAAAGGGAAGAGTTCAGATAGCAGAGATGAGATGAGAAAAGCTGAGATGACGCGAAAAGAGAGAAGAACAGTCGACATCAACTTAGAAGAGATGGGATGAGCTGAAAATAGGAGAGAAGACATGAGATGAGATGAGATGAGGTGAAAAAACTTTGAGAAGAGACGACATGAGATGAGGTGAGACGAGATGAGATGACATTGGCTAAGATGAAGTTAGATGAAATGAGCTGACATGAGATGAGGTCAGATGAAAATGAAACAGGATCCAACCTTGAAAAGAGATAATGGCATTGGAATGAAAGTCAGGAGATTGCTGCTGCGAAGCACAGAAGGCTTGGCCGCACCCTTTAGGCACAGTCTGTGTTCCGCTCTATAGGCTATAAGCGTTTCAATTTTGAAACTTCCGCCCCCGGCTTGCCCGGGTGTAACTATCCCGAAATAAGCACTTCTTTTCAGATGAGTGAATTACAATTTATTTTTTCCAGATGAGTTGTGGAAGTTGCTTTGTACATGGCTCCTAGGTGGCCGATGGGGTTGCAAAATGGTTTGCACATTGCTATAAGTGTGTATTATGGCCGGGGCATAGCAGGGAATATATACTGTAAGTATATAAATGGGTTTTATATAAATGGGTTTGTAGGTTGGCATTTGTGATAAATGTAGCCTTATTTTTCATCCATCTACTGCCAGCAGGGGTTCGTCACTGCATATTGCATAGCCATTTCTTTGGGAATGGTACCCATTGAGTTGCATTTTTTTCACCGAAGTATTCTGGTGATTTGGTTGTTTCTATGGTTTACAACCCGAATTTTCGTGGTTCCTGTTGAGGTTTGTGGGTGAATATGAAGTCACATTCTCGTCTGTGGTGAGAACACAGTGTGATTCATTATTTAAAACGCGGCAAAATTGAAAAAAACAAGTTTGCAGATCCATTTGGTCCCACATCAAAAGACTGCGTAATTGACTACCAAACTCACAGAGAGTGGTTGTGGTCATTTCGTGCCATTTATCGGACTTCGAAGCATCCAATTTAACAATAACCCTTCGTGGTTTGAACCGCAACGGAGATCAAAGTTATCAATCCAAAATTAGGATATGGTTGTTGAATTGCTAGATTGCGGAAAATAGGGTCTTCCAATTCGGATTATGTTTTTTCATGTTTTGATATGATAGAATTTTCTAAAATTATCCTAATCATGACGTTGATTGAAATGGGCGGCGTACCAGATTTCCCACAAAAAAATGCGTTTTGGCAAAACATGGTCACTGATGTTGACCTCCAGCCCCGTCGGGCAGGCCCCTGCAAGCCATCGAGTGTTGCGAGCATTGGTCCAGGCGGTTTGCGAATGGGTTTTGGATTTTGTGGATGGGTACGACAAAAAATGGGGGAGTTCACCATCAAACATACAGTGGATTGGATGGTTGAAACCCTCTAAATAATGGGCTAAAGCCTCAATTTGTGCAGGATTTCTTCTAGCCACCGTAAGAATATGAAAACCCAACAAGTGAAGAACTCCTTGCGCATCCGCGCATGGATTTTCCTGAGTTCTTGCTGGTACCAGGGCGGTGCTATGAACGATGTGTTCCGCGGAAGCGAACTTTATGCGCAAAGGCAGCAATGGTTCCAGGACCCAGCTGAAAGTGCCATGGAACATTGTGGAACCATAGAAATATGGAACTCTGCCATGAGTCCTTCCATGTTTTCCGGTTTCCAACTGATCCTTTCTAAATGTTCATTCCGGTAGAAATCAATTTTGAAATCCGGTCCTGCGTTGACACCGCTTGATGATCCTTGATGCAAATCTGCCGTTGCCGTTGGAAACTCAACAGGTTCATCATCGGCCCGGCTCCTTTTTTTTGCCACGGGCCATGGCGGAGAAAGGTTTCCGCTGGCTGTTTCTCCACCCAGGACATATACCGCCGGACAGCGATGCAAGGGCAGCCCCAGTGCCGTGGAGAGAGTACACCCCCAGCGAAAGTTCCGGGGTGGGCAGATATAAGTTGCTGTTGAACCTGCTGCAGAGGGCAGTTGCAGATCAGGAACTCTCAACTCTGCCTCTAGAAGCTGGAACTGGAACAAGTGCAACAGCGGCAACGCTGCCCAGATTTGTGACGGAAACAGCAGCTGCAGCTCCAATGCCCATCTTGAATTTTGCGGGTGGTGAAATGCAAGGCCTCGATGAAGCAGGATATGTGATTTTCTCGGTTACTTGGGGATTTGCTGAGCAATTTCTTTCATGTATTTTCTATGGAAGGATTAGAAAGATTATTCAAGTAGTTCATGAGAAGTGTTTACTCATCCCTCAAGTGCAGTGACGGGGAATTTGATGGGAATATGAAATATGCGCCTTTTTCTGGGTACCGCGACGCCAAGGTTCCCTTACTGATGGCAGACCTTGTTTACCTCTCGGCCAGTAGCCGTTCAGAGGCTGTTCAGAAGGGTGAGGTCGTTGAATATTTCTTAGCTTTGGCACCACGGCCCCAGCTCTCTGAAACCCACAAGTTAGAAGATGTTTGGCTAATGTATACAGCAGCAGCTGATTCCAGTGACTTCCTTCGCTTGCTCTTTCAATTCGGAAGTCGTGGGGCCCTCCGATGGGATCTGGAGAACTGCTACGGTTTGACCGAAAGAGCTCTAGGCTCGGGTGGCTGTGGCACGGTGTATCTGGGACAATCCAAGATGCAGCTGCCTCCACAAAAGGAGTCCAGTCGACCATTAGATATGCCGGCAGTCCCTCAAGTGGCCATCAAAAAGCTCAACAAGAGTGGTGGTTTGGCAGAAGAAACCTCCATTCGCAGTGAGATTGAGTTTCTAGCTGTTGCCAAAGGTCATCCCAACATCACGGCGCTCTTCGGAGTCTTTTGTCATGAAGAACAAGACGATCCCGCGGAGCTTCCACGGGCGCGCTGGTGCATCGTGATGTCGCTGTACTCTGCTGGAGATCTCTTTGATTACCTCGCGGCCAATGGCGCCATGCCGGAACCCGCAGCTGTGACGCTGATGTTGTGCCTGCTGAGTGCCCTAACTCATCTGCACAGATTAGGGGTTGTACATCGAGACGTAAAAGCCGAGAACATCTTGTGCCTGGGAGATGATGGCCACAGTTTGTGGCCACCGTTGTGTATTTTTCTTGATTTTAGATCCAAGACAATTGAGGATGACATCTTCCAACTCAGTGCACTTTTGGGAACTGAGTGGCTTGAATATCTTGAATCCGAGTATTTGCTCACATCGATGTGACTGTTTCAGGTTAAGAACATTGCCCAGTGCATTCTTCAGGTTACAGAGGCCACAGGTTACCCAGGTTCTACGGGCCTTGCGTTGCTTCAATTTACTTATACGGGGATGGGTCAAAACCTATTACTACCCTCTTTGGGGGAATAAGCATCCATTAACCAGCTAGTTTAGGGTACCATCCGGGTGCCAGGGCTTTGACCCATAACCATACCATACCATACCATACCGTTTTATAACCATCCCCATCACTTTTTTGAAGGCTTCAACCTCCGAGGTTAGCTTCCTCAAAGGCTGTCCTGTCTGACCTGGGAATTGCCGCGTTCGTCAAAGACGACGTGGCCATGCAAAAACGTGCCTGGGACCAGGATTTACCTATATTATATCAAACTGCAAGTGGGAATTGATACATCAAAATAATTCAAAATAGGGATTTTAACCATCCCAAAATGATTCTTCAAACAGGAAAAAAATGTGTTTTACATATTGTTTTACCAAGCAGCATCGGGCAAATTATAGCCGTGTCACTGGCTGACCGATGTTCTATACATCATTATACATCCAGAATCATCCTAAACATATTTCAGGTTGGAGAAAGTATACTCTCCCCAGATGTGTCTTTTCTTTTGACATGTAATTGAAGACAGTGGCCAGCGACATCTGAGTGATTTGGTTTTCGTTCACCTCTATTATTTGCTACCCAATTTATTTCGATTGTTTCATATAATCTTTGAAGGTTTAGGATATATAGGATAATATATATATATTCTGAAATCGTTTTTTCTGTCCCCCCAAAAACAATTGACCACCAAGCAGGCTTTGACTGGCTGATGGGGCCTGGCATCTTCAAATTGACAGCTAGTTGTTCTTTTTATTAGCAGCCAGTTGCCGCATGTTGCCACTTTGACTTACCCTCTGGTTATTTAACATAGCAATGGAAAATGGCCCATTTACAGGTATGATTTTCCCAGCTAGAAAGCTCCATTATTATTTCATGGATTGTCCAGTTCGCTATGTTAAATAACCTGATGGTATGGCCCATAGAAATAGATGGTTTACCTATTAAACATGGGTGGATGTTCTATTAAAAATAGATGGTAACTTGAAAATGTGCCATGGATCCCCAGGCTCCAACTGAGGTGTGGGATCTCCAGGCTATGCGCCACCCGAAGTCGTCACAGATCTTCCCTACGACGAGAAGGTCTGCGCTGGAGATACTAAGGGATGATGTTTCTTGGGTTCAACAGGACTTAGAACATGGTGTATCATGGTGTAAAAATTGTAAATAAGACCTTGGAAAAGTCAATGCTGAAGATTCCAGATGTCTTGATACGCCTTGAATCCGGGATTTTGTTCTGCCAATTTTGTTGCTATGGTATGACTCTATAGTTCTTGAGGTTTGATCAATTGTTAAGGGCATGTTTGAACTCAACATCCGGAGAGGTGGACGTATTTGGTGCGGGTGCCGTGCTCTATTTCGCCCTCAGCAACACCTTGCCCTTCCCCGGCAAGAGCTTGAAGAAGGTATTGGAGCTCACAGCCAAATGCAAAGTGAGGTATGATCCCACCTTGTTTGGAGAGTCTTGGGTGCATAATATGAATGTAAACCCCAAATTTTCTTGAAATTTCTCGGCTGTTTCACTGGAGATTACCAATTCAGTACCAGTTTATCATATGGAGGTGTGGCCTATAGGTTTCAATGGTATCTAAGATTACCCTTCGGTGTCATTAAACATGGTTTGCTGGAAAATCTACCATGTCACTTCATGTCACCATCTTTATTATTCATTTTACCCAGCTATAGAAGCCTCCCATTTCCTTCAGGGACTTCCCATCCCAGCATTGCTACAGCTCCAAGGAGTATGGTGGTAGCATCATGCAGCTCTTAAAAGCCTTGCTGCAAAAGGATCCCAACAAACGACCCAGCTCCACGACTTGGAAGTCCAGTGGGAACGGTTGCAGGATGTTGGATATATGGTTGGTGGTGCACTGGATTTTGAAACCGCAATTGTTCGGAACCTCTCCATGTTCTTCATAAACTTGTCTCTTCCATCTTGGGGGGAATCATTAATCATTCACGTGTAATATCTACTTTCAAATACCTGGTGCCCCTCACAGACGATCATCCTCTCATCAACGGTCCATCTCCCAGTTTCCGACATTTCCCAAGAATTCTCCCCATGGTCCGACCTTTGTCACCTTTCCCAGGTTCCAAGAAGAGTTTCATCTCCCTCTGGACCTTGGCGAAGCCGGACGTGCGGAACAGCTCCGCCGCCAAGGCGGCGTACCAAGCCATGGAGGACGGCGCCGAGCGTGCGGCGTCACGGCCCGCGCCGGTCGCCCCGCCCAGCCCGACCGCGGTGCCGAAGGTGGTGCGGACCTCCTCCCGGAATGATGTTAGAGAACAGAAGGCACCACTTCGGCTGTTTTCTTTGGTTTTTTTTACGTCAACAGCTGTCAATCTGTTGAAGTTCTTGGGTATTCCTCCCAAAACATGGGAAATCCAATGGTTGATTATGGTTGATCATCGTTTTTCCGCCTGAAGCAAATGGGAAGAGGGTCATTTATTATATATATATATATACATATAAAATCATATAAAATTAATATGCATCTATATATATCATTTTATTTTATATGTGTTTATATATTATTATATATGCTTTATTATATTTATATATATATTATATTATATTATATTATATTATATCATATTAGATTATGTTATATTACAATATATTGTGTTGTATTGTATTATATTATATTATATCATATTTTATTATAGTTTATTTTATTTTGTTTATATGTTATTATGTATATACATATTATTTATATATAGTTTATATAATATATATTCTACATTCTAGATTATATATATATTCTATATTATATTTGTATTATCTTATATATGTCTATTATACATAGATTATGTTATATATTTTTGTTATATATATTTTATTGATCGATTAACTACTGGAATAGAATCCTTCAACATTTTGGATATTTGTTGGATTCGTGGATATTCTTGGAAGACAGATGGATATGATGTAAAAAATATAGTAATAACTACATTTAGGAAGAGGGTCGCATAGAGCGGCGTATATCTCACGATTCAAGTACATGGATATTTTGACATGTTTGATGCACTTGCCTGAAATCTAAAAGGCATGTAATTCATGTCTAGTTACTTCAATTTACGATGAAATTCCGATATTTGGACTGCGCAAATAACATCCAGTTGTCGGTGGTGAAGATGATACGCCCAAACAAGAAGGACAAGAGGTTCAAGATGGTCAGGATTGAACATATTCTACACATGTTTCAGTTTTCTTAAGATAGGAACTGATAGATTGCAAGTATGGGGTATTGCTCATTTGAGTTCGTTCTATGGTAACTATGAATAGTACCAATTGGAACTCGCAAGAATCATGTCCCAGAAAATTTTATCTATATTCCAGGTGGTCATTTATGTTTGCTCTATATGTTATAGTGGATGCGGCCGTGATATACCTGGATAGTTTCGAACCAAACGATTGATATGGATCATCAACCGGTCAGATATTTGTTGATGGAAGGCAGAGCAAAAGGGTGACATTCACTGAGGTCAATAAAATTATACATGACATTCTGGATTTTTGCTGGGTGATTGTGGATGTTCAATATGACAGACTCACCACAAAGTTTGTTACGGAGCTAGTGACTTTGTTCAGGGTGTGGCCTAGCAAACGCCATGTATGGATGATAATTGGAATTTGGGTCATCAAGGCCACATCTATTTGGCTGTAAGTTGACATATGATTTGGATGTCCGGCTTATATCCGGATCTACTTTCGTAATCAAAACTTCAGACGCAGCAAGCTCCAAGATGGACAAAGTCAAGTTGTGATTTTAGTCTAAGAAATATGCAGGTACCTGGCAGAAGCATGGATCTCTCCCAGAAAGTGTTTGGATCATTTTTTGGAGCGAAATTTCGGTTCCAGGCGGAAGCTGCTGCCACCGCCCCTGCAGCTGTTGGGAAGTCCGAGGCAGCGGCTCCTGCTGAAGCGACGTCCGGTCCTGAAGCGTCCACGGAACTGCAACCCAAACCTCCCAGTGCCCCGAAACCTTCGGGGAGTTTCTCTTGGATGAGAAGTTTCGGTTGGGGCAAAAGCAGCAGTGGAAAGGAGGTAAAAGATGGTGAGAGCTGAGATGACTGTCACCAAAAATCATGTAAGAATTTCCCAGGGTGAAGTGGAAATCCATGGATTCCAGCATTTTGCAGTGCGGGCTGCTTGTCAAACCTGCTAGGGTCTGGCCAGTCTCTCACGCGAATTCGATGTCTGTCCGCGGATACGCGCCGAATGGCAGCAGATGCGGTTGACGTTCTGTGCAAAAAGTCCGTGAGTTGAGCAGCTGCCCAGGTCTTTGCTGTGAGATCGACTCGGATGGTTGCCATGCGAGAAAGTTTCCAATTTTTCCAGAAAGACAACGAAGGATTGTGATAGATGATGAAACATGACAAAAGAATGATGAACGATGCAACTTCGAATGTCAAGGTGAATAAGATGCAACTCGGACTCGGAAACAGACTTTCCCGATGCATTTCACTCAACTGCAGGACCATTTGCGTCCCCTTTTGACGGAGATCAACTCCACCTTCGCCGCTCTTGCCAAGCGATTTGAAGATTTCCACTCTCTTGGCCCACAGGTGGGGCGCAAGTTTCAGTTTACGGAAGGCGTGGCAATGGCCTAAATGGCATACTTGTGACCGCAGTTGAATACATATTGAATATTTTCATGGTATGAGAATCGCCAACTTCGCATTTCCGGCATGAATTTATAGATTTATGTTTTTTAGATATGATATGATCACATATTTTCCACCGGAGACCAGCTTCACAGGCACATTTTTCAATCTGTTTTCCATGTTGTCCAGCATTTTTTCAACGCAGGTGGAAGACTTAGTGGTGTCCGCAGAAATGCTAAGTCTACGGGCCTCTCATGTGCTGGCACTTTATGAATATGCAGCAGCTCGGGATGTCGTGGGTATTGATGGTTTGGTGCTGATAGCTTAGGAAGTCATCAGACCATCATTAATGGTGGTTCTGCAAGCCAGACAGCGGGCAGTTTGGAACTGGATTAAATCAGAGGATGGTATTGAAAAAGAATGCGGACATTTGTTCTTGGGTAGCTGAATCTGATAATTCTAATGCCACCATTTGTGGGGTCACAGCTAGCTGTAGCTGTCCAGCCTTGACATAAAGCGGTGCTTATGACGTTTGAAAAGCTGAGACTTGAAGGTATTGACATGGGCAAACCTGCATGCATTATCCGGCGGGATCAACGTGTTTTACCACAAATTTCAGTGACAATGATCATCATCAACTGCCGCAAATGCCACATTTTTGGGGGTTGTAAATCCAAGGCTCCACCTTTACCACTGTGGTTTGTTTGAAAATGGTTTTCCTCACAATCCCGTGGTTTTCATTTTCCCTAATACCACTGAATACCACTGATCATTTTGCGAAAATCCTTCGACTCTTTTCACTCATACAAGGTGGTGCCCCATAGTTGGTTTATGAAAATTATAGCTGCTAAAGCCAGTGTTTAGTTCTTAGCATTGGGGTTTCCAAAGCAGCAAAAATACCTGGGGCAGCACCCTGTACCCAGACCTCACATCCATTCTGCTGGTCGTTTCACGGTTTGATCATCAGATGACCATCCCATTTTCGAGGGGACCCAAGGTGTTTCTCATTTGGCTGTGTCTTAGAATGGTGGATTGACCCCCAATTGGCCAGGAAAAAGTAGGGAGAATGATGATAGATTATAGGTTTACAATGGTTTACATAATATAGATTCGATAAACCGCCAGATTTGGGGCTGTCCTACTTCAGACTTTGGGGCATCACACTCACCAGCCCAGGCTATGTGTCGCATCCCGACTGACACCGCCTGTGCCAGTATGAATGTGGCCAAAGCCGCCCTCCGCACTGCTGAGGCATTGATCTGCCCAGCAGCATACCAAAGGCTATGCAAAACCCCATGGGTTGCACTAGGGATTTTTCATATCGATACATATACGTATAATCATATATATATAGATACACATACGTATACATAGATATGTTGCTGGATGGTACAAGGGCTATTTACAAAAAATCCATCTGAGCCATGTTGATGTGAATCCATCTGTAAAAATGGTGGTGCCCAAAAATGGGGTACATCCCCCAAAATGGCGATGTGAATAGAGAACATGATGATGAAGCATCAAATATGGGTTTTCATATGGTTTCATATATTTTATCTAAACGTTTCATCTATAGAAATGTTGATAAATCTTCCATGTATCATCATGTATCTAGTTAAGAACCTGGATTTCACCAAGTGACAAAATGGACTTCACCATTCCCGGACAAAATGGACTTCACCGGGAAAATCAGGACCCCACTCTTTATTCGCCAATTTGTTCAGTGTTGTTTTCCGGAAAGACACTTGTCGCCTTCATTACCCTTCCTGCATGTGAAAACATAACATAAACATAGATTACAGGACCCATCTTGCATGTGAAGAGGTCACTTGCATGGCATGACATGAATTCGATTACATGACACACCTCGCATGTGAAGATGATGGAAGATGTGCCTTGCATGGCCTGATGTGACATGGCTTACATGCCACACCTTGCATGTGAAGATGTGACTTGCATGGCATGATAGTTGACATGGATTACATGACGCACTGTGCATGTGAATATGTGACTTGCATGGCATGACATGACATCGATTACATGACATGACACACCTCACATGTACATATGTTCCTTGCATGGCATGACGTGACATGGCTTACATCACACACCTTGGATGTGAAGATGCGACTTGCATGGCATGACGCGACATGGCTTACATCACACACCTCGGATGTGAAGATGCGACTTGCATGGCATGACGCGACATGGCTTACATCACACACCTTGGATGTGAAGATGCGACTTGCATGGCATGTCACGACATGGCTTACATCACACACCTTGGATGTGAAGATGCGACTTGCATGGCATGACGCGACATGGCTTACATCACACACCTTGGATGTGAAGATGCGACTTGCATGGCATGACGCGACATGGC
>Ga0126342_10005545_pt1 | contig 22067 bp, 16 predicted proteins | sample Cyp1metagenome_FD_92528 | JGI IMG/M metagenome (GOLD analysis project Ga0126342, IMG submission 92528) | Coral microbial communities from Lord Howe Island, Old Settlement Bay, Australia - Cyphastrea 1 metagenome | ecosystem: Host-associated > Invertebrates > Cnidaria > Coral ...
ATGCCAGATAGAATGCCAGATCGAATGCCAGAAAATATGTCAGATAGAATGCCAGAAGATTTGCCAGTAACAAAATGTATAAATGTCATGGTGGGGATCACACGAAGTAAAGTAATTTTTCTAGATGCATGATGAATCTTCTTTTTATGATTTTCCAAACAAGGATTCACAATCTCACGGATTGAATTTTCTGGCTAAAGCCACGATTCTATTGGTTTCGCCGTGGGCGTCTAAAGTGTAATGATCAGAATGTGTGAGACTTTGAACTCAGGCTGCGCAGGGAAGCATCAGTTTGCCATCATCGCTGTCGTTGTGGGCGGCCTCCTGAAATTCTTCTTCCGGGACCGGGCCAACACCAGGCTCTGGCTACCATCATACGATGGGTTTTGCACCGGTCTGCTGTCGTTTGTTTCATGGTTGCCGCGCTGGTGAAATACTTTCAGGAACAGCAATGCAACTGCCGGCTTTGGTTGCCTTCGTGGGATAGGTGGATGAACTTGTCTGACTTTGCGGCGACCGCGCACTTCTGGCAGAGATATGGGGATCGAAATAAGGAGCGCCATGCTTTCGGAGCTGAGCTTGCTGATCCTGCTTATCATTTATCACCATTTTTCATAGTTAAACTTCCCCCCATAGGCGCCTTGCTCCAACTCATAAAAATGGGTAAATCATGGCCCCCATAGGCTTGCTCCAGTTTACTATATCTCCCGCTATATCAAGTTCCCCATACAGGTGTTTTCTTTGAGTCCTACTCAACCACCCTTGGAGGATCATTCCACAGTCATCTTGTTAACTGTGGTTATGACATGTTTTAATCCATGGTCATCCACAAAAAAGGGCACTTACGATCACCAGTCTTCTCTTCACCACTGTGGTAAACCCAATCATCAACCATCCCCGAAGTCACCATTTAGTGGTAGCTCCACTATTGTTTCATTTAACAGTATGGAACGGACTATACCATCAACTACTTAAAACGCATAAGGTACTAATCATTAGCAGGTCTTATGGATTTACTGTATTTGATTTTACAGATCATGTACTATACCGCAAACTCTATATATATACTGGTTGCTGGTTTGGAACATGTTTTTTAATTTACCATAATATATGGGATAATCCTTCCCATTGACTAATATTTTTAAAACCACCAACCGTATAAATCCATGATAACTATTTAAGATAGTAATCTAAAGCCATGCGTGCCCCCTGATTTGTCCCACAGTGCCCTTAACCAGTTGTAAGTCAGTAAGTCGCCCCATTTCCATGGGGTTTTAACCCCATAAAAGTATATTAATAAACATAACCATACAAAATCACTAGTATTTCGGGCCTTTTAACTGCATATGTCTTCATGATTTCGCCATGTTCCCATGGTTTTCCCATGGTTTTCTCATGGTTTTCCTATCCAAAAACCACGGTTGACGCCTCCGAATCCGTTCCGTAGGATTCGGAGCAGATCCAAGAGATCTTGACGAAACACCTGGGGGCCGTGGAGGTCAGGGGAACCATTGGAAGGGACTATGGTCCTATGGTTTATGCCCTGTGTTTCACCATGGTGAAAAATGATAGCTATAACTTATAACATCTGAAATAACATCTAGATGAACCATACTTTATATATCATATCATTTTCCTGATATCATGTTCATGATATCTTGAAATTTAATGAAATTTATTTACATTACTTAGAAATATTTTACAACTATAAGACTATAGTGATTTATATATATATAGTTTGAAGGTAGCTACGGGTATTCCACTATAGTTTATGATAACTTGAGATATAACACTATAATTATAGAACTCTATTGAAAGCCATGGTGATTTGGATCCACTTAACTTTATTGGGATTGATGAAAGGCCATAACTGTAACATACTATAACCATGACATAGTACACTTAGTACAACACCACACAGAAAATTTCATTTCATGTCATGTTCATTTTCATTTCATTTCATTGCATCGAACAGATTTGTGCCTTTGCGGTATGCACATATCTTGAAATTACACATCCACGAGTTGGCATGCACATATTATATGAGCCATTCAAAATACTATAATTGGTTTCTCTGGGGCGTTGTGCTACCTATATATATATATACATATTATATAACGGATATATGAGAATCCATAATTATGGGATATACTATAGATTCAACAGCCAGTAAAATAGGATGGGATACATGCATTTTGTCATGGCTCAATTGAATTGGTAATCATCTATTAACATCAAGTTTCCTCATGAATATTACTTTCCGTAGGTATATCACCAGTTCCTGGTTTCACAGCCTACTAGTAGAAACTGTAGACCCAGGATTGACGCCACGCACTTAGCAAACAAAACTACCAACAAGTAATCAACTACTAGCAATAGAGTTGTGTAGTCAACAGAGTTGAAGAATCTAAAGTGAGTCTTTTAATATCAACCAAGTTTTTTTCAGTAAGCGTTATGAATTTATGATGTTTTAATCTTTGTATTGACATCGATAAACCCATATTAACCCATATTAACCCCTATTAATCCCTATCAAACCATTGTTTCACCGATATGAATCACCACATACTAATCCTGTGGGGTCCTTCAGGTGAAGGTGAGCTCAGATCAGGCCGCTGAGGCGAGAAATCGAGGAAAAACGCTGGGATCGTAAGACGCTGGGATTCCCCGGTTGGTAAACTAAAGACATATGTGGTTAAGTGTGGCATATTTTTTGGTGATGAATATCTATCTATAATTTCTATAATCTGGTTTTGACAGTTTTTGAAGGATAGATTAAACTCACAGTTTGCTATTGAAAATGGCCATAGACATAGTGGATTTACCCATGAAAAAATATGTACAAAAAACCGCAAACTATACTGGTTGCTGCTTTGGAACATCTGGATTATTTTTCCATTTAGTTGGGAATTTCATCATCCCAACTGACGAACTCATATTTTTCAGAGGGGTAGGTATACCACCAACCAGCGATCAAATTTGAGATATGTTGGGATGTAGTACTGTAGTTATTTGTTTAAAGTAAAACACTGCAATTAGATTACACTTAAAACATTGGTGTTGTGTAAAACCCGCAACATATTGATGATGAATGGATTGGTTTCAAAGGGAACATCTTCATTGCAAACCATCGTTTTTACCATCGAATTGGTTGGGGGTTCCTGTAAAATGTCCTTTAAACCAATTCAATGATTGGAACTAAATTGAGTATTGGAGTTTCACATCATCGAAGTAACATCTTGGAAACACAATTCTATTGAAACCAATTATAACTGATGGATGTTGATGAATTACATGGACGCATGATGGGTTGTATAGTTGACTAGTTACTTAGAATCAATTTGGTTTATCTCCAGGTCCATCTCAGGGGATCAACAAACCATCAAGTAGACAAGGAACATAGATAGATATATATATATATATATTCTTATCATTCCAAATATTCCAAGTGTATCCCCATGGTATCTTTTATGGCAGGTATTATGATTATTATGGCACATCCGAAAATTGGGACATTCCAACAGGATGGTGCCCACCAGTGATGTTTGTTGGTTTATTAACCCCATTACATAAAAATCTATAGTTATATCTACTTAAAACCATAGAATTCAACCATTTTTCTGTTCGGAAACTGAACGCTATCAACTGGGAGCCCCATCCTGAAGGATTTCATCGCCGTTGATGTTTCAGCGTCCAGGCTGAAAGGGAGAAGCATCAGGCAGAGGTGAAAGCAGCCGAGGAGGCAACGGCTGACCTATGGAACTATAGCATACTATAGCTCACCATACTGGGCCTAGTTAACCTACGGTAACGACATTTAGATATGTGGAGGGCGGGCCAGACGGCAAGGCCCCGGAGGTAGTATGAAATACCAGTTCGTATATTTAAATGTAATTGCAGTATGTTTAAACGAATTGGATTCCGTATGTTTAAATGGCTGGGCGGGCCAAGGAAAACCTTCCGGAGGTAGTCTAAAATACCTATTCGTATATTTAAAAACCCGTATGTTTAAATGTAGTTACCGTAGGGATGAAGCAACTTAGCTAGTAGGGCTATGGAAAAGCATCTCTTTTGGCCGAGGGTTCATGCTGGATATATCTATAGATCTACTTAGATGGGCCATGGAGGTAGTTAAGTAGGTACTAACTGGATTATAATTGGGATACATGTGGTTTATAACTTATAACCCACTTACTAAGTAGTTAGCGAATCCCACAGCCCTGTAAACGAAAGTCGTATTGGTTGCTGCAGGTGAACATCCAGGCAAATTTGGAGGATCATCCCACCATCCTCGGAAGTGGGGTTAGTTCACCTTGCTAACCAGGGCGATTTTAATACAACTTCTGAGGACCATGGGATCATTCTCCGAGGAAGATCAAACGCAACAAATGGCAGGTAAGGTGGTAAACCCGGTAAACCCAACATACCATCCTTATCACTTCAGACAGGTGATAATCATCCCTCAATGGTAGGCCTGTCGGATCCAAGTGCTGGCGCGAAATACATGGTGATTTATGTTTTTGTTCCATGGTATTTACTTAACGTTTATCATTTACATTCTATTATTCATATTTAAAGATTAATGATACTTATTCACATGATTAAGCTTATCAATATGTTTAAGCAAATGTATATATATATATATATAAACGTGCTCAATATTGACCTCTCATTTTTTTCTGAGCTTATCCATATGTTTACTGGTACTGGTAGAGGTTCACTGAGCCCAAACGTGAGTCGTGCTGTGACTAGGAAGAGCGGGAGCCACCTGTGGCACCAGATGAGAAGGATCTAGTGGTCGTGGCGTGGGGATCCCTGGTACTTCACCCTGGAACCCTCTGGTTATGACTAACATAGCCATGGTATAGATGGTCCATAGAAATAGATGGTTTACCTATTAATAGCATGGTGATTTTCCATGGCTATGTTAAATAACCAGAGGGTAATTTGGTTTAAACTTTCAATGATGTGTAGAACTGTAGTGGAATTTCACCATATTTATCATAGGAGATGAATTTATAGGATTTCACCATGGCTAAATGACAGAGCGCAAAACCACGTGTTTCAATAAATACCTCCGTTGATTGGGTTTTAATAGGACATTGCTATCAATTCTACTGGTTTTATGGTCCGTTTAACCGATGACAGATATGGAGCATTAGAATCATTAGAGTTGAGAAATGTTGGTTGATGATTTGTTCGGAGTTTATTAACATACGCTTGATATATTGGAGATGGTAATCCATTGCAGTGCCGTGAGTTGCTCATCCCCACGTACACGTCAGGTGGGTCAATCGACATTGACTGACCTCCATCTCAAACGCACTTCATAACCAACAACCAACCATCATCCTGAAATCCTCTAATATTATCGTTTTATATATGGTTTTAATATTCCCATTTACACCGCCATTACATCAAAAAATGTATGTCATTTGCCAACAATCACCAACCAGTCAACCATCATTTACCAATTAGAAACTGTGCACCTATCTTTCTAGTGACCGTTTCAGAGTTAATCTCCATAGTTCTAGTGGTTATACCTTCTATCACCTCCATTTCATGACCATTCAACCATAATTTAATGAACGTTTATCAAAGATGTTCAATGGTTACCAATGCTCATCAAAGTTTGTCAACTATATCAGTGGATTGGTTTCAGGCGGGGACATTTTACAGGAATCAATATAATTTGGTGGCAGAAACTCTGGTTTCCTGTAGTTTTTCCCTTAAACAAATTTGATAGATAAGATCTCCAAGTAATCCACCGATCAATCTCCATATTTCATGGTTAAATCCACATATTTCACGGTTGAATTTAGATATGCTCCATAGTTAAATCCAGATGTTATAAGTTCTACACCCATAAAACCACCATATTTCATGGTTTTTCATAGTTAAATCCACCATATTTCCATGGTTAAATTTACATTTGACTCATCATTTTCTGAGCGGCGCTTCAGGTCCTCCAGTTCGTCCTGGTTGGAGCCTTGCATCGCCCTTGTGGGCCACGCTCTGCAGGACGCGTAAGGGAGCCTGCCGTCGCACGTATGGAGCAGAAATGGTTGGTGGTTTGGAACATTTGGATTATTTTTAATGGGAAAACTATAGGAAAACCATATAGGAAAATGGAGGTGTTTATTACCTGATACTGGTTGGTGATTTGGAACGTGTTTATTTTTTTCCATTCAGTTGGGAGTTTCATCTTCCCAACTGACGAACTCTATCATTTTTCAGAGGGGTAGGGCTCAACCACCAACCTGTCATTTCTCAATGATTTATTTTCCATTTCATATATGGGATAATCCCAACCCCATTGACGAACTCATATGTTTCAAGATGGTTATTGCACCACCAACCAGATGCCAAATCGAATGTCAGAAAGAATGTCAGATAATCAGAATGTCAGATAAAATGTCAGAATATACGTCAGAATGCCCGAAAGGATATCAGATAGAATGTCAGAATGTATGCTAGATAGAATGTCACTTGGTGGGGATCACTCGAAGATAACTGGGTCAAGCATAGTCAAATTTGCTTAGATATCTTATATAGTACTTTATTTATTTTTGTGGTAGGTGTCAATGGTAAAATGTACTAACCAGCTATTTTTTTTTGCATGTATCTAAGATTCACCATGATAAGGTCACCCATGTGTGACCCATCCATATCTAATTTTCGTCCAAATACCTCCTGAGGGCGGTATTTTACCCCTCTAAATCATACCCCAAATACGTCCTCCCGGAGACTCATACCGAAGTATCATCTATGTTTCTATCATACTTGGGTGATTTTTGATGAATCCTAGAAGCCACAGAGAGGTTGGGATATAATCCCTCTATCGCTACATATCTACACTGGAACTGCACCAGTAGGGATGTTGTCATATTGGGAAACCATATACCCTCTGGTGAACTAACATAAGTATGGAAAATCACCATTTTTGATAGGTAAATTATATAAATGGACCATTTTCAATAGCAAACTGTTAATCAGTACCAGAGGGTATCCCTGGCAAATTGAGGTTTCATGAGGTTTCCTAAAATGCGAAAACCCCCAAAACCATGGTTTTTCTTGTTTTGTCTTCTCCCAAAATCAGTTTTTTGAGACGTCTCCGTGTTCGCTTAAACCACACAGCCGCCGCCACACCCACGTCGGCGATGCACAAAACCATGAACGAATCAATGGATTTAATTGTGTATATTATGTTGCTCAGACAACCCCCATATGGCCCACATATATATATATATACAAAACCATATGGATGACAAACCACCCATATATAATATTATATAATATATATATATATATATACACATCTTATATTATAGATATTGTAGGGTTTGAATTGTTTAAGAAACATATGGTGATGACCAAGGGGATAGAACAGGATATTTTTAAATAAGGTCCAACGTTTTCAATTCATGGGATTGTACAGTGACATATGGTTGGTTGATGGTGTCTATTGTATAACGAATTATAATATATATATCCCCATTACATCTCTATCATATCCCTGTTAAACTGTTGTTTTTCTCAATGTTTTGCTACAAAGAGATGTTTACCAAGAAGAATCAGCCAATAAATACATTTGGACATAATTCTTAAATTCTATGTCTGTGCAACTGGCGAGTTGCGTAGTTGACCAGAACAAAGAGCGCGCCCCCCCAGTTACAGAATATATACATATATAGATTACCTGGGGAGAATGGATAAATTATGGGTAGATTAGGGATATGTGGCTTCAACATATAATTGTATATGCATTTTATGATAAAAACAAAATCCCCAGTTTTGTTGGTTGGTAAGAATCTTCACTCCTAATTAAAAACGCAAGATATTCTTTTTCAATGAACCAATTCGAAAAATATCTCGGCAAGCCCAGATTGTAAGCGATGGCAATTTTGTTATCATTACCTACAATGTGAGGCCCCCAAGGTAGCTAAGTTGGTTTATAACTCCACTTTCAATATGGTTTATGGTACTTATAACTATAGTTACTGGGGCTTATAAACCAACTTATAACTGGGGGGCCTTACATTGTATATGGTCACAATCTGAAGTGTGAGCAAAAAGACCCATTGTTGTTTTATTTAAACCACGTTTACTGGCCCCCACTTGCCATGCAAAATGTATAGCAGAATTGATGGCATTTTATGACAGAAAATAATAATATAACAAATAAACATACCCATGTCGAAGTACCCTTTGGTAATCAACCATGGCTAGTTGATGCTAGTTGGAACATCTTCGCGTGAAAAATACTTCGATGATTTTCCCGTTGCCAAAACGCGTCCATTTCCGGGTCTAGGAGCTACATCCTGTCTTCAATTTTCTTCCGCCCAATGATGCGCTGGCCAGCCAGCAAGCCTCCAAGGTGACGGTGAGGGGATGGGTCAAGTTACAATGTGGGGCCCCCAAGCGTGATGAGAACGTTGGTAAAAAAAAAGGAAGATCCATGAACTATAGTTATTTAGGTGTCATGAACCATAGTGAAATTGGAGTTATAAACCCGCTTAGCTATCGTTTGGGGGCCCCACATTGTATGAAATTACCAGTCATGATTGGGTTAATGACCATCCAGCTATACCAGCTATGACGGATGGGTACCATCCGAGTACCAGGTTTTGACTTTTAGATCCATAACCAGTAAGCTATAAATCTGATGGTCTTCAAGCCCTGAATTCTGGCCGAAACAAACCTAGCTCCCAAACAATGGATTGATTTATATAAAGCAGGACATGCTTACTTCAATACCCATTATCTTGGACACACCCTATAGTGACGTACATTATATATATAGACTATTTGTCTAGATCGGATATTAATATCCTCTGTCATATCTAGTATGATCGACTAGCACATGTAAACTTGATATCTTACCAGCGTATTCCCTGTTGTATACTCATCAAACCACGTTTCTTGTAGGTTTCAGTTTCCGCTGCTTAAAAAAGGACCTCGCTGTGACGTCACTGGAATGATAGTGAACAGAGGCAACTATCCCAAGATATCCTTAGTTCTGGTTGGTGAACTATTATATATTCATTCAGATCTGGTGATCATAAGCCCAAGACTTGCATGATGTATAGCTGGTACAGTATATTTCATGGTTGGTGTATAGTAACCACACATATTGATCCAGATTTATCACTGGGCCCACTACTCCCATCCCCCTATTCATATTTATTCCAGCCCCATTCTATGGTTCCAATTCTGTGGAAATTCCCTTCGAAACCATGGTTTCAATCGCAGGCAGAGAGCGGCGAGGGCGGCTATGAGGCACCCAAAGAGCAGAACGACGCGCAAAAGGACGAGGAGAAACTGCGACAGGAGGCAAAGGTAGAGCCTTGGCCATTGGAATCCAGTGGATGTTACCCTCTGGTAAACATACAAAAAGCTATGGAAAATCACCCTTTTTAAAAGGTAAATCAACTATCAATGGGCCATTTTCAATAGCTATGTTAGTTTACCAGAGGGTATGGATTTTGATCATGATTTAACCAACAACACATGATGACATATGATGAATATGTTGAATTCAATTGATATTCATGGACATTTTAAATGGCAGATTCCACGTGATTTAATCAACAAAGATGGTACAACCAACAGACAATGAGGATCTATTGAAATTGGAAATCTATTGAAATATACATGGATATTAGTGGATGTGGTGCATATCATTGGTGGTACCCCAGGTCGTTAGCGGAGAACTTATGGTGGAGACTGCATATTGAACTAGCTAATGGGGTTTATAAGCCAACTTATAAATGGCAAGCATATCATTCCGGATAGTTATAACATATTATAACCTGTTATAACAACCTCATTGTGGCGTCACTGGAAATGATGGTTACTAGGGCCAACTATTCATATCCTAAACTGGCCAAACTTTTCGGATGGACAGAAGATGCCGATGGAACCTGCAGAGGTCAGAGAGCCTTACCAGGTCATCCAGAAGATGGAAATGGAAGGCTTTTCTTTCAGTGAAATGCCGGTGGTTTCCACACACCCGGACAACAAACAGTTTCATCACCTCCACTACAACCAGCTCCCGGTTATCCATGAGCAATTTTCATTGTTGGCGATGCGTGCGCAGAAACGTCAGCCTTTTCATGTTTATACTGATGGAAGCTGCATACACCCGGCACATGAAACAACACGTTACAGTATGCTGCCTATGCTGGTATCCTCGACATTGCAGAAAGTGACCACAAACGGAGGGAGCAAACCAATCGATACCTGGCCACAGGTGTCATGCCAGAATCCTTGGTTCCCTGTTTCGCTGCCAGGGTCAATGGGGAGCAGACAGACAGTAAATGGTGCCGAACTTTCAGCTCTAGTAACTGCTGCGCAAATTGCCAGGATGTGATATACACTCGGATAACCAATATGCCATAGCTCATGCACATAGCCAATATGCCATAGCTCATGCACAGAAAGTAGCCAAACAAAACAGTTGTTTTCATGCACAGATGGTTTATCCAGATTGGTGGTTATAACCCCAATAGCCTCAGGATGGAGTTGGTCTATGGTATGGTTGGTGTACAGTAAGCCCAGCACAAGGGTTTTATGTAGTCGAGGTTATATCTACTGTTCAGCATTTGTTTGGGGGGTGCTATATTATATGTTGTCTATCATAGTATTCTGTGAGGGTATACAACCAACGATTTAATGATATTTATGCCATGTATATGTAAACCAACGTTTTTTCAGAGTATTCTCTTTTAATCAAGCGTGGCCTTCTGGAAAATTCACCATCTATGGTACATAGAGGACTTTCCCAATAGAAATCCATTGTGCTGCCCGAGTGTTATCGACCATGGTCGTCGCCCAGGAACAAGTGAGGAAAGAAGAACTGGCACCGGGCTCAGCCGATGAGGTCCATGAGTTTACCAGCCCTGGATCCAGCAAGATAGGTAGATGGTAGATTGGTTAAAAACCAGATTACTATACGTAGGTTTTTATATGGTTTTATGATGTTTTATGGTCATGCACATGGATATTTATGGTCGATATACCTGATATAACTTGATATAACTCTAATTTTTAAGTTTTTTTTTTAAATATATACAAGAGAACTTATACAGTAACTAAGAGGTGCCACATTGCATTTGGGTCCGGGTGATGGCAGTACCGAAAAATGGCACTTGCTGGGTTTATAACCAGCAATGCAAGGTCAATATGGGATTATACTGTACCAATGAGAATGAACTTGTCTTCTGCAAACACTATCTTGGTGGACTTGTCCAGACAGCTGGTGAACGGATCAACCTACCGTTTCGCATGGCACAATTGCCAATCCCAACTTCGAATATCGGATCATCCGAGCCAATAACGGGCTAAGTTCCAAGCACAATTTGGTTGTATTGTTTAAACATGTATTTTTTGGAACCCAGAATCCTGGGGATGTGAACTCAGGGTTTTGACCACCGGGTCTGCCGAGGAGTCTGGAGATGGCAAGTTTTGTGGCTCAAGGCACCGTGGGCACGGCAGAACGGTTGGTCGTTTCACGCCATGATGTTCGCACGTGGCGTTTGGTGCGTCCTTGCCCTTGCTCTGGTGGCGGCGGATGTTGCTGAGAGGCCCAAATTGAAGCGTCAGAGACTAGCTTCAAAATAGCTGGGAGGGTAGTAGATAGTCATGGATAGTCATGGATAGGAAAAAATGGATGAGGGGCTTATATGTTGCTGGGCGGCGCGAGTGCGTGATATTTGACTATAAGATGTTCTTGGCAAAATAACTTGAAGGATCATCCAACACCACTTGGTAACTAGTTATCATACGTCTCCATTTCCCGGGTTGACCCATTGGTCTTTGGGTAAGCTGTAAATATTGCCAAAAAAAACACTCTACATATCGCTATGTTTGAAAGTGTTTGGAGCAAATATCGCTCCCAGTTTCAAACTGGGTCAGCAAATCCTGAAACCCAAGTCCTAGTTGTAGCCAGTTTACCATAGTCATGCAGTTGTGGCCCTTAAGAGTTATAACTGGGTTTGTATCGATATATAACCAAATAGTTATATATAGGAGTTATTTCATCCCAGTTACACCTGTTAGTTGGGCCGTAACTGTAGTCTACCCTTAAGCCCTCCCGGTTGCCTTACAAGGAACGCCTCTTCCAACCTTGGCGCCCTCGGAAACGTCAGCAACGCCAGCAACGCATCGCAACTCCGGGGCTCCCAGGAGAAATCGAAACTTGGCGCCAGGTGGGGTAGGAGAAATGAACATCCACCAAATATTGGTGGATGGTGGATGATCAATAAAAATGGTGATTTTTCACCTTTAGGAGAATTGGCGATTAGAGATCTACTGGGGGTGTGATATAGCCATATAGGGCGCCACCTGGTATGATACACGGGATTTGGTAGTTTGGTGATCGACATTCTTCCCGTGACCTCCTTCACCAGGGCATCAAGAGTCATTGGTCTAGATTGATAGCGACCTAACAAGAGTTTCTTTCAGGTCTACGAATTAATATTAATATTACTATGTATTTATATTGTCTATTTATCCAGATTGGTAAGGTCTGGATATATTTGGATTACATTTTTCGATACGTCGCAATGTATATATATATATACACAGTATATAATACATATATATATAATACATATATATATATAATACATATATATATGTATATATATAATTATACATATATAAATATATATTATATTTGGATATATCCATATTTTTGGACAGATGTGGGCTAATCCCTGCCAAACCTTTGAGTTTTAACCTATCTTGCCTTAGATAAAGACTTATGAGATACCCAGACTTTTTCTATCATATGATTGTATTCTCCATCGAGTTGGGTAAGTGGCGATAACAACAGGGTTGGAGCCCATTATGCATTGTATACATGTATGTGTCTATATATATATATATATATAACTCATTATCCAGTTCAATACGTGGCTATACATGGTATTTGTATAAATCACCCAGTTACGGTTTCCAGTTAATGAACTCACCATGGTCATTTAGGGTTGGACCCTTTCTTCATACACATACATATACACATACATACACATAGTATGTATAATATACATATATGCAGACATATATTCGCAGAGCAAGAGAGAGATAGATAGATAGATAGATAGATATATAGATAGCTAGCTAGATAGATAGATAGATAGATAGAGAGAGAGAGAGAGGTCACACCCAACACATGTGGAAAAGGTGGCAAAAAGCTCAACATAACTATCTATAACATCCATCTTTTTTGGGATAACATTGCCGGATGGCCAGCGTTGGACCAAGGGCCAGTGCCTGGTTTCCGACCTGGGGTGGTGGTGCCTGGCCGAGTGGCGGCCATGGTGGCGGCCATGGTGGCGGCCATGGTGGCGGCCATGGTGGTGGTCATGGTGGCAGTGGTTGGGGCAGCGGTGGCGGCTACAGCGGCCCCTGGGCGTGTCGTTCATTGTTGTTGTCCCTAAATCCACGATGTTGGCCAGTTGATCTAGCCTAGTTTCAGGGCTCAGGCCGAGTCCGACCAGTTTCATTTGCATGTTTGCATTCCTAGTTGTTACAAATTACATGTAGTGTATATATATAGATTTATACAGCATTCTGTCCGCCGTGCAGAATCCCCAGAAACAGTGGGCTCACAATGGCTCAGTTTCTAGCCAATCTTGGTTGAATATATGGTTGGATGATGTAGCTACATAATTTTTGGATATTTTTGGTGAACACATAGGTTTGTCAGGAAAAAACATATCTCTCCCAAAAAATACAAGTTCACTGCCAGCATGATTTTCCAGACAATTGGATTTTGTTAGGGTATCTCATGCTCAGATGGATATATATATATATCCGATTCTAATTGGATCGGAATAGAATGGTTGGGTTCATGATGTGTGTTGGTTATATCCTTGATAAAAACGGTCACAGCCATGCACAACCAACAAGTTATCATATTATGGATTTGCCTAGAAATAGGTGTACACCTCAAAACAACGGTTCAGGTATGAAACCCATGTTCAAACCATTTCAAACCATTGATTTTTGGCTACCCTTTACTTTTTTCCACAGCCCCAAATAATGTTATTGGTTATGCATTCATGTATACATATATATATATAATATGATATAGCAAATCAGTACGTAATCTTATGTAGTTAGTTTAACTATGATGTACATTGTTACATGTATATTAATACATATTATACAACTACCCCAGATCTCCTTTTGTCAAAGGTAGCGGCTTTGGTTGGGGCCATGGTGTCCCCGGGGAGACGTGCTGCATGTGCTCCAAACGCGGCTCCTATGGCAAGACCATTCTCTATGCAGGAGGCGCCACGGTGTTTGATGATGGCAGGATATGGGAAATGACAGGAAAATGATGAGACATGTGAAAAAAATTGGGCATGATTTTGGGGTGTAACCATATTTCAGACAAGGATACAGAATGGCAGCTTTGGGTGATGAGAAAATTGGTAGCTCTGGGGGTAGCCTATTTTCTGACAAACCCTACTACAGAACCCATCGAATGTTTAACGATGTATCCATCCTAGTCAGCATAGTTCACCTAGTTATATGCATCAACTATCATCAACTTAGCTAGCATTGGTCCCACCTTTTAAGGGTGAAACGTAGGATCCTAAAGATGAGGCACTGCAATAGTATTTTGTTGGACGTCCTCCAATATATCTTGGCTGCAAGAGGTTCTATCCCGATGGTCGACTGAACTTCTTGAATTATATTTGGTGATTGTGACTGTACGTACCCCGAATGATTTTCTCTCCAGTTAGGGAATTTATATTCTTTGCAGATCCTTTGATACTGAAAGCATCATATCATTTCTGCAGGCGCCTGGGGGTTCGACTGTTCCTTCAATGTCCACACCATAAATCACCCGAATGCGGAAGATGGCTGATGTTCATCAAAGAGACTGGCTGTGTGTTGAGCAGTGTTATTTCCATTGATGTGATCTGTGCAGAACCCCACCATGTGTTTTTTGGCAGGTTCCATCACGTTCCATCCCCATTCTGGCCCATTCTGTATCATTTTCTGGGCTCAGCCAAACTCAAGAACCTCAGCCTTGGCAAAGCATCCATAATATCATAATGGCGGGGACTCAGCTTTGAGGTCTACTGAGTCTACTGCAAATCATCCAGATTACTTGCTTGGTAACGAACGGGTTGCACGTCAAAATTGGAACATATTCCACTTACCTGGTTGGTGGTTTGGAACATTTTTTATTTTTCCATATATTGGGAATCATAGCTCCAACTAACTGATATTTTTCAGAGGGGTAGGTCAACCACCAACCAGTTACATTTAGTTTTGAGTTCCACGGCAATGACTAACAAGTCCAGCCTTCCAGTGACCTTCGCTGCCCCAAACAATGAATCCGTTGATGTTCACCGATCATACCAATTCAACATAGCCATGGTAAAGATGGCCCATAGAAATAGATGGTTTACCTATTAAATAGCATGGTGATTTTCCATGGCTATGTTAAATAACCAGATGGTAATGTATTAATATATTATATACCATGAACCCATCTGCTAGGCTACTTCTTAAGCCAACTTAGTTACCTGGAAGGCTTCACTTTGCAGAATCCAAATAATAGCTGATCTCAAAATACAGTGTATATACCCCCAAAATATCATGGTTAATTTCAGTGTTCAGGGTAAAATGGATATAACATGGACATAATCCGGGGTCCGGCATCTTGACACAAAGCCAACAAGGGCGCTTCACTTTGCTTCAAATCCATTCGTGCACCATTCCTCTTTTGGGAGGCGACTTCGATCATCGCTATGGGGAGGAGTCGGCACATGAGCACTGTGATTCGGTGACTCGGCGATTCGGTGCTATGGCTATAATATATATATATATATTTTACAGATACATGCATATCATCTATATACACTACAGCTACTTGGTGGCTCTTCCAAGTTACAGTAGTTCAGTAGGCTACCGTGGACAGCAACTTGAGGTTTGCGAACTTCAATGCGCCCTGCAGAACGGTCACAAGTTCGGCTGCTACGAGGCGGGACCAACGGGACCAATGGTCTACAGAGCATCCAAGCTTAGCAATGGGTAATGTCAACCCCAGATTAGCAATGGTTTATTAATTCGGGCGGTATTCCCCCAATAGTCATGATTTGATACTTTTTTAATGGTACCTTCCAATGAAACAGCCTAGGGCCTAGGGGTTTATTAATCCAGGGTTGAAGTTGACATTATGGTCATTCAATGTCATTCAAATCCCGCTGTCAAGCTGAATTATGATAATTAGAACACGGCCACGACGCGGATGGTGGTTGAGTTCCATGCTTGGTGACCCAAAATCACCAAGAACATGAATAAGAATTAACTATTCGATTTCTGCCCGCTGAAAGTTTTAATCATGGAACCCTACTAGTTGTGAGCGCGCTTATAGCTTATAACTGATATATTGTTTTGATTTGTCCACGTTGAATTGGCCGATTGAACCCGCATGGTTTCGTGGTAATTGTTTTTCCAGCCATTAATGGCAGCACTCCGGGTAAGATCTTATTAGCATGTTGTGGATGATACATCCCACTTCAATCATGTTCTACCCATTTGGTCTTATATTTATGTGTGTGTAGTATAAATCGATAAATATAATTAAACATATTATATATACATGTATATTTGGACTACAACCCCACTATGTATTATATACCTATATATATAAGGATTCAATATTACCCTCTGGTAAATAAACATAGACCCTGAAAATAGCCAATCGTTAATGGAAACTAGTCTTCCAACCCCTATCTGCCAGGGTCTATGTTAATTTACCAGAGGGTACATGATATAATAGTCATAAGTCATGTCTATAGACATATCTATAGTCATGGATGATGGCAACATGCAGTATAGTTTGCTTACATGATTTATATCACTATACAAATGACACCCAAATTCAACCCTTTGGGCCTTATCATGTTATATATATATATATATGTCAGTTTCACCTCATATATGTAACATGGAACCCACGCATATCATTCAACATGTATTTTTTACTAAGATATGTGATGGGATACCAACTTTCAGGTTCCATTTTAAGCCTATGTCTTATCATGTCACCTTGGTTATAAACCCCATTACACCCACTATAACCCCCCCTTTATAACCTGTGTTTTACCCCTTTAGTCACAAGGTGATGCCCCCTACTTAGTCACATTAAGATGCCTATATACATAGTATATGTACATATATTTATTTACTCTATATATATATATATATATTTATGTACTATAAACATAGTTTTAAATATACTAATGTATATATATATATATATGTATACTATAAACATAGTTTTTAATATACTATATATATACTGGTACTTTAAATATAGTTTTAAATATACTATATATATATATATATATGTATACTGTAAATATAGTTTAAAATATATCATATATATATGTATACTATAAATATAGTTTTAAATATAATATATATATATATGTATACTATAAATATAGTTTTAAACATACTATATATATGTATACTATAAATTTAGTTTTAAATATACTATTTATATATGTATATTATCAATATAGTTTCAAATATAATATATATATATATATATATACTATAAATATATTTTGAGATATTATATATATATACATGTATACTATAGATATATTTTTAGATATACTATATATGGTCCAAACTACACCAAGCATGGCTTCAACCCTAGGAAGAGGCTTTGCTCACTATGAGCCAAAGGCGCGTGAGTCCGTCGGGAGTCAATGTCACCTTTCGTGGCTAAAACCATAGGAAAAGCCCTGGAAAAATAAGGAAAACCATAGAAAAACCATGGGAAAATCATATGAAAACCTCAGGAAAACTAATATACACGCCATTTGCTTATGGTGATCTAACAAGGAAAACCATGGGAAAACAATAGGACCAGCCCTGGGTACCATACAATTCTTCGGGTGATTTTCATGGGATGAACCATTTTAGTGATATGGGGGCTTCCGTAGTCATGGGAGTACCCCAAAATGGATGGTTTATAAGGGAAAATCCTAATCTAAAATGGATTATTTGGGGGTACCCCTATTTTAGGAAACCACCATATATAACATCAGTTTCAGGAGTTATAAACCCATTTATAACTGGCTGATAGTGCCACAACGTTGTTCGAAGCCAAGTGAATCTTCACCACAGAGCCAATCTTAGAATCTGACAAGGAGGGCAATTTATCACCATGTGGATTTATATGGTTAAAGTGCTTAGTATTATACTTCAAATGGGTAAGTATGACTATACTACATATATATATATAGTTAAAGTGCTAAGTCTATAAAACTATACTCGTAAGTATAACGAAATGGTTATCACATGTGCTAAGTAGTTAAACTTAACATTTACAATGTATATATATATAACTATGGAAAATCAGAAAATCATTATCCTAATAGCGAAAAATCGTCCGTCTGGCCCATGGTTTCCAGGCAGTCGAGTCCTCTTGCCACAGATCTCAGCATACTAAGAATGGGAATCGGGATATATAGGGATAATGTGGTGAAAACAATGCCATAAACTACCCATTTTGGCATGGTTTATACCATCCATTTATGTTGATGACTGGGAGATGGTTTATTATTGTTTTAACCACATTACTATATGTTCAATTATTTTCATATATTTTCAGAAATGGGGATGCTCTGCTTGAATACTAAGTAGTCCTTTAGCGTTTTTCTATAGCAGGATTTCGCAACCATCCACAGGATCTCCTTCTGCTGAGCCTAATGTGGATGATGGAAAGCTTTCTGGGTTTTCTGGTCACCAGTAAATCAGGGAGCCCCATGAATCCTTTATAAATCTCCAACTACCCTATGGATCCAGCCGTACTTTCTTAGGAAGTGTGACTGGGGTATGATGACTGAGGGGGTTAGCGTACCTTCTCAGGAGATGTTTGGATCCATAGGGCTAGATAGGTCATGATAGATCTGATAGATAGATCCCAGCCTAGTTGCCAACCAACCTACCTTTTTTTTAACCTGCTATGAATATTTTTTGGGGCCGCCTTGACAGCCCGCTACCCTCAAAGGTCCCCCGAAAAGTCACCGGGGCAGGTACCAGGGCCAGTCCAATTTCGTGATTTACCACGAGGCCGGGGACTGTTGGAGCAGGCAGAAAACCACCATTTTCAATAGGGAAATCAACTATTTTGTATGTTCATTTTCAATAGTTCTGTTCAATTACTAGAGGGTATACAAATACACATATATATATATACACACACATATCAAAATATCATTTTTTTGGGGGGGGGAACATTAAAACTATGTTTAACCATCAAAAATTGATGTGCCCTATTTCCAGGCAAACCCATGTCAAGCCCAGATTTTGCTAAGCCCTGACAATCAATGATAGTGATAGTTAGCAATTGGCAAGTTATGGATTGTCGGGTTAACAATAGTGAACCCAAAATTCTCAGGAACGATCAGGAACCATTATTTGGGTAAGATGCTGTGACAAATTCAACTGTGGCAATGGTCACCATATCATGTCATCAAAGCCTGAACAACATTTTATGGTTATGTAGCCCCAAGTGGGTTATTAGTAGTGATGACATTCACAGTCAGAAAAAGTCAATGGTGATATTGATCAGCCAAGTTTGACATTGTTGTTTTAGTAAATGTGTTACACTAAAATAGCTTTCCACAATTGTGTCAAACCTAGTACCCTACCCCCCTCCATGTATAAATTGGAGGGATATATCAATCTACTCGATCCTTGGTGTATACACATAAAAAAAAGACAACGAGCACATGAACAAATGAGCTATTTTGGTATACCCCTTTTGATTTGTTGTTTGAGGGGTTGTACTACCTGGTGTGGGAATTGTTATAGTCCATTGGGCATGACGTGTTTCACCGCCCCCGCCCAGTGTTTTCAAGTATTCTATATGTGCACTTTTCAGAGATGTTGTGCACGTGTCAGAGATGTTGTGCACGTTTCCCAGCAGTTGTGCACGTTTCCCAGCAGTTGTGCACGTTTCACAGAAGTTGCGCACGTTTCACAGAAGTTGTGCACGTTTCACAAGCCCCCTAATAATGTTCGTGCTCAACTGCATTGGGGCGACCAAACACGTTCTCCCGAGTCCATTACAGTATATGGATGTGTGCTAGTCAACCAGCATGATGGGATTGGGATCTTTTTCATGGCTCAAAGGGTCACGTACCAGCATGTTAGGCTAAAACGCCTTGAGGGACTAACTAGACAAAGTCGCCATGGATATGGTGATGGTTTGCAGACGTGTTTCGAGGATTTTTTTTGGGGGATATCTTAGTTTCTGGAGAAGATCTTTGAACATTTACCCCAGGGTAAACGTCTGCATAGATGGGAACAAAAACCCAGCAAAACCCATGGTTTCCCATCTTCACGTGGGTTTTCCACATCGGTGATTGCTGCCAGTGCCCCCATTTACGATAGAACAGTTGATTGGTAACTAGGTGAATTTGATAGTTTAAAGGGGAACTACGGAACTACTGGTGCTTGTAAACTTACCAACAAACAGAAAACTGGGATGGCACCGTATTGTAGGGATTTATATACCCATTATGAATCATTATTAGCATTCACAATATGGGCTGCAGGACAGCCATTGATCCCACCAAACTTGACCTTGACACAGAGGGACCGCGGAACTTCAATTATTCAACCTGGCTAAGCTCACCATATTTTTCCGCGTTCAACGTCCAGCTTTGCAGCCATATCTCTTTCCAGATAGATAATGATCAGATAAGAAAAAACATATCAGATATCAAATCAAAGACTCAAAGGATGATCATAAGAAAATATGTATTCTCCAGACAAGCTAATCTACATAATGATCTCTTCCCCTGTAGATTTGGATCTTATCCCATGATTGGTAGGGATCCGTGCCGCCAGAACCGCTTTGGCAACATTTGCTGAGTCTCTCGGAGTCTCTCGCGACCGGAGTTGGTGATCTGAGTCGAAATTTGGCGGCCAGCGCACGGACGTTGGCCGATTTTGGTGAGTTTTAGTTGCAGTTTAATTCATACAGCACGATCGGCACGATTTTCCAAAAGCTAACTTATATAGTATAGTTATAATCATATATATAATTATGCATTATAGTATTTTAGTTAACTATGGTAGTATACAAAAGTATACAACATTACCGGAGATCTCTATGCAATTCTATGCAGGTGTAGTCAGTGGAAATTCTTCACGCCTGATCCAGAAGGGATTTGGGCGTGCAAAGTCTGTGGCGGCTGTGGCAGTACTGTGCCCGGCCACACATGACCTCTGGGGTGTGTCCCCACCGGGCGCCCTTCAGCGCTGAGGGAAAAACGGTCGGGAGCAATGGAAGTTCGACAGAATATAGTGTGATGCAGGACACTGTGTATCATGTGTACAGTACTTGTATATTGCATATATAATATAATGTATATATATATATATGTATGTGTGTCTTAATATATTTATATATATATATATATATATTTATATATATATATGTATGTATATATGTATTTATATATACATATAATTATATATATGTATATATGCATATATCATATACATATGTCATCACGGATGTCGTATATGTGTGTGCATTATCATCAGAAACTAAAGATTTTAACATATCGATATACCACTTGGAGGATCATCCCACCAAGTACATCCTAGTACGCCAATTCGTAAATACCCCTGTAAGTTTGTGAGTCTAGCCATGGATGAAACTCAGCTTCTATCCTCCCGCAACATGCTTTGCATGAACATCCTGCATTAAGTTCGATGATTTTCCCAGCTAGAAACCTCTATTTAACTACAGTTGGATCAAGCCAGCCATGTTTGGTTAGAGGGACGATACCCCAACTTGTGGGGAATCAAACATTTCAGAACTACTTTTACAGATATGGCCTAAAGTTATACCTGTTATGGATGTCAGGAGGTCATATCACCTAATTTATGGTTTATATGATGACCCCATTGGCTTAACATGGTTTAACACTGTTTAACCATCAAAAATCACCATGTAAAACTGTAAAACCCATCCAGAAATCCCGGCTTTAACGGATCCAATC
>Ga0126342_10005546_pt1 | contig 22065 bp, 17 predicted proteins | sample Cyp1metagenome_FD_92528 | JGI IMG/M metagenome (GOLD analysis project Ga0126342, IMG submission 92528) | Coral microbial communities from Lord Howe Island, Old Settlement Bay, Australia - Cyphastrea 1 metagenome | ecosystem: Host-associated > Invertebrates > Cnidaria > Coral ...
AATGAATCAATGAACCAATGAATCAATGAATCAATGATTCAATGAATCAATGAATCAATGAATCAATGAATCAATGAATGAATGAATCAATGAATCAATGAATGAATGAATCAATGAATCAATGAATCAATGAATGAATCAATGAATGAATGAATCAATGAATGAATGAATCAATGAATGAATGAATCAATGAATCAATGAATCAATGAATGAATGAATGAATGAATGAATGAATGAATGCATGAATGAATGAATGAATGAAAGAATGAATGAATGAAATAATGAATGAATGAAAGAATGAAAGAATGAAAGAATGAACCAATGAATCAATGAATCAATGAATCAATGAACCAATGAATCAATGAATCAATGATTCAATGAATGAATGAATGAATGAATGAATGAATGATTGAATGAATGAATGAATCAATCAATGAATGAATGAATGAATGAATGGATGGATGGATGTATATATTGATGATTATTGATGATTATTGCTGATTATTGATGGTTATTGATGATTATTGATGCATATTGATGAATATTGTTTCCCCTTAAAATCTATATTCGTAGATTCATGGACCCTGTTTTCTTGTCATCTTCGCGTCCTCCACGACTCCACAGGGCCCTGTGACGCCTCACACATTCAGCGACCAAGGGGCCACATCCAGATCCAGGTGGATGTGGAGGAAGCCTCCTCTGCAAAGCTGCCAAACTCCAAGGGAGGTCCATTTTTTCGGGTCTTTTAGTGAAGAATCAGGGATTTAGCCATTGATTTATGGATGTGCTCCATTCATGGCTGTTGGCTCTTGTCAATGGAAAATAACTGAAATTGGATTTGTGAATGGATTTACCAGCACTTTACCGTCAAAAACGAGGATCAAATATATATATATATATTACATACATGTGCATATATATATATATTACACATGTACATTATATATATATAGAGCTCACATAATAAGTATGTATATATATACAAATATATACATATCAGAGCAACAATATGGTATGAGATCTGGGTGTGTCTGAAAATGTGATAGTTATATAGCCATCAACAATAGAAACTCTATGGGATTCAGTTGGATTGTAGAGATATCGTGGGAGATATACTGCAGTATACCACCAGAATGGCAATGTTTATGGCGGAAAAATGATGATAAACAATGGTTTGTGGGTGTATATAACATTATATAACCCATATTCATACAAAGCCATTTTTTTTAGCTGGGTGTTTCTCAAGTCATTGGGAGACGCAAAAATATTGACGGTTTCCTCTTCTCAAACATGACCCAAATGACCTCAATTTTGCAGAAACCATCACCTTGGAAAAGGGTTTACATAAGTTGAATCCCCAGACTCTGATGGCTTCAAATTTCCCCAGATTCGAGCATGAAAATCACTCAAGAGTTCTATGTGTTCTAGATCCACTTCCTTAAATTTTACTACCCAAAAAGACTCTTGCCATGTCGTTTAGCAGAAAATAGGCTCTCCCCACGTATTTTGTAACCCCCAAAAAAAGTTGGAAATGTAAAACCCTACTTAAAAAAAGCTACAAATTTAGCAGATGTCCATCTCTCTGGAGGGTTACCATCAAAGAATGGCAACCTTGTGAGCTCCATCCCCCATGCCCATCGAACTCCAAGGCGGAAACTACGAGGCATCCAAAATCCCATTTCCGAAGCTCAGGACATTTGTCTGAAAATTCCAGAAAACCAAATCCCTCGAATCAAACAATCAGCGATGAAGCAAGAATTTCATGATTTCATAACAAATTCAGGATTCGGAATATTGGGAATGGAAATTCATGGGAAAATCATGGGAATCGAATGGAAATCAATGGCGAAGCACAAGAATTTGCCAAGGTTCCCTGCACGGCACTCAGCAAACTGCTCAGGATTCCCAGCGAGAAAATGGCAGCCACCAGGGCATTGCTGGTGACCTAAGGTGGAGGAGTTTCTGGGGATTTGGACCATGACAAATGGAGAATTCATCTTGAAAACTTAGTGAATTTAACCATGAAAAAACATGGAGATGTTTTACTGATTTCACCACCAATGGAGATTTAACCATGAAACATTGTGATGGAATCATGTAACATAGGGGATTTTAGAAATGAATGAGAGCAGTTTAGGTATGCGATTTGGGAATAAGTAATTTTATTGCAATGATATCATGGGGAAAATGATCATAAACCAAGAGAATACACCATTACCATCTTTTGCGGGGAAAGTGATGATAAACCATTGGATTTTGAGGTACCCTGTCTGAGTGAATTGTGGAGTATCATTCTGGAGACCAGTTTTTGGATCAAATGTTTTTTTTTTTTTTTTGCGACGGTGATGTTTTTGACATTCTTCGACCCATACCAACTTTTGCTCTGCGTTTCCATTAAGACTACCCTCTCTGGATATTTAACATAGCTATGGAGAATGGCCCATTTATAGATAATCGATGGTGATATGATGATTTATTGATTTACCTATTAAATCCTATTAAATCCTATTATTTCAATGTAAGTGGTGATGTTCCTCACAGCAAACTCTTTAAATAAGAGGTAGACCAGAGGCATGGTCTTTTTTTCGGTGTCCTTGGAGCTGGTGAAGAATTTCGGAGGTCCCTGTTGATGGAGCTGGTGAAATAGTGGATTTTCCCATTAAAAATGGTGATTTTCCATAGTTATGTTAAATTACCAGAGGGTATATGATAGCCCCATATACACAATGTGCGGCCCCCGTTTACGATAGCATTCAGTTGCTGCAAATAACTCCCATAACTATGGTTTATGATACCTATAACTATAGTTAATGCGGTTTATAAACCAACTTACAACTGGGGGGGGGCCACATTGTGTATGTATACATATATAATCATATATAATGTACGCACAGGGTAGCACAACCCCCCCATGCAGAATCATCGACCAACCATCCCCACAGGCCCCATTGGGCTAGGTTTCCAAAACTGGGTTTCCCACATCAAAACCCTTATACCCTCTGGTAATTCAACATAGCTATTGAAATTGGCCATAGAAATAGTTGATTTACCATGCTGGTGATTTTCCAGTTCGCGATGTTAGTTTACCAGAGTGTAAATAACCAACGTAGCTATGGAAACTAACATAGCTATGGAAACTAACATTACTATTTATGTAATGTAATTTAAACATAGTGTAATTGATGGTTAAATCCCATTCATCGTCCCATAACCAACAGGGGGTAGCATAGCATAGGCCAAGCTGCAAACATGGATCCATAGAGCTGTAAGAAGAGGGACAGGGGACAGCGCCGCTGTCGTTCCAACAACACGAGGTTCAAGTAGTCCTCGGGTGAAATGATGGTGAAATGATGATGGAATGGGACTAATGTTGGTTGAACCCAACATATTATATTGAGGTTTAGTCCCCACCATTTTTATGGCGGTTGATTGCTGTTGGACCTCCCAGTAGCTGGGTTTCGATCTCACGCATTTCTGGCGAGTGATGATCAAGTTTAAATCCACGTGACAATGACGCTCGCCAGCGTTTTTAATGTAGATATCCTAATTGGATGGTTCAATCCCATATGATCCATTCTGAATCCGACGTGTCGATCAATGATAAATCATATCCATAGTTACCCTCTGGTTATGACTAACATAGCCATGGTATAGATGGCCCATTTATAGATGTTTTATCAAAAAAAATGTTGATTTTCCATGGCATGTTAGTCATAACCAGATGGTAAGGTCATTAACTGAAAGTAGATCGTTTCTTTGGGAAACTCGTCTCATTTTTTTTCCCTAAAAAGTTTTCTGAAATTACCATACAGGGATAAACCATGATTTTGTGAAAATTCATTAAAATACCTATTAATCAATCACCAATTATGGGGGGTTTCCTAAAATAGGGGTACCCCAAATCATCCAAGTCATTAGACCACTTTAGTACTGAAATCCATGGTGACTTGGGGTACCACCATTTTAGGAAACCTCCCATATATCACCAGAGGCATTAAAAAATCATAACTAACATTGTGGTTCATCCATAAAAACCATAAATCATTGTTAATCCATTAAAACACCTATGAATCAATCACCATTAAGATCAACATTGACATCCCAGACTGGTTGCTGGTTGACCTACCCCTCTGAAAAATCATGGACAACTCTTGAGTTGGGATGATGATTTTCCATTCCCAATATGACATGGGAAAGTCATTTTTTCCAGCCATGTTCCAGTCACATCCAGTCACCACCAACCAGCAGAAAAACATCCCAATTCGCCTCCGTGAAGACGCCTGACTGATAGGCCTTCAGCAATTCCCTCAGCACATCCTGCGGGCCGAAATTGTCCGAGGAAATAGGAGCAGAAAAACACACGGCGAGTTTCGGTGATGTTTCAAGCCTGGAAAATGTTTGGTAACTTATAATACGACTACCTATAAATCCTATAAGGAGTTTTATGGAAAAATAGGGGTAACTTATAACTTATAACCTACTTATAACTGTTTAAATTGGGATTTTGGGAGGTTACCAGGGGGTAAGAATCCCTGTTTCTCCTTTCTGGATGTTTTACTGGAAACCCGTACGTGCAAGGGTACTGGACCTTGCCACGTTCAGGGACCTTCGTGGAGAAGTCAATATCTTGGGGTGTTGTATGTCTGAGTTACATTTTTATTGGTGGTTTGGTGAGCATTTCAAAGTGCTAAGATTGTTAGTCCACTTTTTAAGGCATGGAGCACATGAAAGGGAGCAGTTCATTGGGAGGAAAATGTGCCAACGCCAGGTGGTTTTGGACTGTTTCGTCCGAGTCGTATCAATATGCGAATCGGTGATTCTACAGTGCCATTATTGTTGCGCGTCTTCAAATGACCATAGGTAAATATCTCACTTTCTGGCAAACATTCAATCGCTTCTGTGTTTTGTCAGATCCCCGGCATGGCAACGGGTCAAAAATTGACCCCTCAATCGGGAGATGTCTTTGCTATCATCATCATCATAGTAATAATAATCATCAGCATCATCAGCAGCATCCTCATCCTCATCCTCATCATCATCGTCGTCGTCGTCGTCCTCCTCCTCCTCCTCATCATCATCATCATCGTCATAATCATCATCATCCTCATCATCCTCATCATCCTCATCATCATCATCATCATTTCCATCACCATCATCAACCATTTTTTCGTAGATGAACTGCCTTTATTGTTGTTACTAGTTTCATTGTTAATCAGTGTTGCTTTCGAGGTTGCTCTTCTTGCTCTTCTTGCTGTTCTTGTTGTCCTTGTTGTTGACTTGTTCTTGCTGCTGTTGCTGCTGCTGCTGGTTGTGGTGGTTGTGGTGGTGGTAGTGGTGGTGGTGGTGCTGGTGCTGGTGCTGGTGCCGGTGCTGGTGCTGTTGCTGCTGGTGTTGTTGTTGGTCATCCCAATGTCTATAGCTGATTTGACCATCCAAAATGCCGGCGATAGTTTTCTGTTTTTGCTGGTGCGCTTCGCATCCTTGTCGCTTCAACCCAGTTCAACCCGCGGAAGTTTCGCTAGTGAAGCCCCAATTTTTGGTGAAATGCTCATATTTTGGCTGATCAAGACTCCAAATTCTGAAATCCTTGTTCACTTTCCCAGATTTGGGGTTTTGTGAAGTCGCCCTTCCAAGCGAACTCCGCTTCGCATTACTGGCTTCACTGAGCCTGGTCATACCAGTGGCCAGGTTGTCGCCTAGAAACTAGTCACCATTAGCTGAGTGACCATACATTATTGTTTGTATCATCCCCAATTTTGTTGGCAAAACATCACAAATCCATGTAAAAAAAAGTGATATTCTTGGTGGTTCCTTGTGTTGCACCGGATGCTAACTTGAATCCCAGAATAAATTGAAGGTGAACTTCTTGATCTGGTGGTATGAATGCCCCTTCTCGATGCTCAAATCTGCATCTTTTGCAGTATAAATCCCACTTGCTGTTGCTTCCCGCATCTTGCCTGGCTAATTTCCATATTAATTGGTTGCCTAAAAAAATCATTTATCCTATAGCTTTTTTATGCTTTTTTAACATTTTCCTGGTCAAACCTGCTGAAATCTCAGCTTTTTGGCGCGACCACCGTAGTGCCAATCGCGTGCCGAGGCGCCATGCCTGCCAGGTGCTTGCGGAGCAGGCCATAGGTGCTGGCTCCACAGCTGCTGAGAATCAGCAGCTGCAAAAGCGCCAAGGTCCAGTTGGAGGCACCGGCAAAGACGAAGAAGACCTAGGCGTTGGTCAAAATTTTGGGACATCTCCATTCAATCCATTGGGGATACCTATATATCCTATATGGGTATGGATCAATACCTATGAAAATACAATTTTTAGTGGGATGAACATCCATTTACCAGCTATTTTGATGTTCACCAGGGGTACAAGGTTTTGACACACTGCCATATAAAAATATGCGAGTGAAGATGCGGAAGGTGGGCTGAAGATGGTTTCCTGGCCTTCCAAACAGGTTGGAAGGCATCGGCTTAGGGTTGCCCACCCTTGCCAACAAAAATACAAGGGGATACTGTACCCAGCAACAATGATGGAATGAGAGGGATCTATATGCCCTATCCAACCAACGAGGGTGATGTGGGAATCGGTATAGGCTTACCAACCACGATGTAGATTTAAATAACAATAAATAACAATAAATCAATGGTGGGAATGGAGATGGTTTTGACCAACAAACATAGGAGATTCTAAGAGGATGTTGAAACAACATGAAACAACAAAAACCTACTTCATGGAATGTTTGCCAAAGATAATGAGGGGGAAGTTCAGCAGCAACAATGGGGATTGAAGCCATGAAAAAATCAACTCTTTCCTATGGAGGGGTGTAATGATTAGTGTGTAAGGCAATGTAAATCTACCGTGTGTTGGTGGGAATCTACTGGCCTCAATTTACTGGATTTCAACCCGAGGGAATAGATTTTGCTTCTGTTATGTTCTGCTCTGGATTCTGAGTCATGATAGATCAATAAGTGGCTGTGTTTGCGCTGAAGATGGACTGAATATATCTAGCACTTTTTGGAGTGTTGACTAGTGTTGACTAGTGTTTACTGTGTCCCCCCAGATATGACGTGGCTTCTTGGATGCCACGTAAACCCAAGGTTGTCATAAGTAAGTCCGGGACACTAAGACGTCCGAGGCAATATCGATCAGCGTTAAGGCCAGGTCCAATCGCATTAGGCCTTAGGAATTCATGGTGTCTTGGAGAGTCTCATGTCGATTTTACCCTCTGGTTATGACTAACGTAGCCATGGAAAATCACCATTTTTAATAGGTAAACCATCTATAAATGGGCCATCTATACCATGGCTATGTTAAATAACCAGAGGGTAACCAAAAAAAACAACAGTTCTATGGTATCCTGGTACCCAAACGCTACCCAAGTCATGGGTGGCTGGTGGATGTTTATCCAGTTTATTCCCCCAAAGATGGTAATAATAGGTGTTGACCCATCCCCAAATAAAAGCACCCATGCAGGGTTTACCCAGAATTCAAGCCAAGTCCATGGCTACTCTTAGACGCCCCAAAAAAGGATAAAGGCGGCGGAGAGTAGATTGCTCACCCCCCAAGCAACTTCTTCCTTCCACCAACGTGGGGTTGGTTTACCCCCGATAGGGTCGCCATGGGAACATCAAGTGATTTGACCACATGAGTTTTGTCTTTTCACGCATGTGCAGTATGAATATGAACATACAAAATACACAAAATACATGTGAATGTTCTCTATTTATTTGTGTGTCTGTCTAACCTAATCCAATCCGATCCGATATAATCTATCTAGCTGCATTGAAAAGAAGCAGGCATTTTATATGCAACATACGTATGGGTGTAGACTCAGTATACCAGGGTGGCTAATAATCCGCCAATGAAGCCAAAGCTCGCTTCAAGGAGGGCCCAATAAACACCTCTGACACTCGGTCCGCATCTGGCTGAAAACAATGTATAATTACTGTTCCGTGACCCTCCAACCAACCCAAAAAGAACAGATGGGAAAACAGCTCGTACCTCCTTAGTTCCTTCTAAGTCATGTTTCCGGTTTTCCAGGGGCCCTGGATGGTTCTGGGAAGGTAAGACTTGACACCACCAAGCTGTCCTTACCCCAGAACACCTTTCAGATTGCCAAAGATCTGGGTAATTTATAAATAACTATCGTAATTCACGAACCTGAAATAAGGCTATAATGGATTATAATGGGATATCTTGGGATATGTCCCCTTATTAACCATCAAATCCAGTGAGGTCGACGTGAGGTCACTAGTTTGCCCAGAAAGATACCCTCTAACATAGACCCTGCGACTGGGCTTGGAAGGTTGGAAGACTGTTGCTGTATGTTGCTGTCCTCGTCATATTCCCCATGAATATGGCTATATCTTGGAGGTTGAGGTATGTAATAAATCCTCCATCTTTGGCCAAAGATAGATCGACATCTTGGTTTGGGGATAGAAAATCTGATGAATGTTCCCATGATTATCATGATATTACATGTTTTTGTTGATATCTGCCAGGAAAATCTTCAAATGCAAAATTTCCCCCCAACCGCTGGTAGATTGCCGCCTGATATTGCTCTACATCCTCAGAGAGGTCAATTTCCTGGGCGAAAGATGAGGGGGCAAAATCCACAGGGTTGGGGTTAGTTTAATGAGTTTTTAATAATTTCTATCTCCACAATATCAATCAATTGTCCATGTTTCATAACTTGCACATGGCAAGATGTTTGGATAACCTACCCATCGCAACAAAAAAACATGTTTCCAGCTGGGGAATGACAATTTTAAGTCCTCCTTTCAGAGCATGAACTAAGCCACAGCTTCAGCCTTCCAAGCATTCCATGTCTGCCAAGGTAAGAGGTATCGTTTTCGAGGAGATCCTCCCGGATCGATTCCCAACTTTCCGGGATGTCTAAAAATAGGCTACCCATGGCTACCCCTCTGCTAATCATCATTTTCCCATGTTTTGTTTCCATGTTTTTTCCATGTTTTTCCCATTCACTGGTCAATTTCAATTGGGGAAAGCACCCCATGTTCGATCCCCAATTTTTTCGGATACCCGGATTCACCCTCTCCGGTGGTTTTTTTGGCTATGTCAAGAATAGAGTAATTACATGCAATTACCTCAAACATCCCCAACATACCCATGCCTGCTGCAAGAAAATCCATGCATTATAAATATCATTAGATCATATTAGATCATCCTCCCCATCAAAAACGACCACTGAACAACGAGCGGCTGCTTCTCGAATGGCCAGTGTCAGTTCAGAGGCCCTGGGCGTGTTGAAGATACCTCGGGTTGCTGATCCCTTTGGACCTCCAACTTCGGGGGTGCAGTACGGTGCAGTTGAAGTTATGGCTATGAGTATAATCGTGGCTATAACATATTATAACCCCCAGTTTAACGATGTTTAAAGTTGGGATATAACATGATATAACCCCAGTATTTTAGCACTCATACCTGGAACTGCACCCTTCAAACAGATGGGAGCAGGTTCTGGTACCAAAGTAGCAGCAAACCACCACTACCGTCGGGTATCATCTGCAGTTCAGATGCAGAATCCTTTTCGGACGGAAAGCCATAAAACCTCTGCTAAGCAGCAGTGATTTTGCAAGGATTTTCAGAATGCACTGGACATTGTTGAATGCCATGGAAAAATCATGTGGTGTGTACTCATCCCATTGTTGGAACATGTGGGACCCGTAATCTGCCGATGGTTGAAATCTCGTTGACTGGACTATGGAATCAACCTCAGTTGGACCGCAACGGGACACGCAGAGTCCGTATGCCGTATGCGTGAAAACGCGTCGACTGCAATCTTTATTAGTATATATTAATTGCTAAAATATCACTCATTCGTGCAGCTGAAGCCAGTTGTTTTTCCAACCAAACCGATGGCATCCGGCCCCCACCAAGGAACACAGCCCAGCCAAAGAAATGGCGCCAGTACCGACATCAAGCCTCGACTTCGGTCCCAGATGCTTATAGCTTGATGGCTGGAATATTCCCATGGTAGCAATGGGGGAACCAATGGTTACAGCTTCCCCAACTGGTATCCTATATATCCCATGATTGTCCCATACCTTTGGGAACAAAACTCATGACTTCGGGATGATCCACAGTAAGGCAGATCTGGGATGACAGGATGACCTACAATATTTTGTGGTTCTCAAGTTGCTAAGTGGTACTCTTCTGGTAGAAGTTGCGAGAGAAGGTTGGCCATGCTGTTCCGATGGCTTGGGATCCTTTCCTCACATGTCCAAACTACATCAAACGACATTCTCCTTAGGACCACAACTTGCAACTCACCTGATGAAAATGCTAGCGGTGATGGTAATGATGGTGCAGAGACAATCATGCTGATGTTGATGGAAGTAGGTGGTGATTAAAACGACAATGGCAAAAATAGTGATGGTGACGATGATGACGACAACGGCGGCAACGACAACGACGGTGGCGACGACGACAATGATGATGACGAAGATGATGACGATGATCATAAGCATGATGATGAGAATGACCATGTTAAACAAAAAACAATTGAAAACATGGTGAACATCCTGATGAGATTTCTGATGGTGACCATGATGACAATTATGATTATGACAATGATGAAAATGATGGTGATGATGATGATGATGACGATGATGATGATGATGAGGAGGAGGAGGAGGATGAGGATGAGGATGATGACAAGGGTGAAAAGGATGACAAGGATGAAAAGGATGACAAGGATGACAAGGATGACGATGATTAGGATGATTAGGATGATTCGGATGATTAGGATGATGAGGGTGATGAGGATGATGAGCATGATGAGCATGATGAGGATGATGAGGATGACGAGCATGATGAGGATGATGAGGATGATGAGCATGATGAGCAGGATGAGCATGATGAGCATGATGAGCATGATGAGCATGATGAGCATGATGAGGATGGTGATGGTGGTGATGGTGATAGTGGTGATGGTGATGTGATGGTGGTGATGATATTGACGATGACTTGACAATAATGAACACTATGATGATGAACATGAGGACGGCCAATGTTTGGATGCGCTTCGCAAAATAAAGTTCCGCCAGATTGGAACCAAACATATCCGTCTATTTCAATGATTGTTCCAGGTTGATGATATCTTTTCCCATTTATCATTTTGCATGCGGAATCAACCAATCCCCGAAGACGACCCCCCCCAAAAAAAACAAGCCTTCATCAGTGGTTGCTGGTGGTTGACCCTTCCTAACTTACTATGATTATGATTATCTATGGAGGTCACCCGTTGAAAAAGCTGCCGCCCAATGGCTGATACCGCTGTTAAAGACGATGCTGATTGGCAGATTGATCTTGCCCAGAGCTTGGTTCCGGCACTGCGCCGCCAGCAAGTTGCAATAACCGTACCTCGGTCGCAAAGTACGGTTCAAAGTCAGAGAAACAAAGATCCAAATTGCAACAAATCGGGTGCTTGAGCCAACCCGGCTGAACATGAGGCACGGCTCCAACCATCCTGTTTTTTTTTCTTTGGGTGCAAAAAAAAACAGAAGTAGAGCGTCACTTCACAAGCTGATCGTCCAGCAGAGTTATTGAAAAAGTGGACTCCCACAAGCTCTGCAGAACAGGGGTTTCACGGCCCAAAACAAGGCAAACACCACGATTTGACCTTGATTCTCAGTACATGGAACCATGTGGAAACCCTGCGGAATCATCTGCAAAGATCTTGTGAAAAGCCCAGCATTGGTGCAAATGAGCCTCATTGGTTTCAATACATTTGGAAAGCAAGTTGCTCCCAAAAGAATTGGCCTCTCCAACATATCCCAAATCTGCCAATTTTCAGGATTTGAAGATGAGTGGCCAAGACACAATTCCAGCCACCCTTATGAAGCCCCCAGGGTCTTCTGAGTTGTTCCATATTTGATGCTTTGAGTCCTCATTTTATCCACTTCTTATCCAGGCCACTCTTCATGGTCAAAGCAAACTATGACCATCTTCCCATGGCATCCCATGGCCATACATTTCTGGGAAGACCTCCTCTATGGTCCCAAAATAAATAAGGCATCTCACGACTCACATACCTCAAAAAACATCCCACTCAATATAAACACCATATGGGGCTTTCCTGAAATGGTGGTACCCCAAAATGGATGGTTTACAATGAACAATCCTATTAACATTGATGATTTGGGAGTACCCCCATTTCAGGAAACCTCCATATATTCCCATGATTGGCTGTTTTACAACAAGAATACTGTACCCGTAAATTTGCCGTACCGTAATTCATACAGTATCAATGGCTGAGCCCAATATATTCCTATTAATATATCCCATGATGTCTTCATTTGGGACCATAAGTTGCTGGTAAATGCATTAATAAGGATATCTACCCAATTAAAAAATATCAATGGTTTATTGTTGAGTTTACCGTATTCAACTCCATAAAATCACTATTGTTGATGATTAAATTCACATAAATTCACCATATCAAACAAAGATTTCCCTTAAATCCCTATCATTTCATTTCCACATGATTTCCACCCTGATTTCCATACCAATGACAATCCCAGAAAATATATGGTTCGCATTGAATCCAGTTGAACCCCACTTAAAATCCTATTTCATCGCACTAAAATCCCACTAAATCCCATTCAATCCCACTACAAATCCCAATGAGAATCCGCCCAGATCTTCGCCCAGCGACTGCATCCAGCTGGTGGCCACGCAGTTGCGGTATTCCTTGGGAGCGAAGAAGGTCCCGCAGCCGCTGGACAGCCTCCGGCGCCCACTGGCGGCGGCGTTGCTGGAGATACAGTTGAGTTATATATGGGACACGTATAGTTATATGTATATGTGTCTGTGTGCTTATGTATAAATCTTAATGTGTAGTTCATAGTTAAATATATATATATATATAAGTACATACATACGTATGTAATATTATAGAGATTAATGAATGTGCATATATACCCTCTGGTAATTTAACATAGCTATGGAAAATCACCATTTTTAATGGGAAAATCCACTATTAATGGTCATTTTCAATAGCTATGTTAAATTACCAGAGGGTATATATATATACAAATACATGACACAGGCGGAAGATGGATAGGGTCGCCAAACCAACCGGTTGGAGCACAGGCAGTTCAGCCTGTCCAAAAGGTATCTGAATAAACCCGAAGCTGTCATCAATACCACTCCTGTTGGTCAAATACCCTCTGGTAAACTAACTAACATAGCTATGGAAAATCACCATTTTATAGCTGGGTAAATCAACTATAAATGGCCATTTCCAATAGCTACGTTAGTCATTACCAGAGGGCAATTGTTCATCACTTCACTATCAAACTATCCAAACATCCATTTTGAGTTAAGCCAAACTCACTCCAAAACCTGGCAGGGATTCCAGGAAAAAATCTCGTCTCAACCTGTGTCAATCCATGGTTCAACAACCACGAGTTCATCTGGAGGGGTGTTCCTAAAAATAGTGATAATAATGCACTGTGAATTCCTACTAATCACTAATCACTATAAGCCGTATGAATTCTAACATGTTGATCTACTCCCCATAGTACTAGGGCTAGGGTTTGCCACAGCAACAACGTTAAGCGTCGACTCCAAGAAGCCACATGGGCACATCGTGGCAAGTCTTGTCGACAAAGTTGGTAATTGGCACCACACAGATGTACCTGGTTAGAGATAAGGATGGCTTGGTATTTGTGGATCTTGGATCTTGATCGACCACATTTTTCCCCAACAAAGCAATGTTCTAAGGTATGTATATCGCATATAGATATATGTAGGTATATACATTACATATGTATATATACATTATATATATATACATTACACATATATATATACAATATATACATATACTGTGTATGTGTCTATCTGTTATGTACTCTTCTCCTCATGAAAGGTCACTTGCAATGACGGTTATGGATCATTGGGGTCCCAGGACGGGAGACAAGTTTTCGACATTTACTGACATACTGACATACTAGTAGAGCAACCCAGAAAAAGAACACATAAAGAACAACATCATGTTGAAACAGTTACACAAGGCTTTTCTTATCTCCTTTTTTCTATCTCACAAGCAACCACCCCAGGGCCCCTGTCACGGTCGATAATCATAGCGGCTGCTCGGGCATGCTGACGATGAGCAGAAGCCAGAGCAGTAGAGATCCCAAGCGCAACAACGCTGCAGAGCTCTGATAAAGCAAGGCCTGAAAGATCATCATTGTTTGGGTCAATCAATCCAATCCAATCCAATCCAATCCAATCAATCAATCAATCAAAGTCTGGGTTTTTCATGGGAAATCAACAATACTCATAGTAAATCATAGTGATTTCTCTTGGATAGACCATGATTGTTTAATCTAGTAAGTTGCAATAAATCTACAGTTCCGCTTAGATTCTCCATATTTATAGTTGTCATTTCCTATTTGATATATTTCACTAGCCTGAACAATTCGGCTATTTTGTGATATTATTCAATATTATGATTGTTAGTATTACTATTATTATGATTATCATTATTATTATCATTATTATTATTTTATATTATTATTATCATTATTATTATATATTATTGATATTGTTATTATTATTATTGTATCATTATATTATTGTTATTGTTATTATTGTTGTTATTATTGTTACTAATGTTATTATTATTGTTATTAAATATATATATATAGTTACAACTAATTACATATTATATGTTACAACTGTATATATAAACCAGTATTATAAACCATTATAAACCATCATTCTAGTGAGGTCGCAGTGAGGTCCTTATTATTTACCCAGTTTTAATGACATCCTCAAGTCCTGAAAGATCCTGAAATGTAGGAAAGATATGGGAAATGGATTGGAAATGGGAGGTGTCTCATCTTATATAAGCAGCAATCATTGGTTCTAGAGATGCCCCGATTCTTCTCCGACGCGCGGCGGACTGCTGTTCATGACAAAGGCCGAAGCAGGAATGTCTCTCCTAAGAAAGACGACTTGGCAGCGGCTGATGCAATTCTCATCACTCTGAGCATTGTCAACATGGGGATGGGTCAAAACCTGGTACCCCTGGTGAACATCAAAATAGCTGGTGAATGGATGTTCATCCCACTAAAAATGTATCTATAGGTATTGATCCATACCCACATCTGGAAAATCATAATTCTAGGTTTTCATGCCGATAGTGATCAGTGAACATCATAGATAGCATAGTGATCAGTCCGTTTTTGAAGGGGGATCTTTGAGGTGAGAAAGGGGATTCCACAAGAAATGACCCAAAATCGGCCCATAGATCTCATCTTTTGAGCCAATGACCAGGGTAAATGGGGGGTTCAACACTGGAAACTGGGAATCGGCTTGAAGGGCAGATTTCTGCCAATTGCACACGGGAAATCGTGAGAATACGTCAAATTGTTTGACTTCCGTTTGTGGACCCTGAATTCTATAGACAATTTCCCCCCAGCACACCCTCCAGTTGATCAATCTCTTATACACTGCCATTGGTAAATATTGGGAGATCTTCCCACAGAAGTTACTGAGATATCTTGGTAATCCTCCACGCGTGTCTAAAAGATCACCCCCACTTTCACAATTCAGAACTTACATGCCATTGTCCACTTCGGCCACCATCCTAGCCACATTACCTACCACTGCATATACTTAGTTGATCTTCGTTTAGCAGTGTTCAAAAGCATGTGTCCTCCCTGGTAAGGATTTCCCCCACTGGATTCTGATGATGCCCAATATATTGCAACCCCCTGTAATCATTTACCAACAGGAGTTTGGCAGCCACCGCTCAGTTGACTTCATCATACTTCATGAGAACCCAAGAAAGTTCAACGTTTTCGTCACAGGATTTGCTACTCAGGTGCCGGCAGGAACATGTAGATGGGTCGCAACAGGGGACTTCTCAAATCTTCCGCCCGCACTGCAGCCAAGCCATACATGGCCAGCAGGACCAGTAGTAAAAACCTTAGCAAGGTACGACCATGGGTTTTCACAACCTCACGCAACACATGATAGTTTCTACATACGGCTAACTATCACTTGAATTGGAAAACATATTCATGTTAGTAAATTATATATCTCGCAGAGATGACACGCCTCTCGCAACACGGAAAATCTATTGGGGGTCTAGTTGCTGGGGTGGAAAGAGTCTCCTCATGGGGCTACGGGGTAGAAGAATCCCAAAGTACAGCAAACAAACCCCGTCTATGTGTATATATATATATATTATTCTACATATATAATTACTGTATGTATATATATATATATATATTATAGTTATGAATTATGTCTTGGATATGTTCGCCAACAGGAGCCTGGCCCACTGATCAGTAGCACTAGCTTCGTGCCGCTTTTCTGTGTGAACTTTGGGAAAAAGCGCTCAGGTTACAAGATCGGAAGTGCCTCAAATATCAACCATGTTGCACGCAAAAACTCAACTTATTGGGAAGTGCAAGGCCGGAAAAATACATCATCATGTCCCATAAATATCAATAAATTGTTCGAACTCTGCGATCGTTTAAGCAAAACTTGTGTATTTGGCTGAATGGAAAGTCCCTACACCCCAAAAAAGTTTGGGGGCCCAAACTACTTTGTTTATTCATCTGCGGAATCCAGGAACCAAAAAAACAGTGGATCTGCAGCAAAGCCCCCCAAGTGAAAAGTTGGTTTCTAATCCATTCGAACTGTAGATATGCAGTATCCGCCAAAAATCCTGGTTACTATATTAGTTACTATATCTAGTTTTCCAACCAACTTACCGATGTTTTCCTGTCCCCCTCCGGGACTCACCGAAACAACGTTGCCGTTGCCAGTAGCAGATGCGAAGTCCACTGAGCCAAATAAATCCTAAGTGATCCCCAGGGTCGAAAACCCCCCCAGGCAGGAGCCACTGAAAAATATAGGGAAACCGTTGCCATATGCGAATTAGTATGGTTAATATGGCTGATATATGGCTAATATATGGCTGATTAATATGGCTATTTTTACTCATTATACTACGACTGGTTGATAGGTTAATAATGGTGAATAATGGTGAATCATTGATAATAATGGATTCACTGGTTGGTAGTTGAGCCTCCCCTCTGAAAATATGACAACTCGTCAGTTGGGATGATGATTATTCCCAATAGATGGAAAAATAATCCAAATGTTCCAAACCACCAATCAGTTATACTACTTGGTTGATAGGTTTCACTATGGGTCAGTTAATAATATGTCATACTCCAAAAAATACAGGTAGCATGATTATCTATAAGAACTTACCTTACCAAGGTCAATTTAAGAGCTGATTTGGTGTATATCAACTGGTGATGTGAGAGTCACATAGAGTCACCCTATGGCATAAAGCTGCCTGCCATTTTTCGGGGGATGGTTGGGAAACAACCCATTTATGGTATCTTATGGTCATTCCAAGGTCCCCTTGGGGATGGTTTTGCTTAACTATTGGGCTTACCGCATTACAACTGACTTGAGGTTCAACCGAAAATCGGCTCCAAGTGAAAAGAACATGTCTATGTCCGAAGTTGAGAAAACTGTCACTTGGGACCCCTGATATCCCAGGAAAAAAAGGATAGTTGCCGACCAGTTCAGAGGGGCTCTTTGACTTCTCGCAGGCTAAGTCGGCTAAACACACCCCATAGCTTACAAAGACTTTGCACCTCTCACAGCTGGAAACTAGCACTGCTACCGGGACAAAGACTTAAAGAGAATGGAAAGCTCGAAGATGATGTACCCATTCACAATGTCTTTTCTTGATGCTCATCTTGAAGTTCTTGGAAGGGTGCCATGAAACCGCCATCATATGGAACCCACAACACGGAGCCATGAAACCCCAAAACACCCCATGGATGGTCTCCGCGCTGGTGGCATCCATTGTTTGTCTGTTGAATATCATATACTACCCTCTGGTAAACGTTTACATAACTATGACGGAAACAACTTCTTCAGGCCGCACTTGCGAACTGAGGCTACTGTAAACTCCACCAAAACCCTACCTTTTGCTGACCGTACAAGCCACCAGTCATTCCACTGCCCAAGATTCACACTGAAAAAGGACATCCACTCCTGCAGCTGAGTGGGTCCTGCCTTTCATGAGACCAAAGAATAAGGAATTCATTTTACTGACCCCTTTGGATTTGCTCGGCTCGGGTCCCAGAAAATCCAAATCCAGGTGGTGGATGGTGAGCCAGGTTTCTGAACCAAAACAGTTCCTGCGCAACACTTTTGAGAGCTTTCAGGACCACTGAGAAAGTCTGCATGGCTGAGCCAAAAAGCCTTTTCTGCTGAGGTAAACATGACCCAATCCTGTTGGAATCCTGTTGGACGAATCACAGGTCACAACGTTGAAAGACATGGAAAGCAAAATCATGTGTGCTTGAACATTATTTAAAAGCTTGGAAAAAGAATCCAGTTGGATAAAAACCCAGAAAAACGTGTCCCAGTTTGCCAGTCGTCAGATTCTCAAGTGCCCCAAGATCCCGAACTCTACAATGGGTCTGGTCCAGGGAGTATGGCTTTGTCTGAAAATGTGAGATCCTCAAATCATCCAAAGTTTGTCATACTTGATAATCTTAATAGGGAAAACATGTTTTGGGGGGCAACCCCATTTTTAGCCTTATTGGCTAATGCAAAAATCATCCCCATGGGTGTCCATTGAAACGAACTCACAATAGCTAACATTCAGAACCAGTGTCTAGTGTCATTCACTTTCATTCCTTAATTGGTTTGAATCCAGGTTTTCGTTGGTTGACGTACTTGTTATACAGAGGACGTTTTACATGACCCAGTACAGCTAATGGTAACATGTAACATATGGCGATGGTTTTTTGTCCGACTGTGCCGAGTCGCGAAGATCTGATAACACCACAAGGCTGTTAGATCCTGCTTCCAGGGCGGCTGGGAATCCAGGGAAGGATTGCACGGCCAAATGGCAGATCTGCAGCTGGATGGCAACAAAAAGTGTCTGGTGATCAAACATCGAAGTGAGAGGGTGGGGAAAAACAAACTAATGGTTTAAAAAAAAAGATCATTATCGAACTAATTAATGGATTATCATACCTAGTATAGTGAAAAATGAGAGAATACTAGGACGATAATACATCATCGAATGGGTACCGTCCACTGCCATGCTAGGATACACTAGCAGCATCACTTCCATCTTATCTCCAATCAAATCCCGACAGCACCATGTTCTATTGAAATGTTGGGAGTGTTTGGGACAACGGCCAGAAAACAACAGCAGCGCTGAGTCCTCCGTCTGCTTTTCCAGAAGGAGACATGTGGCCAGAAACTGCGACAGGTTCGCTGAAGATCCATTCACTCCTGAGCGGCTTGGATCATTAAGTGGATTATAATCCCACTAAATCCCATTAAATGGCACTAAATCCCATTAAATCCCAAATGCTCCAGTGGTGGAGTTGATTCTACCAGATTCACTAAGGGTTTTGGTCTCGAAGCATGGAGTTTGGATCCCATCCCATCGGTTTTTGGGGGGCTGAAGCGACAATAGGATTACTTGTTGGCGAGCCAAGTTTCAGACCTAGCCATATAGTTATTGTTGGTAATTGGAGAATTATCCAATGAATTATATATATATATCCCATGATGTTCCATGTCAGCTGGAAAATTCGTTTGCGATGTGGAAAAACAATCCATGGTTTCATCCTATCCACCATGGTTTCTGAGGTGTGTTTAATCCAACAGTTCTGAAACCTCCGGTCATCAAACATGGCAATCGAAGATCCCTTATGAACGGAGATTGATAGCTGGGAAAATCATCTATAAATCGGCCATTTCCCAGCACACCATATTTGATGTCCAGAGGGTAATGCAATATCCTCACTAGAATGAACATCCTATATTCTATCTACTTCATCATAGCTATGTAGAATTACAGTATATATATATATGGGTAAATTGTAATAATTCACTAACCTGAATTAAGGCCATTTGGGGATGATTTCCCTTACTAACCATGATTCCAGTGAGGTCACAGTGAGGTCGTTATAAGTTACCCAGTATATATACTGTATATATACACATATAATGTGGTAAACCAAATAATGAACCATCCCAAATCACCATTTTCAGTGGGTGCCGAAAAAATAACATCCCCAGTCATGATAGGTTTATGGCAGTGGCTACCATGGTGATTCACCACGGGAATCCTGGGATGCACCTTGCTGGTTCATCCCACTTAGTAAGTGGGTTATACCCTCTGGTTATGACGTTTACATAGCTATGGTTTGTCGATGGCCCTAATCGAAATAGATGGTTTACCAGACTTAAAAATGGTGATTTTCCATGGCTATGTTAGTCATAACCAGATGGTAACACCAGTGGGATGAATCACCAAGGGGGACATCGCTTGGTGCAGCGGAGCATCGCACCAACGCCGATGCCATGCCCCGCTGACCCAAGCGATTGGGCCCGGTGGCGTTCAGGCTGCTGGGCGGCTGGTCACCTCATACATCATAGACATTCATACACTGGCTGTTGTACCCCATGTTCATTCTTCCTTCTGATTTCCACTGGCCAACCATATCAACCATGTAGTTAGTTAGTAAGCCTTGGTTGAGTCTTTATAGCATAGGTCAATCTGTTGGTTAGCCGTGGTCCCACTGGTGAATTCCGCAGTTCTGTCCTGTAAATCCAACCGGTTGGCAAAATCCACAATATTTCTTGGTGAGATCATATCCAGAACTTTAGCTGAAACCTGTATTGGTTGAGCAATCCCACATTGATTTCTGGTCAGTTTCCAATTTGTTGCTGCTTATATCCTATCAAATTCGCATGTTCGTCAGTTGAATCCTAGACTTTTCCCTTCTGTTTCACCGCAGGAATCCCAAGTTCTGCTGCTCAAACCACCATTTTTATCCATTTTTCTGGTTGAACTCCAACTTTTTTCCATCTCCAAACGCCCAAGGTGCTCGGCAAGCAGCTGCCATCGCTGTTGGGGCTGCCACCATTCAGGCGCTCCCGTGGGATGGGGGAGGGTGAGCGCGCACTGCCTGAGGAGCAGAATTCAGGTGTATGGGGGATACAATTCCATCAAATAATCAGGTTTTTAACCAACTATCCATAATCAGGTTTTATGAAAATACAAATAACACAAATAACCCAATAACATCAAAAATTTGGTTAAGTATTAGTTAAGTTAACTTTGGGTTAGAACTGGAACTAGTTCAATTGCCTCTATAGCTAAATTATGCTAAATTGAGGCACAAACTTGGTGAATCAATTTGGGTTCATTAGGGGGATATAACGAACATTAACGAACCATACTTAATGGTTTTTTTAACCAAGAAACAAATCTGTGGGGGCTCACGTTGTAGCAATGGTGGATGTTACTAGACATTGCTGGTCACTGGGACTAGGTGTTTGGAACTGGGATTCGACCAGTGTTTTATGATCATTGATGGTCGGGTTAGTGGAGAAAATATGGTCAACATGGGAAAAATCCGGGAACAATATGGAAAATATATGGGAACAAATATTATCAGTAAACCTCAAAGAAGGCAAAAAAACGTTCGACATCACCAGCCAGCTCCGGATGAATTCCAAGTCACTCATGGCTGCGGTGCTGCAACCCTGCTCTTAGACGGTCCAATATGGTCCAATAAGTCGTTTTTTTATCTTTCCAAAGCAGAATGGCATAAAGGACATGTGACATGACCAGTCTTTCTTCGCTATTTCATTTCAGCTGCAGACATCGTGGAAACTTCTTGCAGACAGCTGGTGCTTTTTGTCCCTACACTCGCGCACCTGGAATGTGTTGTATCGAAAGTGCAGTTCATAGGTTTTAAGCCGAAGCAGCTTCGGTGATTCAAGGGTTCCGTCTAATCTTGCGCCTTGGATAGATCGTTCACGTGTGTCTCAAAATGGGAATCCCTATGGGGAAAATTGAGACAAACCCACATTCTAGACCTACTTGGGGGCAACAGTTTTGGGCATTTGCAATGAAAACATATTGTACTGGAAAATTCCTCTCCATGCTGAGAAAGACTCAAGTTGCTGCACCTCCAGATTCACTTCAGAATACGTTCGGTTTTACATCCAGTACC